>ENA-OPBE01002372-OPBE01002372.1-human-gut-metagenome-genome-assembly--contig:-NODE-2372-length-14211-cov-1.997739_pt1 | contig 14211 bp, 10 predicted proteins | sample MGYA00241066_ERZ501448 | MGnify/ENA primary metagenome ERZ501448 (study PRJEB25962, sample SAMEA2042585) | human gut metagenome | biome: human gut; feature: human-associated habitat; material: faeces...
ACCAAGATCAGCGATTGTCTTACACTCGTTAGGATCTGCGCACTCGCCCATTCCAACTACTCCGTCTTCTTCTCCACCGATGGAACCAACCTCGCACTCGATAGAAAGTCCAAGCTGATGAGCTACATTTACAAGCTCTGTAGACTTAGCAAGGTTCTCTTCAAATGGATAATGAGAGCCATCAAACATGATAGATGTGAAACCAGCTTTGATACATTTATAACATCCTTCGTATGTTCCATGATCTAAGTGAAGTGCTACAGGAACTGTGATTCCAAGTTCTTCATGCATAGCTTTTACCATAGCTGCAACGGTCTTAAAACCTGTCATATATTTTCCTGCACCTTCAGATACACCAAGAATTACAGGGGATTTTAATTCTTCTGCAGTTAACAGTATTGATTTTGTCCACTCAAGGTTGTTGATATTGAACTGGCCTACTGCATAATGACCAGCTTTTGCTTTTTTTAACATTTCTGTTGCTGATACTAACATTTTGATTCCTCCATTGTTTTTTTTTCATTGTACCATGGCTTTTTCCAAAAATAAAGTTAAAAATATAACAATCATTTTACAGATGTTTCTTTATTCTTGACCATAATCTCCAAAGCCTGGTGCATATTTCTTATTTCCACTTCCTTATGGTCTCCCCCAAACTCACCATCTAAAGTCCATGGAATAATTTCTTCCGGATAAAACTTAATATTGCTGCTCTTAAATGAGTATACCAGGTCGGTATCATCCTTGCGGCTGGTTAATGCTGCAATAATCTCATTTAACTCCAGTGGATTCTTCGGTGCTTTAATCAGTGTCACCTCAAAAACACCGTCATCCAGGAGTACATTTTTACCTGTCAGGTTCTTAAATCCCCCCACAGAAATAGAATTGGTAATCATACCATAGATAAATTCGTCCTCTAATACCTCATCATCATATTCCACCCGCATCTTATAGACCGGAATGTCTAAAAGCTGTTTCATTCCTTCTAAAATATAAGCTGCGTGTCCTAATACATTCTTTAACTGCTGGCTGGTCTGATAAGATACTGCAGTAAACAGTCCAAATGCTGCCACATATACGAATGAATCTCCATTAAAATATCCTATATCTACCGGAAACCTTCTTCCCTTTACCGCTACATTTGCTGCCTTTAGCATGCTTTTAGGTATTCTTAAAGAATTGGCAAAGTCGTTGGTACTTCCTGCCGGAATATAACCAAGCAGTGTCTTTTCTTCACTTTCCATCATTCCGCTGACTGCTTCATCCAAAGTACCGTCTCCACCACTACAAACAATCAGATCATAATTCTTCGCTTCTTCTCTGACATGGTTCTGCGCATCCCCTTTGCTCTGTGTCGGATATATGGTTACTTCATAATCTGCCTTTACCATAATATCTACAATTTCTAACAGTTTATTCTTAATCAGTCCCTTGCCGGAATGTGGATTAAATATAAAAAGTAATTTCTTTTTCATTTTTTTACATAACCTCTCTTTTCCTTCTAGCCCTCAGACAGGAACTGTTCCAATGTATCCAAGGCTTCCTTCTCGTCCTCACCCTCAGTAACAACTGTTACCATATCCTCATAATTCATTGCCAGTGACATCATACCCATAATGCTCTTCACATTTACTTTTTTATCTCCGGATTCAATATAAATACTGCTGGAAAAACGATTTGCAGTCTGAACAAGCAATGCAATGGGACTTGCTTCGACACCATTAACAAATTTAATGGTCACCTCTTTCTTCATCATATGTATTCCTCCTCATCCTTTTCATACTCTCATGTTTTCAGCAATTTCACTTATTTTTCTTAACCTGTGATTCACACCGGATTTTCCCACCGGCGGATTTAAGTATGCCCCCAGTTCCTTAAGAGGCGCTTCCGGGTGCTCCAAACGTACCTGTGCCATCTCGTAAAGATTATCCGGCAATTCCTGCAGTCGTCCCTTTTCCTGGATAAACTTAATATCTTCAATCTGCTTTACTGCAGCATTCACTGTCTTATTAATATTGGCAGTTTCACAATTTACCTGCCGGTTTACACTGTTACGCATCTCTTTCAAAATGCGTACATTTTCAAGATTCATCAGTGCCACATGTGCTTCCATGATATTTAACATATCCACAATCTGTGCACCTTCTTTTAAGTATACCACATGGTGCTTCTTGCGTTCCACCACTTTCGCATCCATGCCAAAGTCACTGATTACCGTCCTGAGCTGTTCTGCCTGTTGTGGCGTTGCACATACAATTTCAAAATGATAGGATTTATGCGGGTCACTCATGGAACCCGAAGCCAGAAATGCTCCTCTTACAAACGTCCTTCTACAGCAGGACTTCTGCAGCAACATTCCATTTACTGCCTGTCGGAACGGATGCAGTGAACCGTCCTCTTCCAAAAATTTAAGTGCCATTAATACCCTGCGCATGGCATCCTGTTCTTCTATATATAACACACCCGGATTCTGTTCAGATAACTCTGCACTGATGTCAAATGCCCGCTTCAAAAGCGTATAGCACTTTTTTGCCAATCCGGCATGTTCTGTTGCAATTTCCAATCTGGGATCTGCTCCCGTCAATATCATTCTTCCGGAAAAACTTATAATTGCTGCAAGTTCTGCTAACTGGCAGTGTCTGCTTTTACTTATATGCTTCTCCAGTTCCGCCTTTACTTCTCCTGAAAAAGACATCTCATATCTCCATCTAGTGCCGCATCGTATCCTTTTCAATGTCACGATGCTCTATCTTAATTCCAAACTGTTTCTGTTTCTCCAACCGTTTAAACAATTCATTGGCAAGGGTTACGGAACGATGCTTGCCTCCGGTACAGCCAATGGCAATTACCAGCTGGCTCTTCCCCTCTGTTATGTAATTCGGTATCAGGAATTTTATCATATCTTCTAATTTATCCAGAAATACGTGGGCTTCCTTATATTGCATCACAAAATCCTGAATTTCTTTATCATTACCATTCTTTTGGCGTAAGCCTTCCACATAATACGGATTTGGCAGAAAACGTACATCAAACACCAGATCTGCATCTGCCGGAATTCCATACTTGAATCCAAAGGATAAAATTGTGATAAATAAATTCTTAAATTCCTGATTCTCTACAAATATTTTATTTAATTCTGTTTTTAATTCTCTGGTCAGAAGATGACTGGTATCTATAATGTAATTTGCCTGTTTCTTTAAGAATTCCAATCTTCTTCTTTCTTCTTCGATGCCTTTATCGACACGATCGCTTCCTGCCAGTGGATGACTTCTTCTGGTTTCTTTATAACGTTTTACCAGCACACCATCCTCTGCATCCAAAAACAGTACATCAAATTCTTTTCCTTCACCTCTCAGGTGGTCAAGAATATCCTGCAAATCTTCCAATGCCTGTCCGCTTCGGATATCCACACCCACAGCAACCTTCTGAAGCTCGGTATTTCTTAAATCTGCCAACTCTATAAACTTTTCAATCAGCGGAATCGGTAGATTATCGACACAATAAAATCCGATATCCTCCATCATCTTAAGTGCTGTACTCTTTCCAGCCCCGGACATTCCTGTCAGAATTACCAGTTTCATGAAAATTCTCCTAACCTTCTTACTTCCGGCTCCAGTCTTACCTGAAACTCCTGTTCTACTTTTTCCTGCACCCTGCGCATCAGCTCTTCCACTTCTGCTGCAGTTGCCTGCCCACGGTTTATAACAAAGCCACAATGTTTCTCGGATACCTGGGCATCTCCCACACGATAGCCTCTTAACCCGGCATCCATAATCAGTTTTCCGGCAAAATAGCCTTCCGGCCGCTTAAAGGTACTTCCGGCACTTGGAAATTCCAATGGCTGCTTCTCCTGCCGTTTCTGGCGGAGTTCCTGCATGACAGCTTCAATTTTCTCTTTTTCTCCGGATACTAATTTTAACGTTACACCCAGCACCACTTCCCCGGTCTCCATGACACGGCTGTGTCTGTAACTTAAGGAAATCTCTTCTACCGGAACTTCTACCACTTCACCATCTTTGGTCAAAAGATCCGCAGATACTAAAATATCCTTCATCTCTCCGCCATAAGCACCGGCGTTCATCACAACTGCACCTCCGATGCTTCCCGGAATTCCTGCTGCAAATTCCATGCCGCCTAAGGATGCTTCCAGTGCCTTGTGTGCAACCTTCGAAAGCAATGCTCCCGCTTCGGCATGAATCATATTTTCCTTTACTTCAATGGAAGAAGCATTTGCGCCAAATTCAATGACCACTCCGGGAATTCCCTTATCGCCCACCAGAAGATTGCTTCCGTTTCCAATAATCGTATACGGAATCTTCTTTGCTCTGCACAATGTGATGACATCCACTGCCTCTTTGATGGTCGGCATCAGAAAAATCTCTGCCATGCCCCCAATCCGGAATGTGGTATGACGACTCATCGGCTCCTGCAAGCGTATTCTGCTTTCATCTACAATTGTCTTAATGGCTTCTATCCAGTCTTCTCTCACAATTTGCTTCTCCCATTTTTTATTTCTCTATGAAGCCAAAAATGCTACATATCCTTTATATGCTTCATATAAATCTGCTTTACTGATAATTTCCCATGGTGCATGCATATTTAAAACTGCCACACCACTGTCAATTACCTGCATTCCATAATTTGCCAGAATATACGCAATGGTTCCGCCGCCACCCTGGTCTACTTTACCTAATTCTGCAGTCTGATAAAATACATTACCATCGTCCATCACTGCACGCAATTTTCCAACATATTCTGCACTGGCATCATTAGAACCTGACTTTCCTCTGGAACCGGTATATTTATTAAATACCATTCCTTTTCCAAAATATGCTGCATTTTTCTTATCCATAACGGATGGATAATTGGGGTCAAATGCCGCACTGACATCAGAGGATAATACATGGGAATTCTGCAATGCACGACGCAGTGCAAGTTCTGTATACTGTCCTGCTGCTGCCATCACTTCTGCTGTCATATTTTCAAAAAATCTCGACTGCATCCCGGTTGCTCCCACGCTGCCGATTTCTTCTTTATCTACCAGGAGACATACACTGGTATATTCCGGTGTTTCATTTTTTGCCAGCATTGCCTCAAAGGATGGATACGCACAGACTCTGTCATCATGTCCGTACCCCATAATCATGCTCCGGTCAAATCCATAATCTCTTGCTTCTCCGGCTGGTACTACTTCAATCTCTGCGGACAGGAAATCTTCTTCCTCAATTCCATATTCCTCTTTTAAGATTCCAAGGATATTTTCTTTTACCGTATCCTTGGCATTTTCTTTTTCTTCACCTGCAAGCGGAATACTTCCAATCAGAAGGTCTAAGTTTTCTCCTTCAATAACCTTTGCTGCTTTCTTTTCCATCTGCTCACCGGCAAGATGAATCAGTAAATCACTGACACCAAATACCGGGTCTCCCGGCTTATCTCCAATATTTACCTCTACTACACTTCCGTCTTTCTTTGCCACTACACCATGCAATGCCAGCGGAAGTGTTACCCACTGGTATTTCTTCACACCACCATAATAATGGGTATCTAACATAGCAAGCCCGGTATCTTCATAGAATGGATTCTGTTTTAAATCCATTCTCGGAGAATCCACATGTGCGCCGAGAATCCGCATGCCCTCTTCCATTGGTTTCTTTCCTACAATGAACATAGCAAGTGCTTTTCCATTATTATCTGCATACACTCTTGCACCGGATTCCAGTTTTATTCCTTCTGCAATCACTTTCTTTATATCAAGATATCCTGCTGCCTCTGCCCGCTCTACAAAAGTGCGTACACATTCTCTTTCTGTCTTACATGCTGATATAAATTTACGATACTCTTCTGCAAATTCAAAAACTTTCTTCTTCTCTTCTTCACTGTAATGATTCCATGCTACTTCACGTTCCATATGAATGAATCTCCTTTTACTCTTCTTCCTCGTCGTCCTTCTTGTTCAGATTTGCCTGTACACGACGATACAATTCCTGAGCTGCATTGTAACCCATCTTCTTCTGTCTGTGGTTAACGGCTGCAGCCTCGCAAATAACTGCCAGATTTCGGCCTGGACGGATTGGAAGGGAATGACATACTACTTTATTTCCAAGTAACTCTGTATATTCTTCCTCAAGGCCAAGGCGGTCATACTCATTATCTTTCTTCCAGTCTTCCAGTTTAATTACGAGATCGATATTCTGTTTCTCTTTTACACACTCAACACCGAACAAAGTCTTTACATCAATGATTCCGATACCTCTTAACTCAATGAAGTATCTGGTGATATCCGGTGATGTGCCGGTTAAGGTATGCTCATTGATTTTACGGATTTCTACCACATCATCTGTTACCAGACGATGTCCTCGCTTAATCAGTTCCAGTGCTGCTTCACTCTTACCGATTCCGCTTTCACCGGTAATCAGAAGTCCCTCACCGTAAACGTCTACCAGCACACCATGGATGGTAATACACGGAGCAAGCTCTTCACTTAAAAGATAAATCAGCTCCGCCATGAATTCTGATGTGCTTCTGCCTGTTCCGAATACCGGCACATTATTTTCCTTTGCCCTCTGTAAGAACAGGTCATCCGGCTGTAAATCCCTGCAGAAAATAACACATGGTATATCATATTTTAAGAACCGGCTGTAAATGCTATCCTTTTCTGAATCATTCAAATGCTGCAGGTATGTATATTCTACCATACCGATAATCTGTACACGGGACTGCTCGAAATGTTCAAAATATCCGCTCAGCTGTAATGCCGGACGATTTACATCCGCAAGTCTGATGCGGTGTCCCTTTAATTCCATATCCTCAATATATTTCTTTAACTGCAGTTTTTTTACGATTTTCTCAATTCCTACACCTTCCATGGCATGACTCCTTCCTTATCTTCGCCCCTGTATTTTTATAATTCTTTACTGTTCTAATAATTTGAAACGATCTACCAGTTCATCTAAAGAAGTTGCCTCTGCAGACAATTCTTCACTGGTTGCTGATGCCTCCTGGGATGCTGCAGAATTGGTCTGAATAACATCATCAATCTGTTTTACACCATCTTCAATTTCTTTTACTGACACTGCCTGGCGGTCAGAAGCAATTCTGATATTAGCAACTTCTGTAATAATAGTATCCAGTTCTGTAATAACCTTATTTAATGATTCCGATGTCTGCTGTGTTACTTCATTTCCATGTTCTACTTCTACCTGGTTTGTCTCCAGTAAATGCTTGGATGTCTCTGCAGATTCTGCACTGCTTTCAGCCAGCATACGAATCTGCTCCGCAACAACTGCAAATCCCTTTCCTGCTTCTCCGGCTCTTGCCGCCTCAATGGATGCATTCAGGGAAAGAAGGTTAGTCTGGCTTGCAATACCATCAATTTCAGTAATAACTCTTTCCAGCTCTTTGGATGTTGTCGAGATACGTTCCATTGCCTCCATAAGTTCCCGCATCTTGTTCTGGCTGACATTTGCTTCCATTCCTACGCTCTTTGCACGGTCATGTACAATATCTGTTGACTTGCTGTTTGCAACAACCTGCTCTGTAACCTTTGAAACATTCTCCACCAGATTATCTACTGCAATAGACTGGTCTGTTGCACCCTTTGCCAGATCCTGGGAGCTGATTGCAAGCTGTTCAGAACCGGCGGCTACCTGATTAGAAGATTCCTTAATCAGACATAATGTACTGCTTACGTTCTGGATGGTGCTTACCAGTTCTTCCATCACTGTTTCAAATTCTCCCACATATGCTTCTTTGCATGAAGAATGTACGGTATAATTACCCTGTGCAAATTCTTTTAAAATATTCTGTAAATCGCCAACAATTTTCTGTAAAGTATCTTCCATATTACGGAACTGGTTTGCCAGTTCTCCGATTTCATCTTCTGACTGATAAGTTACTTTCTCATGTAATTCTCCATGGGAAAGATGCTCTGCTACATCTTTTAATTCCCGGATTGGTTTTACAATATAATAAATTAACCACTTGGATTCCCGGCCGGTTAAAGTAACACTTACTACTACGATTGTCAGCATAATCACAATGCAGATAACCAGAACCGGAATACGGAACGCATCCGGCACCACTGCCAGCAGAATCAATCCCAGACTGGCTAGTGCTACTGTTGCAAAATACAGCCTGAATATCATGTTAAATGCATCATTAACTTTTTTCTTGATACTTTTGTTTTTGAATTTTTCTTCTTTGGTCATAGTGATTCTCCTTTTTCTTTTTCTTTTTCCTCTCCCCTGTGGAAAAAGCGGAATACTTCTTCCGCTGCTTTTTCGTTCATCGCTTCTGTCCCAGACAATTCTTCTATGGATGCACTGCGAATTGCGTCTAAGGACTGGAACCTTCGCATCAGCGCCTTTCTTCGTGCCGGCCCGATTCCCGGGATATCATCCAGCACAGAATGCACCTGTTCCTTACTTCGTAAAGAACGATGATATTCTATAGCAAACCGATGTGCTTCATCCTGTATTCTTGTAATCAGATGAAATCCTTCACCGGAAGTGTCTATCGGTATCTCTATATTCTGATAATATAATCCTCTCGTCCTGTGATGATCATCTTTTACCATTCCACAGACCGGTATGGAAAGATGCAGTTCATCCAACACCTGAAGAGCAATATTTACCTGACCTCTTCCACCATCCATCATAATCAAATCCGGGAATTTTGTAAATCCCCCATATTGGTCATCCAGCCCTTTTTTTTGTAAAATTTTCCTTTCTTCCTGTCCATGGGTAAATCTGCGGGTCAGAACCTCGTGCATGGATGCATAATCATCCGGTCCCGTAATAGTTCTTAACTTAAATTTCCGGTAATCACTGCGCTGTGGTTTTCCCTTTTCATAAACCACCATGGAACCTACCGTTTCAAATCCATTGATATTGGAAATATCATAGGCTTCCACGCGTTCTAACTTTTCTAAATCCAGCCAGGATGCAATTTCTTTCATTGCACCGATTGTCCTGCCTTCTTCACGCTTTAGTTTTTCCCTGTCCTGGGACAATACCAGTGCGGCATTTTTCTCTGCCAGCTCTACCAGTTTTTCCTTCATTCCTTTCTGTGGTACCCGGAGTACTACCTTCTGACCACGCTTCTTAGTCAGCCAGTCTTCAATAACTGCTGCATCCTCAACTGCATATTGCAGCATGATTTCCTTTGGGATATATGGTGTTCCGGAATAGAACTGCTTTAAAAATGTTGCCAGTATCTGTTCCTTACTGTCTTCATTGGCAATAGTTACATAAAAGTGTTCTCTTCCTATAAGCCTGCCACTCCGGATAAAGAATACCTGAACTACCGCATCCCGGTCATCGGCTGCAAGAGCTATTATATCTTTATCCTCTCCGTCGGAACTGGTGATTTTCTGCTTCTGTGCCACCTGTTTTACACTGTTTAAAAGTTCCCGGTACTCAATTGCCCGCTCAAAATCCATATTTTCCGATGCCTGCATCATACGCTCTTCTAATTCTTTTAAAACCGGCTGATAATTGCCATTTAAGAAATCTACTGCCTGATTGATTTTCTCCCGGTACTCCTCTTTGGAAATATAACCCTGACAGGGTGCCTGACACTGATGAATATGGTAATTAAGGCACGGACGTTCTTTTCCAATATCTCTTGGCAATACCCGGTTGCAGGTTCTTAAATGATAAATTTTTTTCAACAAATCTATCGTATCTTTCACCGCACCGGCACTGGTATATGGACCAAAATATCTGGATTTGTCTTTTTTCAGCTGACGGCAAAAGAGAACCCTGGGAAATTCTTCCCCCAGAGTCACCTTTATATAGGGATAAGTCTTATCATCCCGGAGCATGGTATTATACTTCGGTCTGTACTCTTTTATTAAATTGCATTCTAATACCAGTGCTTCTAATTCCGAATCAGTGATAATATATTCAAACCGGGTAATCTTCTTTACCATCTGGTCTTTCTTGATTCCTTCGTCATGGCACGCCTGAAAATACTGACGTACCCGGTTTCGAAGGCTTACTGCCTTACCTACATAGATAATGGCATCACTGGCATCATGCATGATATAGACCCCCGGCTGATCCGGAAGCTTCTTTAATTCTTCTTTAATATTAAACGTCATTCCCGTTCTCTTCTTTTTGGTCCTCTTCTTCCTTCTTTTCCTCATCCGGATCCGGCAGCCCTTTTAACTCACGGAATATCTTCATAAATTCTTTACCCGTAATGGTTTCATGTTCATATAAATAATCCGCAATATGGTCTAATACCTCGCGATTCTCTTCTAAGAGCTGATATGCCTCCTGATAGCAGTTATGAATCATGGTACGGACTTCTTCATCAATCTGTGCCGCTGTCTCATCGCCGCAATTCAAATGTGCTGCACCATCCAGATATGCATTATCTACAGAAGCCAAACTCATCATGCCAAATTTATCTGACATACCAAACTGTGTAATCATTGCCCTTGCAATCTTGGTCGCATTTTCAATATCATTTGCTGCTCCACTGGTTGCAGAATGGAATACCAGTTCCTCTGCTGCACGGCCTGCCATATAAGTCGTTATCTTGGCAATTAATTCATCCTTGGTCTCAAGAAATTTCTCTTCTTCCGGTGTCTGCAAGGTGTATCCCAATGCCCCCATGGTTCTTGGTACGATAGTAATTTTCTGTACCGGTTCTGTATTCTTCTGTAATGCAGTAACCATTGCATGACCTACTTCATGATAAGAAACAATCTTCTTCTCATGATTACTCATGGCACGGTCTTTCTTCTCTTTTCCACCAACTGCCACGATTTCAAAGGCTTCAAACAAATCACTCTGATTTACAAATTTACGGTTATGTTTTACTGCATTAATAGCCGCTTCATTAATCATATTTGCAAGATCGGAGCCAACCAGTCCAGCACTTGCCAGAGCAATTGCTTCCAAATCTACGGATTCATCCATATGCACATCTTTGGAGTGTACCTTCAGCGTCTCAAGACGACCCTTCAAATCCGGTTTGTCTACAATAATTCTACGGTCAAACCGGCCCGGGCGAAGTAACGCTTTATCCAGTACTTCCGGACGGTTTGTTGCTGCCAGAACTAAAAGCCCCTTTGAAGTATCAAATCCATCCATCTCTGCCAGCAGCTGGTTTAAGGTCTGCTCACGCTCGTCATTGCCGCCGCCATAGCGGGAATCACGGCTTTTACCGATTGCATCGATCTCATCGATAAATACGATACATGGTGCATTTTTCTTCGCTTCTTCAAACAGGTCCCTGACTCGGGATGCACCTACACCAACAAACATCTCTACAAATTCTGAACCAGAAAGTGAAAAGAACGGTACATTCGCCTCGCCTGCTACTGCCTTGGCAAGAAGTGTCTTACCTGTTCCCGGAGGTCCTACAAGAAGCGCTCCTTTCGGAAGTTTTGCACCAATTGCAGTGTATTTCCCCGGATTATGCAGAAAATCCACAACTTCCTGCAAAGATTCTTTTGCTTCTTCCTGTCCTGCAACATCTTTAAATGTCACTCCGGTTTCTTTTTGAACATAAGCTTTTGCCCTGCTCTTACCAACACCCATGATGCCGTTTCCACCTTTGTTCATCCGCCGCATAAAAAACATCAGCATAAAAAACAGAACTACTGTCGGCAGTAGAACACTGATCATGGTCGAAACAAATTCTCCCATAGCATCCGGCTGCTCATAATGGAATACGATATCCGTTCCCTCCAGACGTTTTGTAAGGGCGTCTGCATCCTCCATCTGGTTTACTTTATAACTTACATTCTGGTAGTAGGATTTCTGAATCTTAGGTACAACAGTCAGCACACCTGACTGAAGAGTAACTTCTTTTACCTGATCCTTCTCTACCATTTCGATAAATTTATCATATGTGATCTCACTGGACTTGTCGCTCATCATATCTGTTACAAAGCTCAGGCATACCAGTGAAATCAGCAGACAAATCAAAAAAGCCAGAATAGACTGGCGGTTTTTATTCGGTCCCTGATTGCCAGGATTGTTTCGATTCGGACGGTTTCGATCCGGCCGATTGTCCATCTGATTGTTCATTCTTGTCCTCCTCTTGTTATCTTCTTTATTATAAAGATATTTCCTGTATAAATCAACTGAAAAACTGTGATTGTTTGCAGTACATTACTTGCCTGTGAACAGTAAGTGTAGTATACTATCAACGTGATAGCCGGAAGTTTGTTCCGGCTAAATGTGATGGGAAAGGAAAACGATAAATGAAAATTGGATTTGATAATGACAAGTATCTGACCATGCAGTCCGAGCATATTCGTGACCGCATCAGCAAATTTGACAACAAACTTTATCTGGAATTCGGCGGAAAACTTTTTGATGATTATCATGCTTCCCGTGTTCTTCCAGGCTTCGAACCTGACAGTAAGCTACGTATGCTCATGCAGCTGAGCGATCAGGCAGAGATCGTTATCGTTATCAGTGCTGCAGATATTGACAAAAACAAAATGCGAGGAGACCTTGGTATTACTTACGATGAAGATGTTCTGCGTCTGATCGATGCCTTTACAGAACGTGGTCTCTATGTAGGCAGTGTATGCATTACACGTTATGCCGGTCAGGAAAGTGCTGATCATTTCAAGAAACGTCTTGAAAAGCTCGGCATCAAAGTGTATTTCCACTACAGTATTCCCGGATATCCAAGCAATATCCCTCTTATCGTAAGTGATGAAGGATATGGAAAGAACGAATATATCGAGACCACAAGACCGCTGGTAGTTATCACTGCGCCAGGACCGGGAAGCGGAAAAATGGCGACCTGTCTTTCCCAGCTGTATCACGAATACAAACGCGGAGTAGCTGCCGGTTATGCCAAATTTGAAACATTCCCAATCTGGAACATTCCGCTGAAACATCCGGTCAATCTAGCATACGAAGCAGCAACTGCTGACCTGAATGATGTCAATATGATCGACCCGTTCCATCTGGAAGCTTACGGTGAAACAACGGTCAACTATAACCGTGATGTGGAGATTTTCCCGGTTCTCCAGGCAATGTTCGAAAAGATCATGGGCGAGTGCCCTTACAAATCACCTACTGACATGGGTGTAAATATGGCCGGAAACTGTATCGTAGATGATGAAGCCTGCTGTGAAGCATCACGCCAGGAGATTATCCGCCGCTACTATAAGAGCTGTGCAGCGCTTCTCACCGGTACAGGTACAGAAGAAGAAATCCGTAAGATCGAACTGCTTCTGAAACAGGCTCATGCCTCTCTGGAAGACCGTAAAGTTGTTCCGGCAAGCCTTCAGAAAGAAAAAGAAACCGAAGGTCCTGCTGCCGCTCTGGAGCTGACTGACGGACGTATGATCTTCGGCAAAACTTCTGAACTGCTCGGTGCCTCCTCTGCCCTTCTTCTGAATGCATTGAAAGAGCTGGCTGGTATTCCTCATGAGAACCATGTAATCTCACCAGAAGCAATACGACCGATTCAGGAATTAAAGACGCAGTATCTCGGAAGCAAAAACCCACGTCTTCATACTGACGAGACACTGATCGCACTTTCCGTCAGCGCAGCAAATAATCCGGAAGCACGCAAGGCACTGGAACAGTTACCATCTCTTCGTGGCTGCCAGGCGCATACCTCTGTCATGCTGTCTTCTGTTGATATCTGGGAGTTCCGCAAACTTGGCATTGAACTGACCTGCGAGCCAAAATTTGAAAAAGAAAAAATATATCATTAATTCAATCAACTTTCATCAGATTCCAAAAAATCCCCGCTACCGTAATGGTATCGGGGATCTTTATATATATGCTTCTGAGATTTAGTCTTCGTATCCGTTCGGATTCTTCTGCTGGAAATTCCAGGAATCTGCACACATATCTTTGATATCGTACTCTGCTTCCCAGCCAAGTTCTTTCTTTGCTTTGGTCGCATCAGAATAACATGTCGCAACATCACCTGCACGACGTGGTTTGATAGAGTAAGGAATTTTGATTCCTGTCGCAGCTTCAAAATTCTTAACGATGTCAAGGACGCTGTATCCTTTGCCTGTTCCCAGATTGTAAATACTGAGTCCGGAATTATCTTCCAGTTTCTTAACTGCTTTTACATGTCCCTTTGCAAGGTCAACTACATGAATGTAATCTCTCACTCCGGTTCCATCCGGTGTATCATAATCATTACCAAATACTCCAAGCTCTTTCAGCTTACCAACTGCAACCTGTGTGATATATGGCATCAGGTTGTTCGGGA
>ENA-OPBE01002373-OPBE01002373.1-human-gut-metagenome-genome-assembly--contig:-NODE-2373-length-14210-cov-1.432497_pt1 | contig 14210 bp, 18 predicted proteins | sample MGYA00241066_ERZ501448 | MGnify/ENA primary metagenome ERZ501448 (study PRJEB25962, sample SAMEA2042585) | human gut metagenome | biome: human gut; feature: human-associated habitat; material: faeces...
CAGTCTGAAGCCGAAAAATATTTAAAATATATTAAGGATATATCCTCAAAATATACACATTTTTGATGTTTTGTTATATTGTATCCTGTAAGCATATAACTGTTAATACATTTAATGGTTATTTTTTCTTTCACTTTTCATAAAAAACATTTCGTATTAATCGGATTTTTTATCTATTTAATGGTATTATTATTCATTTTGTTGACAAATCAATCGACTGTGATATAATGTAGCCAATGTACAAAGTTGTGCATTTATTTTTATACCGCCGGGTATAGAAATAACGTATCTGGAAATAATCATATTGATATTTCCGAAGGATAGGAGGTTTTTACCATGAAACAATTTTCTTATACAATTCAAGGTGAACACGGACTTCACGCCAGATGTGCCGGCAAACTCGTACAAAAAGCACAAAATTTTACGTCGAACATTAGCATTGAATATAACCAGAGAATTGAAAACTTAAAAAGACTTTTTACAATAACTTGTCTTGGCATCAGTAAAGGTGATTTCGTTACAGTCAAAGTTGAAGGTAACGACGAAACTGAAGCCGCAAATGTTCTTGAAAATTATTTTAAAGAAAATCTTTAAAGACAAAAAGCACGTCTGATACAGTCGTGCTTTTTGATTTGTTTGCACAAAAAAATCGAAACAAGCATAACCTGTTCCGATTGGAGCTAATGGGGGGAGTCGAACCCCCGACCTACTGATTACGAATCAGTTGCTCTGCCAACTGAGCTACACCAGCGAAAATGAAATATAAGAGAGAGCCGAAGCTCTCTCTGTAATATTTTTAGTTAAACAAACTTTTAGCAATCGTGCTGACTGCTTTTCCGTCTGCTCTTCCCTTAACTTTCGGCATAACGTATTCCATAACCTTACCCATGTCTTTCATGGAGGTTGCTCCTACTGCTTTAACGCCTTCTTCTACAATCGGACGTAGCTCGTCCTCTGTAAGCTGTTTAGGAAGATATTCCATCAAGCATTCCATTTCCTGTTTTAACTGAGAGATTAAATCCTCTCTGCCACTCTTTTCATATTCAGGAAGAGAGTCCTTGCGTTGCTTTAATTGCTTTGCAATTACCTCCAAAATATCCTCGTCATCAAGAGTTACTTTGTTGTCCTTTTCAACCTGCAATATTGCAGTACGGACAAGTTGTACTGTATTTTTGCGTACAGTGTCTTTGTTTTTCATTGACGATTTTAGATCTTCTGCTAATTTTTCCTTTAAAGACATTATCGTCATCTCCTTATGTTGCTAATTAAAAATTAGAACTTTCTTTTTCTTGCAGCTTCTGATTTCTTTTTACGCTTTACGCTTGGCTTTTCATAGTGCTCACGCTTTCTGATTTCAGACATGACACCTGACTTAGCACATTGACGCTTGAATCTGCGAAGTGCGCTATCTAATGATTCATTATCTTTTACTCTTACTTCAGACATTGTTTCCCCTCCCTCCGGCAAGTCAATTCTAAAAACGGACTTGATGGACTCAGTTATACACTGTTTGTACAACAATATCTATTATACCTTATTTTACATAGATATGTCAAGATATTTTAGTGATTTTTATAAAGATTTGTTTGTTTTTTTAGCTGCCGACAAATTTATCGGCAGCTGTATTTATTATTTCAATGTTTTTGACAAACGATACATCACTACGCAGGTCCAAAGTTTTGTATCATCAAGCCCCAATCCGCTGCCTGTGCCGACAATTATACCGTTATCCACGCACCACCGAACAGCCTCTTTTGCCCAGTCGGGCATATTATCATCGATATAATTATAAATCATAGGATTTTCGATTTTGTAAACCTCATTCTGCAAAACATCAACTCTTGCAGTCTGTTCCGAAATCATTTGTTTTAATTCTTCATATTGCGACATTGTAAGTTCCTCCTCCATTTTTTCGCCGACTATCGCGTCACTTATTGCCTCGGCAATTCTGTCTGCGCCGACTTCATTATATAAATCCGCGTCCGATTCGGTGTCGACAAAGCACACTTCTATAAGCATCGACCTCGCATTACTTCTGCGAATGACATACAAATTTGAGCCGTTTTTTATACCTCTGTTTATAAACCCAAGCTCCGCCATATTTTCACATACCAGCTCCGCTTGTTTAAAAACTTCTCCGTTATAGGTATAAACCTCAGTTCCTCTGCCGCCGCCGCTGTTAAAGTGTATCGAAACGAACAAATCAAGCGGCTGTGCATTTGCTTTATCAACAATCTTTTTCAAATTTCCGCTTACCGTAGAAGAATAATCATCAGTGCAATCAACCACCGTAACACCTTTTGCCCTGAGATACTCCATTACTTTATAACCGACTCGGCGCGTTTCGTTGCTTTCGTTAAGGAATCCGACCGCACCGCTGCCGACTGTACCGCTGACAGTGTGTCCGCAATTTATTCCTACTATCATATATCTCACTCCCCATATATTATATTCACTCACTGTCCGCACTGTTACTGTCACGAATTTGGAGCAATATATCTTTTATTGATTTCGGCATTCGCGGGTAAATCACCGCCACATTTTCCAACACACTTATACCCTCATTCGCTACGTAAAACATAATAACTATTTCCCGAATTGCAACATTGTCACCTGTAATCTGTTGCAGAACATTTGAAAGTGCTACTATAATTAATATAGTAATCTTTTTGAGTAATCCTTTAAACCCAATCTCACTTGACATTGTTTTTGTATAAATTGCTTTAATAACACCTGTCAAACAGTCAAGCACCATTATCACCAACAGTGCCCACAAAATACTGTCCCATTGACCGAAAATTGCGGCGAAATATCCGCCCACAATTCCGATAACCGTACTTGTCCAATTAAAAATCTTATCCATAAATTACTCCTCCGTTTTATTTATTTTCAGCTTGATTTTTTAACTCCGCCACCGTTTTTACAACCTCGATCGGCTCTTGGAAACCATAACTGCAAAGTGCATTATACATTTCATAAACATCGCTGATTATGTAGTCAAGTCCCGGATAATTAACTGAATTGCTTTTTTCTAAACCTCCGGCCACCCACTTCAGCAAATCCGTCACACGATAACTTGCATCTTTACCATTTACAATATCATTCGTGCCGACTTTTCCGCTTACAAGTTCATTTATTGCCCCAACAAACGAATCTCTGTTATTCGTTTTGAGAGCGTCAAGCGTGTTCAATCCATCAAATTTGATTATACCAGCATATATTTCGGCAACTTCCGCTTTCATATATGTTACATTCATCTTTGCAACATTACCCGATTCAGGCTGTTCCGTAACCTCCAAGCCCAAAGTACCGTTATCGCAGTCATATAACAAATTAATCCACTTTTCTCCTTCTTCACCTTTTTCCGCCGAAAACGAGGCAGAAATCGGTGCTGTTTGTATATATGCACGTCCGTCCCTAAAAATTTTAGTCTGCACGGGTAAGCTGTTTATCGTTACTGTACCGTTTCCGTTTCCTGCATTTATGTTTATAATAAAATCAGACTTTTTCAGACTGTGTGTTATCTTATGCGTAATATTCTTTTCTCTTCCGTACAACTCGGTTTTGTCTGCTTTTTCAAAAAATCTTGACTTGTTTTCTTCATTATCTGACTGGCGCTCCATTTTTTCATATTCAATACGACCGCTCAATTCATCATCCGCCTCTTGACGCGAATTTACCTCGTTTGAAATTTTGATTTCAAGCGAACTGTCCGCCCTCTTTCTGTCCGACGTTTCCTTTGTTATTTTATCAGTTAAATCATTACCTAAATTCACACGTTGATTTATTTCTTCACTCAAATTATCCTCTAACGCATTATATTCGTCCTGCACCGTCTGAAAATTCGATTTCACCTGTTGCCACCATTTTTTCAGCAAAGTTTTTCCGTCAAAATTAAAATCTAATTTCATTCTTATTCTCCTTCCACCAATATCCTTTTACCGTTAATACACAACACACCGTTACTGTCCTGTGTAATAACATTATCCCCCACGCTCAATTTTTCCGTTTCAAAATCGCCCTTAAAATTCATATTGCCCTTGTCCGTAATATTCACAGCCGAATTACCGTTGTTGTCCGTAATATTAAACACAAACTGACCGTTCACATTGCCAATCTGCGTTTTTACGTCACCGTCCGTTGACACCTCAATAATATCAGATAACAGCGAAACCGTACCGTTTTCACCGTCTATTTTCATTCCGGACTGTGAAATAACACCGCTTACCGATTTCGCCTTGACTTTACCGCCTGTTGTCGATACTTTTTTGTAACGTTTTGCAAGAGTTCCTATTTGTTCAAGATAGAAAAACAAATCCTTTTTTACCCTGCCGACAGATATAACGGTATCGTCACTTTGATAAGGATAATATTCAAGCCTTATGACGCGTTCTCTAATCTCGTTTCCGCAGTCGATTACAGTCACCGTATCACCGATATTAATTTTCTCGTCCGCATAATCCGCCAGCTTTGAAATATCAGCATATCCGCCTGTTATATTAACACAAGGCACGTCAATTCTTTCCTCATTTTCGCTGTCAAACTCCCACTGTGCACGTCTTAATATTTTACTCGGTTCAATATAATCGGTATAATCACGATACCCCTCACGAACACCGTAAATATCGGCGTTTTCACTTATAATATACTGCTTTCCGCTGTTCACACTTCCGATATGTGCGTCATCTTTTCCGTAAGGGTACAACTTCGTCACCATATCGGTTATATCCCTTTCTATCGAAATATCTTTCATATTCTTTGAAAGGTCAAGCCTTAAACAGCTTTCACTGCCTATACGCTCCACAAGGGCAATCTTGTAATTGTCGGCATAAATCTCGCCTTTACCGCAGTTTTCGATAAGAGCCTTAACCGCCTCATACGGATTGGTCTTATCCATAGAAAAGAAATCAATCTTAAAACCGCTGTAATCAACTCGTTTCAATCCGACTTTTGTCAATTCACTGTCCGTCATAATCGAAAACTTCGTATTTTTAAATATCTGCCCCAAAACATAAGACGGAGTTTTTCCGATTAAATCGGGAATATTTTGAATATGTATGTTCGACGCGTCCGCATTGTAGACGTGACTGCATTCCGCCGCAATAAAATTCTTTTCACCGATTGTTTTTGACACCTTTATAATTCTGTATGCCTGACCCTCGCATACAACGATTTTATTTTCACTTATAATTTCCGACTTCTCGTTTATCGGATACGAAAAATCAAGCCTGCGTTCACCGTTTATTTCATATGTAACACGCACATCATACGCATCACCGATTACAATACCCTTGTCAAACGTGACACTGTTATACGGTAATATTCTAAGCATTTCCGTCACCCCATTCCAAGTCGTCAAAATGTTCACCGTACATAAAATACGGTGTATATGAAATTTCAACCGTCATATTCTGACTGTATGAATTTACGATATGAAGTTTGTTTCTTCCGGACGGAAATTCAAAAAAATCACCCGACACCAATATATTTCCGCTTGTATTTTTGACATTTTGTTTTTCAAAATCAATCGTTGTCTGACCGTTTGACATAAACGCAAGCAATTTGCCGTTCATAGACAGAGTTACATTTCTTGCACTCGCTCCAAGCTTTACAATCGGTCTTACAGGTCTGTCACCGAAATTGTATACACTTATATCACCGCTGCCGGAAATATTAAATTTAAACAAACACGAAATATCAACAGGTATATTTGCACCTAACATAAAAGGCATTTCCAAAGTCGGACCGTCCGTATTAAAAATACACTTGCAAAACGGTTCTGCCCTGAATGACACCTCCATAACAGCCTTACGACCGCTGTGTTCAGGCATATATATAACCTCTTCCGACACTTTCCCCCGCCATTTTGAAAATGGCATATCATCAAAAATCAACTCACCCTCACCGCAAAGCCACAGAGAAAGCAAAGACAGCTTCCTCTGTATTTCCGCAAGATTATCGGCATATATGTTAAACGTAACCGTGAATATCCTGTCATTATAAAACTCACGTCCGAAAGGATTAGCTTTTGAAAAATCATATCCGCCGTCACGGTACGGCAAATCGACAATATTCTCTTTTACGCTCGGCAATATCGGTCTTGATTTAGTCCTCACCGTCACACCGAAATCGGAAGAATGACGGTCTTTAAATATAAAACCATTCCTCATATAATCCCCCTTTAATTGTAATTACCGTATGATACAGCCAGTCCGACTCTGTTTTGAAGTGCGTTCAAAATATCACGGCTGTCTCCTCTTATGCTGATATTTCTGTTGTCAGAATAAGAATTTGACGATACCTTAATCGACTTTATCGCACTTATAGTCTGATTGAACAACGATGTAATCACACTTTGCATATTCTTTACGTCAAAATTCACGCTTTTCACGATTTTTTCTATATTCATTCCGTTTTTTTCGATAGTTGCAAGAAGATATTTCTTATTTGCCTCAACGGTGTCATAGCTGTTTTCAAGACTTGTTAAAGTTGCGGTATGTGTTTTTTGTAATTTGTACATTTCCTCTTCACGTTTTATCTTTTTCATCTGCTCCTGCAAAGATTTGTATGTATCCATACCTTTTTGAGTAACCGCATTTTTATATATGCTCAATTTGTGCGATATTTCGGACTTCGACTCGTTCCTGTCCTCAACCTCCCACTTCGTGCCAAGTGCCTTTTCTTCACTTGAAAACTGTTCTTTCAGATTATTTATGTATTCCTTTTGCTTATCAAGAAGTGCGTCCGTTGCCTCTATTTTTGCATTATACAAATTCAAAACCGCATACATAGTATCGTCACTGTATTCCTGCCAACCTACAAAACCGCCGTCATACATTTCCTGAATACGTTCGATACTGCGTTCGTAAAACTGAATATGACTGTCGCCGGTTTCGTTCCAATCATTATATGTATCGCGGATATTTTTCCAATTCTTCGCGTCACTTTTCCACTTTTCATAAACGGCATAATTCTTTTCATTCTCAAGCTTGCCGATTTTCAAATCGACATCGGCTTTGTACTCATAGAAATCCTCCCAAATTTCTTTAATTTCCTCTGCCGAATATGCGGTTGAAGTAACCATTTCCGACACCATAGCATTATAGTTGTAAAGCTGTCTTTTGTACGATTCAATCTGCTCGTCAACGCCCATATCATTCACTTGCGCCTGATATTTAATCCAAGCGTCGGAATGTTTTTTGTAGTTTGAAAGTGCGGTTTCACTCGCCTTTTTTTCTTCTTTCCAAATTTTCTTCTGCGACGCGAAAATCTCCTCTTGAATTTCTTTCACAACCTCGCTGTCATAACTGAATTGCTCCATCAATTCATTCCAAAGCCTTAATTCCTCTGTCGGAGATACATCGTTTGTTTTTTTGTAATGGTTTAAATCAGCCTTTTTTATTTCAAACATTTCATTGTTTTTGCCGGACGCATAATGCGGAATACCCATACCGTTCATTATCGCCTTTGTTTCGTCAGCCGTATAAACCTTGTCACCTTGCGACAGCGGAACAACCACATCACGCCCGCTAAACATCATAAGTCGCCCGTTATGCTCGATAAGCTCACGCGGATCACTTACGCCCCTTTCATCATTTACAACCGCCAAATCGCTTTTTGCATATTGTGTTCCGTCTGCCAGTTTCGGCATTCCCTGCACATTGTACTTAACAGTAACATTGACTGTTCTGTCCTTCAAACTGTTTATACTTGCTCTTGCCGAACTCACACCGCTTGCGGTATTGTCAACTGCGGTAATATTGATTTTTGCGTTTTTGCCGTCAAATTCACTCATTATTTTACCTGCCGATGAATTAAGTGTAGCAAGTGCATTTTGTGCCGTTGCCAAAGCATTTATAAGTCCCGACGCATCACCCGTTATACTGACCGATAAATTAGCCGCCTCTGCCATAACTATACCTCCTCTCCGTAAAACATTCTCAAGTGTTCGTTATCGTAACCCTCTGTATCTTCATTCAATCCGTCAAGCATTTTAAACAGTACCCACGGATTTTGTCTGCCAACTTCGTCAGGCAGTATGTGGTGGTACGTTAGGAACATCGTATAGATGTCCCTAAGCACCCCGCTGCCGCCTGACGTTACTCGTTTTTTGAAGAAAGAGCGTCAACGTAAAACCCCCAAAGTGCAAGACACATCTTTGCACGTTCGTTCACGTCAACGGAATCGATAATATCCTGAGTTGCGTCCGTACCCTCAAACATATAGTCAAGTGCATCTCTGCAAATGCTGAGCGGACCTTTCTTATTTTCATCATTATGTGCGTCATTAATAATGCACATCGCCTCAAAGTCAAACGGCTTTGAAACGTATTTAACCTTATCTTTTACAAATGTTAATGTATGTTGCATAATTTTCTCCTTATACCGTCTGCGGATAGTAATTCATATCCGTAAACCACTTGTTTTCAAATTCATCTCTTGTGATATTTGACGGCAAATCGCTTTCATCAAAGTACGCATAATAATTGTTGTCAAAATCACGTTGTACCGCCGTGTATGTTGCCTTAGCGGTTTGCTTGTCGATACTTCCGCTTGACGGCTTTGTCTTTCCTCCAACATTCGATGCAAAACTGTATGAACCCTTGTAGTATCTTACATAACGGTACGAGCCGTCGGACTTCAAAATTCTCCATGCCACACCGAAATATACTGTTTTAACATCGTTTCCGACTTCAACCACACCGTTTTTGCGTGTCAATCCACGCCACATTGCGTCAACCTCCGGCGGAATATCGGCATTTGTAATATCGTGTCCCAATTTTTCGATATAGCTTGACGCCTCATACGCACCGTTGTCCGCATCAAAAACATCACTGCCGCCGCTGTCGGTCGGTGCAATTTCAACCGTTCCTTTCAAATTATACGCTTCTCCGTATTCCGTTCCGCTAACGCTGTCCTCATTCACTTTAAAAAAAGTATACTTGTCCACACCTATTGTAGGTAAAGGTTTCTTGTTCATAATTTTTCCTCCATTTTTTCATATTTTGTCTTAAAGAGATATATTTTTATAACGTAAAATACTTCTGAAATCTCATTGTCTTATGATATATTTTTTTATCATTTTCGGGAATGTCCATAGACATCTCCCTCACCCAACTGTCTTTTGTCATTACTTCATTGACCTCTGCCGCCAAATCACTGCATTCTTTCGGAATTTCCGCCCATATGTCAATTTGAATATGCCCGTCTTGAATACTCTCGTCATTGTCGGCATAAAATCCGCCGCACTCCGTCACCGTATAATAACTTATAATCGGCAGATTATTAAAATTTTTCGGATATTGAAATACTGCCTTGCATTTAACATCACTGAGTGACTTTTCAGCCTCCGCATTAATATCAATCATATAATCACCCCTTTATCGCCTCTGCGATTGCAGACAATATTGCTTGCGTGTTTGATAAAAGTGCCGGCACAAGATACGGCTGTGCCGCCATTTTCGACGTACCGAATTCAACAAATACCGCATATTCCGTATCAGCCGATATAACCGCCGTATTTCCGCCGGGCTGTACATTAATTGATGACTGCAGCCGTCCCGTATCGACAGGGCAAAGACTTTTTGCACTTTCACATACCGTTTGAGCACCCTGACCGATTATATCCGCAAAATTATTTTCTATATTATTTGCAATATCCGAAAGTCCGTTATCATAATTAATATCAATCTGCATTTTTCTCACTCCGCATCATCGCCGTCATACCGAAATTCCAACATTCAGCCTTTATAATCTCAAAAAATTCGTCACCGAATTTAGCATATCTGCCTATTTTTATAAGGTCTGTTTTGTCACAGAACACTTTATATTTTTTATTTTCGGTCAAACCGTATATACGGTTTTCGAGTTCATTTTCATATGGCTGAATATCACACACAACACTCCCCAAAAGTGTTTTTTCACCCTTTTTTTCATATGTATTTTCACCGACTTCGTACACCTCGATTTCGGTGTCATAAAATCGTTCAAACGGATTTATCATCGGCAATCACCTCCGACGGCACTTTAACTTTTCTGCTGACAAACGGCTTTAGACGTATTGCATATTCTTTCAAATAATCATAGTTGTCGTCAGAGTATTCGACCTTTCTTTCACCCTCCGTAACCGACTTAACACCGCCGTTTTGATTTGCCGTATATCTCTTGACCGTAAGCGTCGGAATAAAGCTTACAATCTGTCTTGGCAGAACATCAATACGACAGTACGCCAGCACAGAATTAACAGTATCCTCAATCAAAAGCATAAGAACACCGTCCTTGTCATTGTCTTTAATTCCGAGCAGTAATTTCACCGCGTCAAGAATTTCATTTTTAGTGTCCCCCATTTTCAACACAGCCTTTCTGACCTATTCTTATTCGGCAGTTTTAAACACATAAATCGCACTCTTTTTATTTTCAAGCACAAATGCGTCATAATACACTCTGCCTTCAACCAGCCAGCCGTTGATTCCCGGCGGATTATCGTGGATTTTGTATTCCGACAATTTAACCGGAGAAGTCGTTGCGGCTTGATTTGTGATAATAAATTCAACGTTTTCAGGGAAGTAAGACTTCGGCACAATGATAAGCGGAATACCGTCAATCGTTCCGACTTGACCTTTAATCAAAATTTCCTGCGACATATCGCCGTTTCTGATAAAGCTTGAATCCTCCTTGATGTTCTTGTAAAAATCACTTGATACAAATGCACAACTTCCGACAAGCGGAACATTATTTTCAATAAGAGTTGTTGCACCGGTCAAAAATGCGTCATAAGCATTTGCCTTTGTCACCTTACCTGTAACGGTAGTTTTTGCCCCTTCGCAAATTTTTCCAAAACGGTACTTGTCGATTTCAGGCACAACCACTTCTCTGATTTGTCTTTGAAGTGCCGCACCTGCCGCATTTGACATTTGAGTATCGTTATATGTCCCCCTGTCAATAGTGAACGTGAAACTTCTGTCACGCGTCATAGTCATTTCCTGTACAGTGTTTTCGATTTCCTGTGGTGTACCGTATCTGCTTGTGCCTGATACCGAATAGTCGTTCATCTCTGCGGTAGGCACTGAATATACGTTTACCGTCTTAACACCGACAAAGTCGTAATCATTGTTTACCGCCGCCGAAGTCATAGACTCCCTTGCGAATTTTTCATCAATTTTTTGAGCATACTTACTTGCATAATTTATAGCCATTGTATTCATCCTTTCATAATCACGTTATTTATTACATTCCCAAGCCGCTTAAAAACGGGTCTGTTAAATTTTCTTTTTCTCTTGAAATTTTCGGCGGAACACCCTTTAATCTTTCGGATAAACCGCTTTCGATTGCTTTCATATATTCTGCTTTAAATCGCTCGATATTTTCCGCCATAATGTCCTTGTCTGCATCTGCGACCATTCTTGCGAAATTCACAGGCAGATTTTGAGCCGCCAATTCCTTTGCCGCCTCAAATTCGGCTCTTTCGGATACATACTGCTGTCTTTCATTTTCAAAATCCTTTTGTCTTTTGTCCATTTCAGCCTTTGCTCTGTCCTCTGCCGACATTGTAGCCATCTTCGCGGCGTCCTCTCTTTCCGATACGATTCTGTCTGAAAAATCTTTTTCCCACGTTGCTTTTTCGTTTTTAATCGCCTCCGCAACATAGCCTGCAATGAGATTTTTTAGTTCATCGTTTTTGTGTCCCCCGTTTTCGTTTTTCGTGTCACCGTTTAGTGTCCCCTGTTTCTTCTTTTCGTCCATACTTTTTTCCTTTCTTTACATTAAAATAAATCACTATGTTTTTTATTCTTGAATTATTCCTGTACATATTTTAATTTTTCGCCAAGCATTTTTTCTTTTGCGGCAAGCTGTGCCTCTTCCTTCGGATCGCCCACAAATGAAAGCTGTGATAAAAGAGTTTCGCTTGACGCAATACCGACTAAGTTGTTTACCATCTGTGAAATCTCCAACTCATTAACAGGCAAATTTCTCGTAAACACAACATCAATGCGATGTATAGGCACATACTCCATAGCACCTTTTAACGACAGAAAATTAACATACAATTCAAATCTCTGTTTTAAAGCTTTCGTCAAGTATCGCTCCTTGTTTCTGACGTGCTGTTCAAAACCCATAAGCTTATACTTAATCGCGACACCCGATAAATTTGTACCGAACGTCTGGTCTGATAAATCGGGAATCATAGAAAATCTGTGAATATCGCTTTTCAGACTGTCCTTTAACACTTCAATATCGCTTTCGGACATAACCTTTGAAAGATATTGAGCCTCCGCACCCTCATATCCCATCAAAATGCGTTCTTCCCTAAGTTTCTTCGCCTGCTCACTGTCAAGGTCGATACCGGTAAGGAATAAGAATGCGTCAACAAACTGTTCCTTGTCGTTAACTCTGTCCGACTCCAAAATATTGTAAGCGTCAATCAGCGGAATCATCTGTTCAAAATCACCTTGCTTTTCTTCATTGTTGCGATACTCCACCATAGGCATTTTACCGAAATAGTGGTGCTGAGAATTTGTCATAGTCATATGCAAAAAACTGTCCGCAGTGTTTTCATATGTATAAATCATCTCCCTGTCACACACAATACAGCAAACACCCGTAACCGCGCCGTCAATGTCACGCTTTTTGTAATAATGTATGCCGTACAGCGGAATTTCGCCAACGCCCGCACCGTACACAATAAACGTGTTGCTCGGCGGCAAGCATACACTTTTCGGCTGTGATTGTTCGTCCGCATAAACCAGTTCATAAGCTTTACCGAAAATGCTCATTGTCTTTTCAAATTCCGCGTCCAAACTCGGCATATCCTGAACGGCAAAGCAATTTTTAACCGCCTCAATATCGTATCCGTCCGAACAGCTGTACGCCACAGGATTGCCTACAAGATAGCTTTTTGCAATATCCACGATATACTTCGCGTGATTGCACACAATTTTGTTGTTCGCGATATTGTCGCTTGAACGTCTGCGTTCACAAATTGCGTGTTTGCCGATATAATAGTTGTAAAGTTTTTCGTATCGCTCCTGTTCAAGCGAATGTTTCCCAATCAGCTTAGCAAGCAACACCTCGTCTATACCATCCTTTAAAATATCCTCGTCAATTATCATAAATCAAGTTCACTCCTTTTAATTACCCTCGCTTTTTTCTTTGTGATTTCGTCCTCAAGTGCATAACGTACCGCATCAATGGTGTGATTGTTCTTGTCGGGATAAACCGACTTAAATTCCCCGTCCGTATCGCGTTCAAGCTCATATTCCGAAAATTCTCTTGTGACATTCGGACACCTTTCGGGATCAATCACGATTCTTTCAAGACTCTGCAAAAATCTGATACCGTACTCGATACTGTCCGGACCTTTCCTTGCACCGCGGACACGCAAACCGAACATTCGCAAATCATTGATACTTTTCGGCTCGGCACTGTCGCATACAATCAATTTATTAGCAAACCCTTTTTCAAAAATCTTTTCAGCCGCATTGTGATTTGTCATCCCTTTCGCGTAAATTTCGTCAAAGATAAACAACTTATTGTTGTGATAAAAACACACCACATACACAAACGGATCTGCCGCGAAACCGAAATCGACACCGCATTTAATATTGTCAAAACTTTTTACTTCCTCATCGCTAAGTTTTACAACTTCAAGATTATCAAAAATTTCACCGCCTGTTCCCGTCACTTCGCCGAGATATTCGTGATTATACTGATTAATATGTAGCTTTTTAAGATACTTTGCTTCTAAAAAAAATTGTTCTCCCAACCAGTTTTTCGGTACATCAAGATACGTACTCTTATGCACAAGCATATCGTCACGCTTTTTGAGTGCCTCACGGTTTACCCAACTGCGTCGGTTTTGCGGAGGATTGTACGAATAAAACACGGTAAATTTTTCACCGCCACGCATCATCGACTGATTTATCGAGCGGATTTCTTTCATACCGCAAAACTCGTCTAACTCCTCATACCAAATATATCGAATATATCCGTGCGTAACCTTTGTGGATTTCAATTTCTGCACCTTGTCCGCACCGCGAAACAGTATTTTCTGACCTGTTTTTTTGTAGACCATTTCCGGCACACTCGCCTTTATATCCCACATATCCGATACGCCGAGCTTTTCAATCGCCCATTCAAGCTGAGAGAATACGCTGTCTTTTAAGTAAGCACCGACCTTACGCAGTACAACCGCATTTGTATCGGCATTTTTCA
>ENA-OPBE01002376-OPBE01002376.1-human-gut-metagenome-genome-assembly--contig:-NODE-2376-length-14193-cov-2.071580_pt1 | contig 14193 bp, 10 predicted proteins | sample MGYA00241066_ERZ501448 | MGnify/ENA primary metagenome ERZ501448 (study PRJEB25962, sample SAMEA2042585) | human gut metagenome | biome: human gut; feature: human-associated habitat; material: faeces...
GTGGAGGTGCGCGGCCATGATATCGGTTATGTCAGCCGCGGCGGCCTGAAGCTGGAAAAGGCGATGAAGTGTTTTCCGCTGACCCCAAAGGGGAAAGTCTGCATGGACATTGGCGCATCCACCGGCGGCTTTACCGACTGTATGCTGCAGAACGGCGCCGTCAAGGTATATTCCGTGGATGTCGGCCACGGCCAGCTCGACTGGAAGCTGCGGAACGATCCGCGCGTTGTCTGCATGGAGCGCACGAACATCCGTTACGTCGTGCCGGAGGATATCGAGGAGAGACCGTCCTTCGTATCGATCGACGTATCGTTTATCTCCCTGACCAAGGTGCTGCTTCCGGTCCGGAATCTGATGGAAGAGAACGGCGAAATTGCAGCTCTGATCAAGCCGCAGTTTGAGGCGGGACGCGAAAAAGTCGGCAAAAAAGGTGTTGTCCGTGATCCGGCTGTACACAAAGAAGTCATTGAGATGGTCATTTCCTATGCGAAAAGCATTTCCTTCGGCGTGCGCCATCTGGAATTTTCTCCGATCAAAGGACCGGAGGGAAATATCGAGTATCTCGTTCACCTTGTCCGGCTGCCGGACGGCGTGACAGAGGAAGAGACCAATGTCGATGTAGACGCCATTGTAAAGAGCGCACACAATACACTGGATAAATAAAAGGGTTAAGGAGCATGATATGGAGCGATTTTACCTGATCACAAACAGAGCAAAAGACCCGGACCTTACCGTGACAGACCAGATCAGGCAATATCTGGAGGAGCGCGGAAAAACGTGTCTTCTCTGCGATAACAGCGAAAAAGGGGAAAAATACCATTATACGGATCCGGCGAAGGTTCCGTCAGATATCGACGGCATTCTGGTGCTCGGTGGTGACGGCACGCTTCTGCAGGCAGCAGGCGACGTGGTGGATTTACAGATTCCACTGCTCGGCATCAATCTGGGAACGCTCGGCTATCTTGCGGAAATCGACCGTGACACGCTTTATCCGGCGCTGGATCATCTGATGGCGGATGAGTATACGATTGAGCACCGCATGATGCTCTGCGGATCGATTTACCGGGACGGAAAGCTGATTGCGGAGGACGCGGCACTCAACGACATTACGATCACCCGTGAGGGAAACCTGCGTGTCGTCCGGTTCGACAATTACGTCAACGGGGAGTTTTTAAATTCCTACAGCGCCGATGGCATCATCATCGCAACGCCGACCGGTTCGACCGGCTACAGCCTCTCCGCGGGCGGCCCGATCATCTCACCGTCGGCAAGCCTGATGCTGATGACGCCGCTTGCTCCGCACACCCTGAATACGAGAAGCATTGTCTTCCCGGCAGAGGATGTGATCGAGGTGGAGCTCGGGCCTTCGAGAGACGGCGGCATTGAACAGGGCATGGCATATTTTGACGGCGACACCCGCGTTCCGATGAAAACCGGCGACCGGATCGTGATCAAAAAGGCCAGACGGGATACTCTGATTGTGAAGATCAGCAACATCAGTTTTCTGGAGACATTAAGAAAGAAAATGGCAAACATTTAAGATATAGTTACTGGGGAAGGATGCTTGAAATGAAAATCGCGAGACATGCACAGATTATCAAATTAATTAACCAATATGACATTGAAACACAGGAGGAGCTGGCAAAGAAGCTGGAGGAGAGCGGCTTTGCCGTAACGCAGGCGACGATTTCGAGGGATATCCGCCAGCTGAAGCTCACAAAAGTACCAAAAGAGAACGGCGGAAGCCGTTATGCGGTTCTGCAGAACGCACCGTCCGAGGTTGGGAGCCGCTATGCGCGCGTGTTAAAAGACGCGTATATTTCCGTTGATCTTGCCAAGAATATTCTGGTCATCAAAACCGTATCCGGCATGGCAATGGCGGCAGCAGCGGCTTTCGATGAGATGAACTGGAATGAAATTGTCGGCTGCATCGGCGGAGACGATACGATTCTCTGCGTGGCAAGAGACGATGATGCGGCGCTTGTGGCAGCAGAACGCCTGAAACGGATGGTGGACGGCATGGAGGAGACGGGCGAAGAGTTCTAAAGAACGCACGTCTCTGCAAAAAGAGACAAAAAGATGACAGCAGGTGTGACACCGGAGGAAAAGAATGCTCACAAACTTACACGTAAAAAATCTGGTCCTGATCGACGAAGCAGAAGTGGAGTTCGGTCCGGGCCTGAATATACTGACCGGAGAAACCGGAGCCGGAAAATCCATCCTGATCGGTTCGATCAACGCGGCGCTTGGAAAGAAGATATCCCGCGAGATGATCCGGACGGGAGAGACAAGCGCGCTGGTGGAACTGGTCTTTGAAACCGAAAATCCGCATGTGCTGGAGCTGTTAAAAGAGATGGATCTCGAGGCAGAGGAGGGTCAGGTGATTATTTCCAGAAAGATCACCGGATCCCGCAGCGTCTGCCGCATCAACGGCGAGGCATGCAATATCTCGCAGGTAAAAGCTCTTGCGTCCCTGCTGCTCGACATCCACGGCCAGCATGAGCACCAGTCGCTGCTCTATCCGGACCGGCAGATCGCGATTCTTGACGCGTTTGCGGGAACCGAGGCGGCCACGGCAAAAGGAGAGGTCCGGGCGCTGTACCAGGAGTGGAAGAATGTCCGAAAGGAGCTCTCGGCGTACGAACTCGACGAGGAGGCAAGAAAGCGGGAGGCAGCATTTCTTACGTTTGAAATCAACGAGATTGATCAGGCAGAGCTAAAAGAGGGCGAGGACGAAGCGTTGGAAACTGCGTACCGGAAAATGGGCCATGCGAAAAAGATCGCGGAATCTCTGCAGACGGTATATGCGATCACCGGCTACGGTGCAGAGAACAGCGCCGGGGAGCAGGTCGGCCGCGCAATCCGGGAGCTGCAGCAGGCCGCGGTGTACGACGATGCACTTTCCGGTCCGTCGCAGACCCTTTCCGATATTGACGGACTGCTGAATGATTTCAACCGCGAAATTTCCGCATATCTTTCCGAACTGACCTTTTCCGAAGAAGAGTATTACGAGACGGAAAAGCGGCTCGATGAGATCAACCGCCTGAAAGCAAAGTATGGAAAGACGATGGAAGAGATCACCGCATATCGCGAAGAACAGCAGAAAAAACTGGAAAAACTGGAAAACTTTGAGAGCTGCCGTGCCGCACTGCAGGAGCAGTTACAGAAAACGGAGCAGAAACTGGATGCGGCCGCACATAATCTGTCCAAAATCCGCAGAAACTATGCAAAACGGCTCGAAACACAGATTATCGAAGGTCTGCGCGACCTGAATTTCCTGCATGTCGCATTTGAAATTTCATTTGAAAAGACAAAAAGCTACACCGAAAACGGAACCGATGCTGTGGAGTTCTTAATCTCCACAAACCCGGGCGAAGCGATCCGTCCGCTGGCGAAAGTTGTTTCCGGCGGTGAATTGTCGCGAATCATGCTTGCAATCAAGACGATTCTTGCCGACCGCGACGAGACAGAAACCCTGATTTTCGATGAAATTGACACCGGAATCAGCGGAAGGACGGCGCAGAAAGTTTCCGAAAAAATGGCACAGATCGGGCAGCGCCATCAGGTCATCTGCATCACCCATCTGCCGCAGATCGCAGCGATGGCAGATTCTCATTTTGAAATCGAAAAAAACGTCGAAGAAAACGAGACCGTCACATCGATCCATCCATTATCCGAGGAAGATTCTGTCAGAGAACTGGCAAGAATGCTCGGCGGCGCGAAAATTACGGATTCTGTTCTGGCAAATGCCAGCGAGATGAAGGAATTGGCACAGGTACAAAAATCTGCAAGACTCAAATAAAGAGAAGTCCGCATACTAAGAGGGAAATCACGAAACAAAGCGTGGTTTCCCTCTTTTTCGCGGGCGGCGAGTCAAAGTCCGTGCCTGCACGAGAACTTGACGACCGCCGCGAAAACAAAAGAAATGCCGCAGTTCTGCCCTGCGGCGGAAAGGATGGGAATGCAAATGACGAGAAAACAAAAATACCGAAGAGTCCTGCTTGCGCTGGCGGCGCTGTTTCTGATCCTCGCTGTTCTTCTTGGCTACGATGCCATGCGCGAATCCCTGCCGGATACGATGTATGTGGATGAGAACAGCGAAAGCCCGTTTCAGCCGCTCACGAAACATCCGCTTCTGACGATTTCGGAAGATACGAAGGAAGCAGAAAAAAACGAATTCGGAGAAACGGGTGAAACGGTTGTAGAATGTTCCGCCGCCGGGATCCCGCTGAAAAAGATCCGTGTGATCCAGGAAGAACGGCCGAAAGTTGCCGTCTGCGGCGCGCCGGTCGGTATCTATATGGAGACCGACGGTGTGATGGTGATCCGTACAGCCGAAATCCGTTCGTCCGACGGAACCGTCAGCCGTCCGTCAGAAAATATTCTGCGGGAAGGCGACTATATCACAAAAGTAAACGGACAGAGCATCCGCAGCAAGCAGGAGCTGATTGATGCAGTAAAAGTATCAAACGGTTCCCCGGTGTGTCTTTCCCTGCTTCGGGACGGGGAAACGATCGAAGTGCAGGTGACACCGCAGAAAAGCCAGGACGGCACCTGCCGCCTCGGGGCCTGGGTCCGCGACAATATGCAGGGAATCGGAACACTGACTTTCGTGGAACCGGACGGAACCTTTGCAGCGCTCGGCCATGGAATCAGTGATGTCGATACCGGAAAAATGCTCCAATTGAACGGCGGAGAACTGTATCTGACACAGATTCTGTCTGTGATCCCGGGAAAAGCGGGTGTACCGGGTGAACTGCAGGGCGTGATCCATTACGAAGAAAAGAACCGTATCGGGTCAGTGGCGGAGAATACCATCTACGGTATCCACGGCGTTCTGGACAGGGAAAAAAGCAGTGCACTGCCGCTTACCGTGACGGAAATTGCCTACCGGCAGGAGATCGAGACGGGCCCGGTCACCGTACGGATGTGCGTGGACAATACGGTAGAAGAGTATGAGGCGGAGATTACGGAAATTGATCTTGGAAGCGAGAATACGAACAAAAATTTTGTGCTCGAAATTACCGATCAACGGCTGCTACAGAAAACCGGCGGCATCGTACAGGGAAATTCCGGCTCGCCGGTGATCCAGAACGGAAGGCTGATCGGCGCCATTACCCATGTTTTCGTAAACCATCCAGAAAAAGGCTACGGTGTCTTTGCGGAAAACATGCTTGCACGGAACTGAAAAAATATGCGTTAATTTGGTTGAAATTGTTACAAACTCCCGAATTTTTACGGAAAATGTCGATCGAATTTTCAAAAAATTACGGGAAATATATTGAAAATGCGAAAAAATAAAATTATAATGTCTGTGTGATTGGAAAAAGTTCAGAAGAAAACGGATGCAGTGAAATTCCGGAAAGACTATGAGTTTTTGCAAAGGAGAGCTTTATGGAAAAGATCAACATTGCCATCGCGGATGATAACGAACGCATGCAGGAAATGCTTGGGAACGTCATAAAACAGGATGACACGCTTGAACTGATCGGGCAGACCGGAAACGGAAATGATATCTACAGTATCATCCGCGACAAAGAACCGGACGTCGTACTGCTTGACATTTTCATGCCGAAGATGGATGGTCTGACTGTAATGGAGAAAGTCAATGAGGATAAAAATCTGAAAAAAAGACCTGCCTTTATCGTTGTCTCCGCCGTAGGAGAGGAGAGGATCACCGAAGATGCGTTCCGGCTCGGCGCTTACTATTACGTCTTAAAACCGTTCGACAACGAAACTCTTCTGAACCGGATCAAAGCAACAAAAGGAATGACAGCAGTAAGAAGATACCATCCAAGAAATTTTACAAACTCCGGAAAAGAGCCGATCTGTCCGCCGGAAAACAGTCTGGAAATCGATGTGACAAATATGATCCACGAGATCGGCGTTCCTGCCCATATCAAAGGATACCAGTACCTGCGCGATGCGATTCTGCTTTCCGTAGAGGACACGGAAATGCTCAATTCCATTACCAAGATTCTCTATCCGACCATCGCGAAACGCCACCAGACAACGTCAAGTCGTGTCGAGCGTGCCATCCGCCATGCGATTGAAGTGGCCTGGAGCCGCGGCAAAATGGACACAATCGACGAGCTGTTCGGCTATACCGTGAACAACCGCAAGGGTAAACCGACAAATTCTGAATTTATTGCATTAATTGCAGATAAAATACGTCTTGAACTGAAAAATCAGTAAAAAGTAACAAAAAAATCCGAACAAACGGAGAAATTACAGAAGTTTAGACTTTTTTTTCTGGACAAAGTACGGTATAATACAGACAGGACGTTGATTATCCTTTCGCGTTTCATAGGATCGTGACAAAAAGGAAGGAATTACAGAAAAACAAAGATGCGATAATCAGCATGAAATTACAGGAGGATTCTTTTCATGAAAAATATTTTGTTCGTGGCTTCAGAGTGTGTACCGTTCATCAAAACAGGCGGTCTGGCGGATGTAGTAGGTTCTCTGCCGAAATACTTCCCGAAAGAGTATTTTGATGTGCGCGTGGTGATTCCAAAATACGCAGGAATCAAAGAACAGTTTAAAAATCAGATGCGGTATGTGACAAACTTCTACATGGATCTGAACTGGAGACAGCAGTATGTCGGCATTTTCGAGATGGAATATGAAGGCATCAAATTCTACTTTATCGACAACGAGGAGCATTTCGGAGGAAGCACTCCATATGCGGGCATGCCGTGGGATCTGGAAAAATTTGCTTACTTCAGCAAAGCAGCGCTTTCCATTTTACCGACCATCGGTTTCCGCCCGGACCTCATCCACTGCCACGACTGGCAGACCGGTCTCGTTCCGGTTTACCTGCACGAGCGTTTCCAGGCAGATGAATTCTATCGGGGAATCAAAACCGTCATGACGATCCACAACCTGAAATTCCAGGGCATCTGGGACCGCAAGACGATTCAGAGCATTACCGGCCTTTCCGACTACTACTTCACACCGGATAAGCTGGAGTTCAAACACTACTTGAAGGGCGGTCTGGTTTACGCAGATGCGATCACCACCGTCAGCAATACATACGCGCAGGAGATTCAGACCCCGTTCTATGGCGAAGGACTCGACGGTCTGATGTGTGCAAGAGCAAACGATCTGCGCGGTATTGTAAACGGACTCGACTACAATGAGTGGAACCCGGAGACAGACGCTCAGATTGCAAAGAATTTCAATGCAAAGAACTTCCGTAAAGAGAAAGTGAAAAATAAACTGGCACTGCAGGAGGAGTTAGGACTCGAGGTCAATCCGAAGACGATGATGATCGGTATCGTATCCCGTCTGACCGATCAGAAGGGCTTCGACCTCATCAGCTATATGATGGATGAGATGTGCCAGGATGCCGTACAGTTTGTGATCCTTGGAACCGGCGAGGAGCGCTACGAGAACATGTTCCGCCACTTCGCATGGAAATACGACAAGAAGGTTTCGGCAAACATCTACTATTCCGATGCAATGTCACACAAGATCTATGCATCCTGCGATGCCTTCTTGATGCCGTCCCTGTTTGAGCCATGCGGACTCTCCCAGCTCATGAGCCTCCGCTACGGAACCCTTCCGATTGTCCGCGAGACCGGCGGCCTCAAAGACACCGTAGAGCCGTACAATGAGTACGAGGGAACAGGAACTGGATTCAGCTTCACAAACTACAATGCGCATGAGATGATGGGTACCGTGCGGTACGCAGAGCGCATCTATTACGACAAAAAACGCGAGTGGAACAAGATGATCGACCGCGCAATGGCACAGGATTTCTCCTGGGCGAATTCCGCAAAACAGTACGAGGAAATGTATAACTGGCTGATCGGATAAGCTGGTCTGCATTCTGAAAAATAAGAAAAAAATCCCGAAATGGCAGAAGAGGAAAGAAAAGCCGTTTCGGGATTTTTTGCAGTATTTTTGGGTTGCGGCAGGAGAGTGGAATATGCTACACTTGTGCATAAGGATATATTCGAAGCAGCTCCGGTGCAGAGGATTTGGGGACTGAAAAAAGACACAAGAAAAACAGTTGACAACAAAGCAGATTTGTAATAGTATGTATACAGAAGCGAACGAACGTTCGTATAGTAAGGAGAATATTCAGTATGGGAAATAATAACGAAGATAAACTGCGTGCACTCGATGCCGCACTTGGACAGATTGAAAAACAGTACGGAAAAGGAGCTGTCATGAAGCTCGGAGATTCCGCAGCAAACATGAACGTGGAAACCATCCCGACCGGCTCTTTAAGCCTGGATATCGCACTCGGTCTTGGCGGTGTGCCGAAGGGAAGAATCATCGAGGTATATGGACCGGAGTCTTCCGGTAAAACAACCGTAGCGCTCCACATGGTAGCTGAAGTACAGAAACGCGGCGGAATCGCCGGCTTCATCGATGCAGAGCATGCGCTCGATCCGGCCTATGCCAAAAACATCGGTGTTGATATTGAAAACCTCTATATCTCACAGCCGGACAACGGCGAGCAGGCACTTGAGATCACCGAGACGATGGTTCGTTCCGGTGCGGTAGACATCATCATCGTGGACTCTGTTGCAGCCCTCGTTCCAAAAGCCGAGATCGACGGCGACATGGGAGATTCCCACGTCGGACTGCAGGCGCGTCTGATGTCTCAGGCACTCCGGAAACTGACTGCAGCGATCAGCAAATCCAATTGTATTGTTATCTTTATCAACCAGCTGCGTGAAAAAGTCGGTGTCATGTTCGGAAATCCGGAGACCACAACCGGCGGCCGAGCACTGAAATTCTATTCTTCCATCCGTCTCGATGTCAGAAGAATCGAAGCCTTAAAGCAGGGCGGAGAGATGGTTGGAAACCGTACCAGAATCAAAGTCGTGAAAAATAAAGTAGCTCCGCCGTTCCGCGAGGCAGAATTTGATATCATGTTCGGAAAAGGAATCTCCAAAGAAGGAGACGTTCTGGATCTGGCAGCTTCCGTCGGCATCGTACAGAAGAGCGGCGCATGGTTCGCATACGGCGGCGACAAGATCGGCCAGGGACGCGAAAATGCGAAAGCATACCTGCGCGAGCATCCGGAAATCATGGATGAGATCGAGCACAAAGTGCGCGTGGCTTACGGCCTGATCAAGGAAGAAGCGCCGGAAGGCACAGAAGAAACAGCAGCAGTTCCGGAAACCGAAGGAGACGACGAATAAATGTTTGTGACAGAGATTCGTCCTCTGAATAAAAAGAAATCACGGATCCTCTTCGATGACGGAGAGGATCTGGTTCTTTATAACGGGGAAATCCGCGCTTCCCGCATCAAAGAGCAGGAGGAGCTTCCCGATGAGGTTTACGAAAAGCTGGCAGGGGAAGTGCTGACGAAAAGGGCCAAACACCGCGCGATGTATCTGCTGCTCGGACAGATGCGGACGAAAAAAGAGCTGGAAGATAAGTTACGAAAAGACGGCTATCCCGAGAGAGCCATTGAAGAGGCTGTCTCGTACGTGGAGAGCTTTCACTATATCGACGACCGCGCATACGTGGAGCAGTATCTTGCGGGCAGCGGTGCGAAAAAAGGGAAAAAGGCAGTCCTCTATGCGCTGGCACAGAAAGGCGTGGACCGGGAACTGGTGGAATCCGTCCTGGAAGAGCAGGAGGATGCCCGCGATGAGTATGAACTTGCAAAAAGTGCCGCCTTCGCAAAGCTCGGCACGCCGCACCGGCTGGATGAAAAAGAGTACCGCCGTGCCGCCGGTTTTCTGATGCGGAAGGGATTCGGCAGTTCCGAAATCCGTCGGGCACTGGAAGAATACCAAGATTCCGCTGACGAAGAATTTTGAATATTCCCGGCGATTCCGCCACATGCCGCGAAATTATGTGCAATAAATTACATGATTATTTTTAAAACATTGACAAATTTGTGAAAACAGTATAAAATTGTAGTGTTGTAAATGTGCAATGAAAACTAAATAAGGAGGTGCTCCGGTAATGGGTACAGGTATTACAATTCTGCTGGTATTCATTGCTGTAGTAGTCACGCTGCTTATTGCGGTTCCTGTTACCAGGAAAATTGCTGTGGACAATAAAATCAAGCAGGATGCTGAAAAAATTGGCACAGCGGAAGAAAAGGCGAGAAACATCATAGATGAAGCACTGAAAACTGCCGAAACTAAGAAACGGGAAGCCCTGCTGGAGGCGAAGGAGGAGTCTCTTCGTACGAAGAATGAAGTAGAAAAAGAGACCCGAGAGCGCAGAGCGGAACTGCAGAAATATGAGAAGCGCGTTTTATCGAAAGAAGAATCTGTAGATAAAAAAGCGGACGTATTGGAGCGTCGTGAAAACGAAATTGCAGCAAAAGAGGCAAGCGTCAGAAAGAAAGAAAAGGAAGTAGACGGTCTACACGAAAAAGGAGTACAGGAACTGGAAAGAATTTCTGGTTTTACCTCCGAGGAAGCAAAAGAGTATCTGTTAAAATCTGTGGAAGACGAAGTAAAAATCGACACAGCAAAGCTCTACAAAGAGCTGGAGAGCAGAGCAAAAGAGGAAGCAGGCCGTAAGGCAAAAGAGTATGTGGTAACAGCTATTCAGAAATGTGCTGTCGATCACGTATCCGAGAGTACCATCTCCGTGGTACAGCTTCCGAGCGATGAAATGAAAGGCCGCATCATCGGCCGTGAAGGACGAAACATCCGTACACTCGAAACCATGACAGGCGTTGACCTGATCATCGACGATACACCGGAAGCAGTCGTTCTTTCCTCATTCGATCCGATCCGCCGTGAGGTGGCAAGAATTGCTCTGGAAAAACTGATCGTAGACGGAAGAATCCATCCGGCCCGCATCGAAGAGATGGTAGAAAAGGCCCGCAAAGAAGTAGAACAGAATATCCGCGAGGAAGGCGAGGCAGCCGCACTGGAAGTCGGTGTACACGGACTTCATCCGGAGCTGATCCGTCTCCTTGGAAGAATGAAATTCCGTTCCAGCTACGGACAGAATGCATTAAAGCATTCGATCGAGGTAGCACAGCTTTCCGGTCTCCTCGCAGGAGAGGTAGGATGCGATGTCCGCATGGCAAAACGTGCCGGACTGCTTCATGATATCGGTAAATCCATCGACCATGAGGTAGAAGGATCTCACATTCAGATCGGTGCAGATCTCTGCAAAAAGTACAAAGAATCTCAGATTGTGATTAACACAGTAGAATCACACCACGGGGATGTAGAACCCCAGTCTCTGATTGCATGTATCGTTCAGGCAGCGGATGCAATTTCCGCAGCAAGACCGGGTGCAAGAAGAGAAACACTCGAAACATATACCAACAGATTAAAACAGTTGGAAGACATCACGAATTCGTTCAAGGGTGTCGAAAAATCTTTTGCTATTCAGGCTGGTAGAGAAGTCCGCATCATGGTAGTTCCTGAGCAGGTATCCGATTCTGAAATGGTACTGCTCGCAAGGGATATCTCGAAACAGATCGAAGCTGAACTGGAATACCCGGGACAGATCAAGGTCAATGTTATCCGCGAGAGCCGTGTAACGGATTACGCGAAATAAAAGACTTTCTACGAAACAATTTAATAACGAAATCAAAAAGAGGCTGTGGACATGAGCAATCATGTTCCACAGCCTTTTCAGTGTGTATAAGAACAGTAAGTTTCAAAAGAATTTATACGTGCCGTATCCGGTTCGAGCGCATTTTCTGAGGTGTAGAGCCATACAGCTTTTTGAAGGTCCGCATAAAAATTTTGTAATTCGACAGCCCGTTTTTCTCCATCAGTACCGTGATCGTTTCGTCGGAATTCTGTAAATCTTCGTACAGGTGCATCGTGCGCACATCGTTCAGATATTCGAGAAAGGTCTGTCCGGTATACTTTTTAAAGAGCCGGCAGAAATACTCCTTCGAGAGTGCCAGGGAATCCGCGGCTGTTTCGAGGCTTAACGGTTCCGGGTAATGCACTTTCACCCAGTTCATAACGTGTGTCACGCGCTGCAGATCGCGCTGTGAACCCGTGAGGGATGCCGAAGGGATCTGGTGGGAATACGACCGGCAGAGATGGTACAGAAATTCGTACAGTCGTGAGGTAAAGAGAAGCTGGTATGAATCGGAAGGATTCTGCCGGATCTCGTTCATCTCCGAGAGCAGTGCGCGGAGCGGAGCCGGCTGTTCCGAGCAGGGAATGATCGTGTCGAAACGCATCGTATCAAAGTCTGGCAGATATTGGCGCATCTGGCTTGCGGAAATCTGCAGCAGAAGATATGTACAGGTGTTGGAGCGCGTCATATGGAGGTCGCCGGAGTTGATGATAATCAGATCGCCCTCGTTTAACCGATACTCCGTTGCCTGGACAATCGCGGAAAACTGTCCCCTGATCAGATAGAGAATTTCCACATATTCGTGCCAGTGCGCCGGAAAAACAAAAGCGGGCGCATCCTGCAGCTCAAAACGGACGTGCAGCAGATCGGTTTCGTGTATTGTTTCGTAAAAGCAGGATTCCATAAGTACCTCCAGGATGTGATAGAAATATACGTCAATTATAATCAAAAAAGATAAGAATATTGTACCAGAAATTGGGCGAAATATCAATATCAACCAGAGAAAGGACAAGAAAGGAACTAGAAGTTACACGAAAAAGGGAAGATAATGGAGACATTAGTACGAAACAAAGTTTGGGAGGAACAAAGACATGAAAGCAAAGGTAAGAACCTTTAACGGAACTACATCTCCGGAAGTAACCCAGCGTGAAACAGATCACCGCAAACTTGCCCGCGAGGCAGCAGCAGAGGGATTCGTTCTTCTGGAAAACAAAGATCATTTCCTGCCGCTGGCAAAGGGCAGCAAGGTAGGTCTTTACGGAGCAGGTGCGATCCGCACCATCAAAGGAGGCACCGGTTCCGGCGATGTCAATGAGCGTGACAGCGTTAATATTTTCCAGGGCATGAAAAATGCAGGCTACGACGTAACAAGCAGTGAATGGCTGGAGGATTACGATAAACTCTACGTACAGGCAAGACTGGACTGGAAAAATGAGATTTTCACAAAATTGAACGGAGACGACACAAAATTCTTTGATGCTTACTCTGCAACCCCGTTCTTTATGCCATCCGGAAACCCAATCGATGAAGAGAAAGCAGCAGCCGACGGTGCAGACACCGCATTCTTCGTTCTGGCACGTATCGCAGGAGAGAACAAAGACCGTTTTGATACGGAGGGTGACTACTTCATCTCCAAAGAAGAGAAAGCTATTCTGGCACAGGTTTCCAGATGCTATAAAAACGTTGTTCTTGTTATCAACACCGGCGGCCTGATGGATCTGGCATTCGTAGAAGAATTTGACAATATCCGCTCTATTTTACAGTACGTACAGGCAGGCCAGGAAGGCGGAAATGCATTTGCTGATGTTGTAAGCGGCGATGTAACCCCATCCGGAAAAATGACAGATACCTGGGCAAAAGATTACTATGATTATCCGGGTGCAGAGGTTTACAGCTACAAGAGCGGCGACCTCATGAAAGAAAAATACGAAGAGGGTATCTTCGTTGGATACCGTTACTTCGATACCTTTGAAGTACCAGTCCGTTACTCCTTCGGTTACGGTATGTCCTACACCGATTTCGAGATCAGAACCGATGACATCAAAGTAAGCGGCCGCGGTATGATGAATCCGAAAGTAAGCGTGACTGTTACCGTCACCAACACCGGCGATACTTATGCAGGAAAAGAAGTTGTACAGATCTACGCTTCCTGCCCGCAGGGCAGACTGGTGAAAGAGTTCCGCCGTCTGGCAGGCTTTGGAAAAACAAAACTGCTGGCTCCGAAGGAATCCCAGACCATGACCATCACCTTCCCGCTGTATCAGCTGACTTCCTATGAGGAGGAAAGCGCATCCTGGATTCTGGAGCCGGGCATGTATGGTATCTGGATTGGAAATGATCTGAATACATCTGTTCTCTCCGGCGCGCTGGAGCTGGACGAGAAAGCAGTCATGACAGCGTGTGAAAATATCTGCCCGATGAAAGAGGAATTGAATGAGATTGTTCCTGATGCAGAAAAAGTTCAGGCAAGAGAGGCTGTATGGCAGAAGGAAGTAAAAGAAAAGAGAATGAGCGTGATCGAGCTCAAAGCATCTGAGATTCCAACTGAGAAAGTAGATTACCAGCCGGTACCGGAAGAGCTTCCTGGAAAAGCAGGAAAGATTGTGGAATCCCTTTCTGTGGATCAGCTGGCACTCCTTGCAACCGGTGATC
>ENA-OPBE01002390-OPBE01002390.1-human-gut-metagenome-genome-assembly--contig:-NODE-2390-length-14127-cov-2.151649_pt1 | contig 14127 bp, 13 predicted proteins | sample MGYA00241066_ERZ501448 | MGnify/ENA primary metagenome ERZ501448 (study PRJEB25962, sample SAMEA2042585) | human gut metagenome | biome: human gut; feature: human-associated habitat; material: faeces...
TCACGGTGTGTCGAAAGTGCCAGGCACGAATCAATCTGCAGACAGAGTTCATTGGCAGAAATGCCGTTGTCCCCGCCCATATAGTAAAAATGGTGTTTTAAATCGTCCGCTTTTACCAGACGGTATAAAAATTCTGTCATATCTGACAGATAAAACGGCATATACAAGTCTTTGGATAAAGTGACTTTTTTTTCTGTCAGGGCTTCCATACAAAGCTCTGATAAACAAAAGGCTGCCTCGTCTGCGGATTTTGGCAGATAACAAAGTTCATTAATACGCAGTGTCAGGATATCCAGGCCGGTTGTTTCCCTATAATTACAGCAGATTTCCTCTCCGTTTTTTAATGCATTTGCCTTGCAGGCTGCGGCATAGTTTTCATGGAAATTGTTTTCCGGTTCTGCCATCTGTTTTGTAATTGCAGCATATTCATCCTCCGTAATCCGGGATATTTCATCAGAAGACAGATAGATAAAACGTCCGAATTGTAAAAGGGAATATGCGGTTAAAATGTTATACAGACCGCTGCAATAAGATGTAATTTCACGAAATCCGTTTTCCCAGTGATAGTTGCTGTCAAAAGCACCGGTAAAAATCGTTACATCCGGGCGTACACTTTCAAACACTTCCTTAATACAGTTGTTCTCATAAGAAAAATGATACTGCTCATATACGTGTTTATATTTGTTGTGATATTGATGGGAGCCGGTTAATACGTATAACTTCAGACCTTCTTTGTTGAATTTCTGAAGTAAAGCATTGACTACGGTATTACAGCCGCCAATGATGAATACTTTCATAGTTCCTCCATACAGCCGTTTTGTTTTAACAGTAAAATAAATTCTTTTGTATCCTGTAAGGCATTTTCATATGAAATATGATACAGTCCGGAAATTGTTTCTGCTGTTTCTTCTATTGAAAAGTGTTTTTTTAAACAAATCCAGATATGGTATCCGGTTTCGTTTGTCATAACAGGTGCATGATAAGAAGCATCTGCATATAGGTGGACGTCTGTGGAAATAATCCAGTACGAACCACAGGCATAGCGGATGGTTAAATCCTTACGAATCATTTTGATTTCACCTCTGTAAAAAACTGCATTTATTATAGTATATTTGCAAATGCCTGTAAAGATTGCAATCCATTATTAAAGTCATTATTACTAAGAAGCATTTTACGATTCGCGGATTTGTATAATGCTATAGTCAGCACTGCCCAATGCATCCGTGACGTGGACAATATGCCGGTAACGGGACAGCCATTTTGTTGTGATGCCCCCGTATGCGGCTGCTTCATCTTCGGATGCGCCTCCTGCAAGCATATATTTAAAAGCACTGTGGCGTAAATCCTGAAAAGTAAAATGTTTGTGAATCTTTTGACATTCCATGCCAAGTTCAATATAGCGGTTTAAAATGCGCTGGGCATCACGGACTTTTAAACGTGTCTGATGTTTGTTATAAAAAACAGCACCTTCAATACGGTTATATTTTTCAATATATGTCTGCAAGAGGTCATTTATGTCTTTTGGAAGACGGATAATACGGCTTGTTTTGCGGGAAGGCGGAAACTGGATACAAAACCGTTCCTGCACATCAATGACAATGTGTTCTACATCCAATTTACTGATTTCACTGCTGGTTAATCCGCATTTTACAGCCAGTGAAAAGACTAAAAATGCCGTATCATCATCTGCATCTGCGGCAAGCTCTAACAAAGCATTGATTTCAGAGTCTGTAGGAAGATTTTCTTCCAAAAGTGTTTTATCCTGATCCGGCACAATGATGTCATTAAAGTAATTATAATAGGAAATGCCTTGCTGCTCACGGCGGTAACGGATATATTCACATAGACTGCGCATAACCGAAATGCGCATGACCAGTGTGTTGTAAGACAATTTTTTCTGTGTATACTTGGCATTTAATTCATTGATATAACACTCCGCAGCTTCTTTTGTAAGCTTTAACGGATCTGTTTTTGTAAGCTTTGTAAAATTTCTGATGACATTTAGGTATTCTTTTCTGGTTCTTGCGGATAAATTCGTCTGATAAAAAGTCCAGATGGAACTGTTGAATTCATCACTCAATTCATCTGCTATATTTACAGGGGTGGTTTCAGCCATGTTCAAAACGTCCTTTCTTTATTTATTTTGCAACATAAATCATTTTACTATAATTGACCACATATGTCTATATGTTTACAAAACAACTCCCCTCTCCACCTATCAACAAATCCACATACCTATAATTAAGAAAGGCTTCCAAAACGGCACTCTCCCATTTGCATTTTTTCCTCATTTTATTTATAATGTTTATTAATTATGGACACATATTGAACTTCAACAGAATGGAGATTTTATTTTTATGGAACAATACTCAAGACGTTTTATCGAAGAATTGGAAAAACATATCGATCCTACTATCATCGAATTTTTTGAAAAGAAAAGAAATTTATTAAAATTTCCATGTAACAGCATGACGGAATTAATAGATGAAACCTTAATGAACTATCTGGAAGGTAAAACCAGTCGTGAAGATTTAATTCCTGTTATCAACAAAATTAAAAAATCGCGTTTGCAAAAAAGAGCCCGCTGGTACAAATCCTATATTACGGACATTGAAACCATGACACTTGACGATCCGAAGCACCCGGTCGCTTCCGTCATCAATATGGCACGCTCTCTCCCAATTGACCAATATGTTAATATTTTCGGGGACAAAGAACTGGATGAAATTATTGAAGAATACAAAGAACGTGCGACTGTCTGGAAAAATGATGCCAACAGCCTGCTGATTTCGTTTCCTGGAATTGCTTCTTTTACGAACAATTCTATCTACAACTCATTAAAAAATGATTTAATGATTAATGCATGGAAATATATCGAAACCGATTTAGCCGGAAATATTGATTCTTACCTCAGAATGTTTCCGGAGGAGCTATTGGAAAAACCGCTTTTTAGTCCTTCCTCATTTACCCTGATGATGGAAACTGCATCCAATAATCTCTTAAAAGAAATTATCACGGATGACAACGGTGAGGAATTACTTGAAGTAACTGTAAATAACGGAAAACTCACTCCGCCAAAATCAATGGACAGTAACGATTTAAAACTGGTAAATGCCTTTATTTCCAATATTAATATGCAGGAATTTTCAAAAGAGAAATCCGTGGTTGTCGATTTGAATACACTTGGCAAGGAAGTAGTTGATTATCATGTCGGAAAAAATGTACTGAATAAAATTTCCAATCCCTGCCGCAAACTGGTTGAGTACAACTTCTCTTATGAAGAAGAAGGCAGTAAAATGTATTTCAACTTATTTGATAATATTACAATCAAGGAAGATGCCGAACGTCCTTATGCAATTGCCCAGTTCGGTGAAATTTTAAGTAATGCCATTATTCAGAAAAAACTGATTTCCATTACTTCCGCTTCTTATGATATTTTAACAAATAACCTGTCCCGGATTATCTGCTATGCCATGAAACGCGAACAGATTGCAAACCAGGAAACAAAAATGAATGAATACAGCTATACTTATTTCCAAAAAATTGTCCGTTTTAAATTAAAAAACAAAAAGAAAAATATGCAGCTGATTCAGGAAAGTCTTCAGGAATTTGTAGAAAATCAGATTGCTATCAAACACTTTGAATTAAGAAACGGTATCTTCATTATTCAGTTTCTGCCACTCTCCGACGCCGAAATTGAAGACTTGAATTTTGACCGGACAAAGCTCATTCAATCCAATCGTGAATTATAATGTCTACATTTTTTATTTTAGCAGCCTCCTACCGTGAGGCTGCTTCTTTTTATATTCCGGAAATGCTTTTATATTTTTCATGCTGTTTTACGCATTTTTATTATTTTTGTCGTTTTTTTCATTAAATAACACCTTTTAATATGCATAAACCCTCACAAAAACTGAGTATTTACTATTCCTTTACTTCGCTTATTTCCATTATTTTTTCAATCGTCATCAAAAATGTAGATAATTTTAGAGTAAAACTCAAAAAGAACTTTTTCCGGCATTTTCAAAATGTAGTGATTTTTAGAGTAAAATTTAAAAATGTAGTCATTTTTAGAGTAAATCGTAATACAAGCATACAGAAAATCCCCTTTTTTTAGCATTAATAGAATAAAAAATAACTTATTGATATTGTTTTTCTACATTTTTATTGGACTGTTTTTACTTTGGTTGTCTACATTTTTGGCTTAAACAAGCCTTTTGTGCATTTTGCACATAAAAAATTTATTACAAAATTGGGAATGTAGATAAATTTAGAGTAAAATCTCAAAAATTTTAAATTTCTCTTCTACAAAAAAAATCTCAAGAAATTATGTAGACAAATTTAGAGTAATCTAACTTACTTTTCCAAAAAATGTAGACAAAAAAATCAAAAAAAATTTGATTTCATGTAAAATGTGGATAAAAAACTAGTAAAACACTTCATTTGATTTTATCTGGGTTTTCCTGTTAAATATCATGTGGAAAGGTGGTGAAAATTTTGGATAACTTTGCAAATATCGGTAAAGCAGTTCTGATTCAGTCTATTGGTCTGCAAAAAAATTATATTGAAGTCAAAGAATCAGAGACATCTGTTATCGACTATAATAATGCGGCCTGCACAGATTGTAAATACAAGGCTTTTATTCAGGCTTTTGCGCCGGATTCCGAAGCATATTTATCTGCTTGTGAAGCCTGTAGGAATTGTCCACATAAAATTTTCACCCAGAAGACCGAGTATAAAAAGATTTATCATAATGAAACCAACCGTTTCGGATATAAACCGCGTTTAAAAACCAATGCTATTAAGCTTCTGCTTTTACTGCATTTTTATCATCCGGACCGTTTTGGCATCATCAAAAATATTGATATCCGGGAATTGGCAGAACATCTGCATTGTGATATCAAAACGGTTAAGAATAATCTGGAAATTTTAAACCGTTATGCCTATGTTACATATGCCAGAACGGATTCCTATATTATAACACTTTGTTTAAATGACTACACCAGCTACTATCTTCCTGCCCGCCAGGGAGGCCGTGGCTTTATTGTGCTGTCTAAAAAACTATTATCACAGATTCTTGAGATTGATACACTGGTTACATTACGGATTTATCTGCGCCAGTTAATATCCATTGATAATCTGAATGCAAAGGGCGGCCCTTTTACTGCCATTTCCAATACGTATAAGGATTTGAAACGCTTTCTGCCGGAGTACTGTAAACCGAATATCATCCGTAAGGCTGTACAGACCTCGAATGATATTTTTACAATTACGCTCAATACGAACGGTATCCGTTTTGAAATTAAAGATGAATATAATGCGAAAAAGCAAAAAGAAAGCTGCTATCAATATTACATTCATCAGCTCCATCAGTTTGTAATGGATTTTAATAAAACTGTAACTTCTGTTAATATAAATAATTCAATACCTGCCCGTTACGCAGAATACTTTAATGACCGGCAGACTGTTGATTATTACCGCCTCATTCATTTTAAAGATTATGAAGTTGAGGATTTAGCAATGCTGTCGTTACAATATTCCTTTGATACTGTAATATATGCTCTTTCCTCTATTTATAAAACTTATATTTTAAAAGATCATGAAATAAAAAACCTCGGTGGTCTTGTCCGCACTGCGATTATGGCTCAATTAAAAACATCTTATCAGGCTGCTTAAATATATAAACAGTCTTTTTGTTGTACTCATTTTCCGATAATTTTATGATAATATACTTTTTCTCTTTTACAATTTTTCTTTTCTGAATGAAATATCCCTTTTATTATATGTATTCTTCATATTCTACATTTTTTATATTGTTTTGTTTATCCACATTCGGAAAGTTTTCACCTTTTAAGTGAAATTTTTCTCTTGTTATACACAAGAATTCACCTTTTATATGAAAAGATTAGACTTTTTCTAATCTTTTTTCGTCTTATATTTGCAGATTTCACCATTGATTTTGAAAAAAATAAACTGTTTAAAATACGTGAAGACAGCTCTATTACTGCTCTCTCCTGTTTTATATTTATCAATATCTGTTTTTTTAATCTGTTATATATTATTATATATATTAAAACACAGGGAACTTCATACGGATATTTAGATATAGATATATTATTAAGCAGATTATACCCATGTAATATTTAAAGTATAACCTGCTTAATAGTTATTCATTTTAATCCAGACTGTCAATAAAATCGTTAAAACGGTTTCGTAAGATTTCTACACGGACTTTTAAATTTGCATCTCCTTTAATAACAGCTTTATTTGCTTTTAAGGTGTCAAAATTATTTTCAAATAAATTAAGTGCCTGCTCAGCTTTTGCAAGTGAAGTGATTTTTTTTAGTTCGTTATCTGTAATAGATATCTTGCGTTCTTCTTTTTCTTTTTGCTGCTGACGGATTTTTTCAATGTTTGTTTCTAATTTTGCCCGTTCTTTTTCGGCTTTATTTTTGGCTTCCGTAATATAGCGGAGTTCTTCTTCTAAGTCCTCTCTTGATTTGGCTGCCGTAGATGGTGCTGTTTCAAGTTTTGTAATCTTTTCTTCCAGTACTTTTAATGTAGAATCTTTTTCCTGAATCTGCTGCATTGCCTGTTCCAGTTCTGTTTTATATTTTTTGGCTTCTGCGGCACGTTCTTCAGATATTTTTTTGATGGACTGATATTCCGCATTATCAATGCTGCCGTTTTTTTGAACCAGTTCCAGAATCTGATATTGTGCGTCCTCATCCAGACGTCCGAATTTATCAGCCTGATTTAAGTCAATATTATTTTTGTTTAATAAATCACTTAATTCAGGAATCAGTTTTTCAGCAGTTGTGTATTTTCTTGCCTGACGTTCGGAAATGTTTAACTGTTTGGCAATTTCTGCATTAATATTTTTGATTTCCCCAGTCAGTTTTTTGGCTTCATAAAGTTCTTTTAACCGTGATACCTCCCAACGTTTTACTTCCATGGAAGTTTCGCGGACATCATGGTTGGCAGAAATCAGCATAATTTCTTCGTCAATATCGTCAATGTTGGCTTTTTCAATCTTACATGGAATCCCCATTGGGAATAAGGTGTTGTAGTCTTTGTCATTCATCATGCAGATTGCGCGGTAACGGCGTTCACCGGAGATTAACCGGTATTTATCCTGATCGGCATCATATAAAACGGAAAGATTGTGGCGTAAACCGTTTACCAGAATGCTTTCCATAAGGGATTCAATTCCATCCTGCGTGTATTTTTCATTTTTTGGATTGGATTGTATTTTTTCCTTTGCAATATATTGGAAATTATATTGTGCCTTTGCCTGTATTTCTTTAATTTTTGCACCGCCGGCATTGTCAAGAACACCGGTTTTGGTAACACCGGCACTGAAAGATTTTTTAGCCATGTTTATCTCTCTCCTTTCAGATATTTTGCGAGTTCACGATAGTGCTTATTGTCCATCAGACCGAGGTAATTTACCAGTTCAATATAATCCTGTGCGGCTGTACAGCGTTTATCGTACGTTAAAAGCGGTTCAAATGTTGTATTGGATTCGCTGACTGCAATGCAGTTCCGGATTGAAACAGGAAGGAATTTTTCACCAAACATATTTTCATAACTTTCAAACATTTGTTTGTATAATGTTGTACGTCCGGCAACCCTTGTCATAAAGATTCCTGCAAATTCAATGGCTAAGGAATACTTACTGTTCAAATCTTCAATTGTATCAAACAGTGACATCAGACCGTCATACGAGAAGTTATCAACACAAATCGGAGTAACGATTTTATCACTTGCACAAATAGCACAGGTTGTAAGATAAGATTTAAACGGCGAATTATCAATTATGATATAGTCAAAATCATCTTTTATAAGACTTAGATTATGACGTAAATACAATTCAATATTGGTGCTCCCTGCTTCTTTGCTCCGGTCATAAATAGTGTATACGAGTGTTGACAGTTCTCTGGAAGCTGATAATATGGAAATGTTTTTATAGTTTGTTGCACTGACAAATTCAAGCACAGATGATTTGCGTAGCTGTTTGGTACAGAATAAATGTTCGTAGTTTATATCAAGTACTTCGTCGGTTTGTCCAAACATTTTAGTTGTATTCATCTGCGGGTCTAAATCAATTAACAGAACGTTATATCCTGAAATTGCAAGAATCTGCGCAATTGTAATGGCGGAGGTTGATTTGCCAACACCGCCCTTTTCATTAATAAAACTTATTACTTCTGACATAGTTTGCCTTTCTTTTTTTGTATTTTTATTATATCTGTTTGTGTGAACTGAGTTCAAAAAGGATATCGAGTTACTTGTAAAAGAATGAACTGAGTTCAAATTATCTTTACTTTTCTTATTATACATGACTCACCTACAAAATCAAGTTTATTTACCTAAAAATAGATAAAAATGAGATAGAAACATGCTGTTTATTATCATTATATGCTCTCTAAGGCAAAAGTATGAGATATTTTGATTGCTATAATCAAAATTTGGGTATCAACGGATATTTATTTACATGAAAATGCAGGATATTAATATATTAGCGTGTAATATAAAATAAAGTATATTTCATAAATTTTTATAAAAAATGTGTAGTGTAGAGTGAACTCAGTTCAATTCTTAAAGTATAAATGAGTAAGATACGAATAAAATGAACTCAGTTCAATTTTAAAATGTAAATCAGTGAAATATAAAACAAATCAAGTTTAATTCTCTTGACGGGTAAATAAGATAAATACAAACTGAACTCAGTTCAGTCTTTTAAGTATAAATATGTATAATACAAACTGAACTCAGTTCAGTCTATAAACTTATAAAATAAAAAGTGAACTGAGTTCAGAATATTTAGAAATTAATGTAAAAAATCACAACTATGTACTAATCTTTACACAGAGATTGTATTGGCAGATTATTTAACAAGGGACGAAGTGAAGCGAAAATATGATGTGTCGCGGCATAGTATATAATGATGTATAATAAATAGATACCATAGTAGGAAACGCTATGTTTTAATATATAAATAGGACAAAGTAAAGAAAATCTGGAACTCAGTTCAAAAGAAAAAATACTAAAAAAATTGAACTCAGTTCATATATATACAATGGAAAAAAAAGAAATATATAATAAATTATTATAGTATTTTAACGTTGATAAGATAAATAGTGATAAAACTGCTTATAATTAAGGATTATATTGAAATATAAGAAAAAAATGTTATATTATATAATTATAGATATAATTATTAAAATACTAAATGGAATTAATAGTAAAATTAAAACGATTGGAAAACAAAGAACGCATGTTCAGATGTTTCACATGAAACATTTTATATTGTGAATATAATAAAACAAATAATATAGATTGCAAAAAGAAATGAGGAGTAAAATGAAGAATAATGTTATTAAAGCTGCCGGAATTCAAATTTTTTGTAATACATCTAAACAGGAAATGTTGGAAAAAGCTGAGAAATATATGGAGCAGGCAATTCAAAATTACCCGGGAATTGATTTATTTGTACTGCCGGAGCAATTTTATCAGATGGACTGCTATGAATATGAAAACGAAATATATGGGGAATATGAGCATGGTATGTTTGAAGAATGGCTGAGCCAATGTGCGAAAAAGTATCATACAAATATTATTGGTGGTAGTTATGCAGTCAGACCGGCGAAAAAAAGGGCGGAAAATGAAAATATCCATGAAAAAGTGCATAACCGCTGTTTAGTGATGAACCGGAATGGAGAAAGGGTTGGTTTCTACGATAAAATACACCTTTTTGATGCATTTGGGGTCAAAGAATCCGACACTTTCTTATCCGGCAGCCAATTAGGACTGTTTCAGCTGGATATTGGCAAAGTAGGTGTATGGATTTGTTATGATACGAGATTTCCGGAAATCGCACGTACTTTAAGGGCGAATGGTGCTGAAATACTGTGTGTTCCGGCGGCTTTTTACAGCCCCAATGCCGACCAGTGGGATATTATTGTAAAGGCATCAGCAATCTGTAATGTTACGCCGGTAGTAGCGGTGAATCAGTATGGAACACTGCCCAATGAGCGTTCATTGTTTGGCAGAAGCAGAATAGTAGATGCAAAGGGGCTGATTGTTGCAGGAATGTCAGATAAAGAGGGATATTTTGTCGGAGAAATTGATAAAGAGTATACACAAAAATGCCGGAAAGAAAATCCAGAGATGGAAAATAGACGTATGGATTTATATAAAACATGGTATAACGAATAAGAAATAAAAAGTGTATTTCATCACAGCGCGAATTTCTGAACGCATCTTTGCAAAAAGTTGGAAAGAAATAGGGATTATGGGGGATTTTGGCGAAAATGCTTTTATTTAGAAGAATTTAATGATAAAATAATAGCAAAATGTAATGTGATGAGGTTAGTGTGAAAATATGCTTGATAGCAGATTTTCACACAGCTATTTGTTTCTGAGCGAAAACAAATAGCCCTTTATGGCAGAATAGAAATCGCCTGCGCGAATTTCTATTCGCCGTCTTCGCGATAAAATCGCTCAGAAATGGGAATTAAGATGATTAAGATTTCAGTATGTGATGACGATGAGGGACAGCTTACCTTTTTCAAACAGTGTTTTATGGAATACAATGAAAAGCATAAAGAAAAGATTGAAGCAAACTTTTATCAGAGTGTTCAAAGTCTTTTAAATGAAAAGAAATTTTCCCCGGATGTCTATTTTTTAGATATTGAATTACAGGACGGCAACGGATTAAAGCTGGCAGGAAAAATCAGGACAAGAAATTCCAAGATACCGATTGTATTTATAACAAGTCATGAAGAATTTATGCCGGAGGCATTTCATGTACACGCATACCAGTACCTAAATGAAAAGAAGAATGCACAGGCGGTAGAAAATGTTTTAAATCAGCTGGCAGACTATTTTTCGGAACAAAATCAAATATTTTCATTCCAGACTTATGGAGAAATGATTTCGCTGGATTGCAGGGATATTATCTGCTTTACATCGGAAAAACGCAAGAATATTGTGATTGCAGAAAGCGGTGAATTTGAGTATTACGGAAAATTTTCAGATATTATGGACAAACTGCCCCGGCAGAACTTTGCAGAATTAAGAAATAATTTTATTATAAATATGGCATATATTCATACGATTGATAAGGCGACGGTGTATTATGAAAATGTACACGGCATTGGATTAAACAGCGTTGATATAACAAGAAAATACAGGAAGTCTTTTGAAGAAAAATATGAGGCGTACAGAAACAGAATCTATAAGTAAGAGCAGGCAGTAAAAATGGAAGCAATAGTGGGACTGGGTATAATTGAAGCATTTTCCTATGTGCTTTTGTATTATACATTTATACATTCTTTAAACAGATACGAAAGAAAAAAGGACAAAATATTTTATATTGCCGCAAGTCTGGCAGTGGTAGTCAGACTTGCAGCAATAGTACTGGATAAAGAAAAAACAGCGGTTTGCATGGATATTTATCTGCCATGTACCATTTTGCAGACAGTACTTTTGCTGGGTATGAATGTACAAACCAGCAATACTTTTTGCAGACTAAGTCTGGGAATGAATTATATTTTTTATGTATTTGCGGCAAGACAGGCGGCAGCTGTATTTTCGTATCAATTCGTCAAGTATTCACTGCATGACGAGCTGAATACACCCAGCAGAATGAAGATCATGACGTTGTCATTAACTTGTGTTGTAACGTGTATTTTAGAAATTATTTTAGTTTGCGCCGTATACGCTTTAATGAAAAAGAAAAAAATACAGTATGCCAGCACAACTATTTTTGGAGCAGAAGTGATGGTTTACTGTGCAGCATATATTTTCAGGCAGCAACAGCGCAGAATGGATATGAGTGCAGTGACAGCCGGTTTTATCTGGATTATAATTATTATCATAAGTCTGCTGTTCTTTGGATTTCAGTGCCAGTATAGCAGATTACAGGAATTATATGCGGAAAAACAGCAAATACAGCAGGAACTGGAAAATACAGAATATTTTTATGAAAAAATACAGCAGGGACAGGATACAATCCGGAATATCCGGCATGATATGAAAAACCGTCTGTCCGGCATATTGGCGGCAATGCAGAACGAGGGAGAAAACAGACAGCAAATTGAAGCAGAACTCCAGACCGCACTGGGACTGATTAGCAGCGTAAAAGAGGAGCGGTATTGTAATAATAATTATATCAATTCGATTTTAAGCTATAAACTGCAAAATATTGCATCGGATCAGATAGATGTATCTGTGAGAATGTTATATCCTGAAAAATTAAATATTGATTACGGGGATATGGGGGTGTTACTGGGAAATCTCATTGATAATGCCGTAGAAGCCTGTGAATATGTCAAAACAGAAAAACCGTATATCCACATTAAAGGATATGAAAATGCCCTGAAATGGTATCTTGAAATTGAAAACAGCAGAAGTTTGCATCAGCCGCTAAAAAATTCAATCAATCACGGAAGGGGAATCCGGAATGTAGAACAGGTATTGCAAAAATATCATGCAGAATTACGTATAAAAAAGAGTGAAACAAAATATAAAACAGAAATTGTATTTATGATTGGAATGCCACGTGAATGATGTTCGCGCGGCATTTTTTGTCATCCGTTACATGAAAACGGTCATCCGTTACATCGTCAGGTCAAAGGTATTTACAAAAAAATACGGCATGGTATTATCGGATTATAGGCAGGAAAGTAAGTATGCAGTGCCTATAAAAATAAAGCGGAAGGGGAAACCGCAGGAGGAGGAAAGCATGAGAAATGCAAAAGTTAAAAAGTCCAATAAGATATTGGCAGCAATTACAGCAGCGATGCTGGCAGTCACAATCGGGGGAACGGGGGTAACAGCATTTGCCAACAATAACAGTGATACCTATGAGTGTTTTTCATTTTCAGGGGAAAATACTTCACGTTCTGATTTTAGAAGAAAGGACGATACCAGTTCAAGCTGGTGCAACTGCTATGATTCAAGTAACAGTGAAGCGGGATTTTATATTCAGGTGTATGGAACGTCAGAACATAATAATACCTCCGGCAGTTACTGCGGACGCAGGTCATATTATTTTTCAGAAGACACTACCTGGTATATGTGGAATTTAGTATATGAAACGTATGGAGATTGTGATTATACGGCAGCATATCTGATTGCATCACCACAGGGCTCTATTTATGATGATTTTGAGTGCTGGTGGAGTCCGGACAATGGCTCAGGTATTACCGGAGATGAACAACGATAGGAGAAGACAATTTATGAAAAAGCGAAGTATAGGAATACTTCTGCTTGGTCTAGTCGTCTGCACCTGCATTAGCGGGTGCAGCAGCCAGAGTATTGCAGATGTGAATGAAAAATCTATACAGGCAGAAGAAGAAACAGAAACAAAGGATGAAAAAAAAGATGTTGTAATAAAAAAGGCAGAGGATTCAACAAGAAAATTATTTAGAGAAACAGCAACGCCGTTATCAAAGGGAAATCGGTTATTGTCAAGGAATGAAACGGCGACATATCGAGGAATAGAAATTTCAGTCGTAGATGTATTAGTGGCGGACAGTAAAGAGGAAGCAGGACTTACCGAGGAAGAACTGGCATATTTTTCAGGTCAAAATGGGGGAGAAGATATAGATACAACGAAAAAAAACGAAAATTGGGAATATACATGGCCGTTTGTCAGAATCCGCTTAAAAAATACAACAAATGAAGAACAGGACATATGTGCGGGACAACTGGAATTGTACAATGTCTATGACGAGGGAGAATACAAAACGGTGCAAAAAGTATCCGGTGGGTATTCAAAAGTTTATAATGCAGATTATGTTGGGACAGATCACGGAAATTTTGCCTCTTTACAGCCGGGAGAAGAAAGAATCGTAACCGTAGCGTATCTGGGAATGACAAAGTATCAATCAAAAGGATATTCTTCTAGCGAAGGTGTTATATTTACAGATACTCCAACATTGGAAAATGTATACATGAAAACATATGCAATAGGAAATATTCAGGAGGAAGAACCGCTGATTTGTCTGAATATAAAGGACGGAAAAGTGGTAAATGAGTAGTAAAAAGAGGAGAGCGGATTATATGAAAAAGCGAAGTATAGGAATACTTCTGCTTGGTCTAGTCGTCTGCACCTGC
>ENA-OPBE01002396-OPBE01002396.1-human-gut-metagenome-genome-assembly--contig:-NODE-2396-length-14111-cov-2.475455_pt1 | contig 14111 bp, 10 predicted proteins | sample MGYA00241066_ERZ501448 | MGnify/ENA primary metagenome ERZ501448 (study PRJEB25962, sample SAMEA2042585) | human gut metagenome | biome: human gut; feature: human-associated habitat; material: faeces...
TCCGCCACTTTATTGAGCTGCGCGGCATCGGCATCGTCAACGTGGCCCGCGTGTTCGGCGTGGGCGCAGTCAAGGTGAGCGAGAGCCTCGACCTCGTCGTCCAGCTGGAAGCGTGGGACCCCACCAAGAACTATCAGCGCACCGGACTGGAGAGCGAATATTACGAGATTTTGGGCGTGAACATCCCCAGCACCAGCATCCCGGTCTCCCCGGGACGCAACCTGGCCGTTGTGCTGGAAACCGCCGCCATCAACAACCGCCAGAAGCGGATGGGCTATAATGCCGCCAAGGAGCTGCTGATCCGTCTGGGTCTGGACGGCACCGTTGAATGAAGATTACAGATAAAGGAATCCTGTTTTATGGAACGATTGAAACAACAGCTGCAGGCGGAGAAAATCCGCTTTGCCGAGAATGAGCCTCTTTCCGCCCACTGCACCTTTAAAATCGGCGGCCCGGCGGATGTTTTTGTCCAGCCGGAGACGGAGGAACAGCTCTGCCGTGTGATCGCACTGTGCAAAGCGTGCGATGTGAAATATTACCTGCTGGGCAACGGCAGCAACATCCTGTTTGCGGACGAAGGCTTTTCCGGCGTGGTGATCGATGTTTCGGCACTGGACGCAGAGATCGCGGTGGAAGATACAGTCCTGACCGCAGGCGCAGGTGTCCGCCTTGCGGCACTGTGTAAGGCGGCACTGAAGCATGGCCTGTCCGGGCTGGAATTTGCCTACGGCATCCCCGGCACGGTGGGCGGTGCGGTCTACATGAACGCCGGTGCCTACGGCAGTGAGCTGAAGGACGTGCTGGAGAGCGTGACCTTTCTTGACAGTGATTTGCAGCTGCGCACACTGCCTGCGGCAGACCTGGCCATGGGCTACCGCACGAGCATTTTCGAGCAGAACCCCGACTGGTGCATCCTGTCGGCCACGGTGGTGCTGCACCGCGGTGACGGAGCCGCCGTGCTGGCCCGTATGCAGGAGCTGCTGGGCAAGCGCAGGGAAAAGCAGCCCCTTGAATGGCCGAGCGCCGGCAGCACCTTCAAGCGGCCCCAGGGCGCGTTTGCGGGCAAGCTGATCGAGGACTGCGGCCTGCGGGGCTTTACCGTGGGCGGTGCACAGATCAGTGAAAAGCACTGCGGCTTTGTCATCAACCGCGGCGGCGCGACCTGCGCCGACGTGGTCGCACTGACCGAGCAGGTCCGGCAAATTGTTGAGGCCAGGACCGGCTTTGTGCTGGAACGCGAAATTCGCGTGGTAAAATAAGAGAGCGGTGGGGAAGATGAATTTTCTGATCGTGACCGGCCTTTCCGGCGCGGGCAAGTCAATGGCTGTCAACGCGCTGGAGGACATCGGCTTTTTCTGCATTGACAACATCCCGGTGGCGCTGCTGCCGCGTATCGTGGACTTCGCCCTGCAGGGCGAAAACCAGCTGAACCGCGTCGCCGTCGTCATGGACGTGCGCGGCGTGCGCAGCATTGAAAAGCTGCAGGAGGCGCTGGCCGACCTTGATGAAAAGAAGATCGAATACGATATTCTTTTCCTGGATGCCAACGATGCAGCCATTCAGCGCCGCTACAAGGAGACGCGCCGCCAGCACCCGCTGGCCGCCGCCGAGAAAATTCCCATCACCGAGGCCATCGCGCGGGAACGCCGCCTTCTGCAGCCGCTGCGCGATAAGGCAAAATATGTCATTGACACGTCGCTGCTCTCGGCGGCGCAGAACCGGGAGCGGGTGTGCAGCCTGTTCCTGGACAAGGGCGAAAGCCCGATGGAGCTGATGGTCGTATCCTTCGGCTTCAAGTACGGTCTGCCGCAGGAGGCAGATCTCGTGCTCGATGTGCGCTGCCTGCCGAACCCCTTCTACGTGCCGGAGCTCAAGCACAAGACCGGTCTGGATCAGGAGGTCGTTGACTACGTCATGGCCTCCGAGGAGTCGCAGGAGCTGCTGCACCGCTACGAGTATATGCTCGAATACGCGCTGCCGCTCTACGTGAAGGAGGGCAAGAGCCAGCTGATGATCGCGGTGGGCTGCACCGGCGGCAAGCACCGCTCCATCACCTTTGCGCGTAAGATCGGTGAGTTTTGCAAGAAGCTCGGCTACGCACCCAGCGTACAGCACCGCGACGTGAACCGAAGTCTATAATAAGGGAGAACACCGCCTTGAGCTTTTCTCAAGAAGTGAAAAACGAAATACTGCGCCGCAAAATTTCAAAGCCCTGCTGCAACATGGCCGCCGCGTATGCGGTGGCCTGTTTTGGCAAATACTTTGATGACCGCGGCGTTGTTCTGCAAACTGAAAATGAGGGCGTGGCCCATTTTGCCCAAAAGCTCTACCGCCGCTGCGGCGTGCAGGGGACGGTCATCAGCAAGGAGCGCCCCACCGGCCCCGTGTATGAGTTCAGCGTGAAGGACCCTGACGAGGTCGCCAAAATGCTGGCGCTCTTTGGCCACACCGGCAAGGAGCCGACCCTGCGCATCCGCCCGGAAAACTTCAAATGCCAAAACTGTATGCAGGCGTTCATCGCCACGGCGTTTCTGTGCTGCGGCACGATGACAGACCCCGAAAAGAGCTATAATCTGGAGTTCCTCTCCACGCGGCATTACCTTTCCCAACAGCTGGAGGCCATGCTGGCGGAGCATAACTTCCACCCGCACCGCGCACTGCGCAAGGGCGCGAACACGATCTACATCAAGGCGGCGGATCATATCGAGGACCTGCTGACCTTTATGGGCGCGGGCGGCGCGGCCATGCGTATCATGGACCAGCGCATGTACAATGAAATGCGCAACAAGACGAACCGCCTTTCCAACTGCGAGACGGCCAACATCAGCAAAAGCGTGAATGCCGCCGTGCAGGTGCAGCTGGCGATTGAAAAGCTGCAGGCGGCGGGGGCGCTGAACACCCTGCCCGAGACCCTGCGCCACACCGCCAGGCTGCGGATGCAGTACCCAGACCTGCCGCTGGCCAAGCTGGCGCAGAAGTTTGACCTGCCGGTCAGCAAGGCCGGACTTTCCCACCGCATGAAGAAGATCCAGGAGGCCGCCGCCCGTCTGGATGCTGCCCCGGAGCCTACCGAAAAGGAAGCAACGAATGCCTGAAACGACCCAAAGACAATTTACCCACCTGCATGTGCATACCGAGTACAGCCTGCTGGACGGTGCCTGCCGCATTGACCGGATGTTTGACCGACTGAAGGCGATGGGGCAGACGGCGTGCGCCATCACGGATCACGGCGTCATGTACGGCTGTGTGGCGTTTTTTGACGCCGCCAAGGCCGCAGGCATCAAGCCGATCATCGGCTGTGAGGTCTATGTGGCGACCCGCACCCGGTTTGACAAGGTCAACCGCATCGACGGCAACAACCACCTGATTTTGCTGTGCAAAAATGAGACAGGCTACAAGAACCTTATCAAGATGGTCTCCGCCGGCTTTACCGAGGGCTTTTACTCAAAGCCCCGCATCGACAAGCAGCTGCTGGAAAAATACCACGACGGCCTGATCTGCCTGTCTGCTTGTCTCGCAGGCGAGATCCCCAAGGCACTGCTGGCGGGGGACTACGACCGCGCCAGACAGACGGCCCTGTGGTACCGTGACCTGTTTGGTGCGGAAAACTACTATATCGAATTGCAGGACCACGGCCTTGAGGAGGACCAGGCCGTGCTGCCGCAGCTCATCCGCTTAGCGCGTGAGACCGGCATCCCGATGGTCGCAACGAACGATGCCCACTACATCACGAAAGAGGACGCCAAGATGCAGAGCATTCTGCTGTGCATCCAGACCGGCAAGACCATCAACGATGTGGACCGCATGGAGTTCCAGACCGACGAGTTCTACCTGAAATCCACCGACGAGATGTACGACCTGTTCTCGATGGTGCCGGAGGCCTGCGAGAACACGAACAAAATTGCCGAGCAGTGCAATTTCGAGTTCACCTTTGGCGAGACAAAGCTGCCGTACTTCAAGGCCCCGGACGGAATGGAGAACCAGGAATACTTTGAAAAGCTCTGCTGGGACGGCCTCGAGCGCCGCTATCCCGGCAGGGTCACGGACGCTTTGAAGGAGCGCCTGACCTATGAGATCAATGTCGTCAAGACGATGGGCTACACGAACTACTACCTTATCGTCTACGACTTTATCAACTACGCCAAAAGCCACGACATCCCCGTCGGACCGGGACGTGGCTCCGGCGCGGGCAGTTTGGCGGCCTACTGCGTCGGCATCACCGACATAGACCCCATCCGGTACAATCTGATTTTTGAACGCTTCCTGAACCCCGAACGCGTCTCAATGCCCGACTTTGACGTTGACTTCTGCTACGAGCGCCGTCAGGAGGTCATTGACTACGTCAACGAGAAGTATGGCCGCGACCATGTGGCCCAGATCGTGACGTTCGGTACGATGGCCGCCCGCGCCGCCGTGCGCGATGTGGGCCGCGTTATGGGCATGAGCTATCAGGACGTGGACCGTGTGGCAAAGCTCATCCCCACAGACCTGAAAATGACGCTGAAAAAGGCGCTGGAGGTCAGCCCCGACTTAAAGGCGCTGTACGACGCCGACAATCAGGTACATGAGCTGATCGACACCTCGCTGAAGGTCGAGGGCATGCCGCGCCACGCCTCCACCCACGCGGCGGGCGTCGTCATCACCCGTGACCCCGCTACCGAGTATGTGCCGCTGTCAACCAACGACGGCCTGCCCGTGACCCAGTTCAACATGGTGGAGATCGAGCGTCTGGGTCTTTTGAAAATGGATTTTCTGGGTCTGCGCACGCTGACGGTCATCCATGATACCGAGCTGGCCGTGCGCCGCAAGGACCCGGATTTCCGCATTGCGAACCTCGACTATGACGATCCCGACACCTACGCGATGCTGGCAAAGGGCGAGACCGAGGGTATCTTCCAGCTTGAATCCACGGGCATGACGCAGGTGCTTGTCGGCATGCGCCCGAAAAACCTCGAGGACATTATCGCACTGATCTCGCTCTACCGCCCCGGCCCGATGGACTCCATTCCGACCTATCTGCGCAACCGCAAGGACCCGTCCCATGTGACCTATAAGACGCCGCAGATGGCGCACATCGTCGATGTCACGAACGGCGTTGTCATCTATCAGGAGCAGGTCATGCAGATCTGCCGCGAGCTGGCCGGCTTCAGCTTCGGCCAGGCTGATAACGTCCGCCGCGCCATGAGTAAAAAGAAGCTCAAGGTCATGGAGGCGGAGCGTGAGCACTTCGTCCATGGCTGCAAGGAGCCGGGCAAGGAGTGCGCGGGCTGTGTTGCCAACGGTGTGCCGGAAAATATTGCCAACGAAATTTACGACGATATGATCAGCTTTGCGTCGTATGCGTTCAACAAATCCCACGCCGCCTGCTACGCCTACGTGGCGTTCCAGACTGCGTATTTGAAATGCCACTACCCGCATGAGTTCATGGCGGCGCTGCTGACGAGCGTGCTCGACAACACATCCAAGGTCATTGAGTACACGACGGAGTGCCAGCGCTTGGGGATAAAGGTCCAGCAGCCTGACATCAACGTGTCGCGCGGCGGCTTCACAGCGGACGGCGAACGGATCCGTTTTGGCCTGAACGCTGTCAAGAGCGTGGGCCGCGACCTGATCGAAGCCGTCATTAAGGAGCGTGCCGAGCGCCCCTATAGCAGCCTCTATGACTTCTGCAAGCGGCTGCACGGCACGGGTCTCAACCGCCACGCACTGGAGAACCTCGTCAAAGCCGGTGCATTCGATACTCTGGAGCCGACCCGCCACGGTATGCTCGAGAGCGTCGAGGGTATTCTGAAAAGCGTCGAGACCGACGCCCGCCAGAATCTGGACGGCCAGATGGACTTGTTCGGCCTGATGGGCGGAGGGGAGAACGAAAAACCAGCAAACGACTATAAGGTCCCGAACCTGCCGGAATATTCCGCCTCTGATCTGCTGAAAATGGAGAAGGAGGTCTCCGGCCTCTACCTGTCCGGCCATCCGCTGGACGCCTACCGTGCCCAGATCGCGCAGGTTTCCACCTGCACGATTGCTCAGCTGCTGGGCGAGGACGCAAAGCAGTTTGACAACCAGACGGTGACGCTTGTCTGCACAATCGTCAAAAACAAGATTATGACCACCAAGTCCAACACGCTGATGGCCTTTACCACCGTCGAGGACCTGACAGGCAGCATGGAGCTGCTGGTGTTCCCGCGCATCCTGGCCGAGTGCCGCGCGGCCTTGCAGGAAAACGCCGTTGTGGTCGCCAATGGCCGCGTCTCCGTTAAGGAGGACGAGGCCGCCCGCCTGATCGTCGAGGGCGTGCAGCCCATCGAGACCTACGACCCCGGTAAAAACTTTGGCATGAACCGCGTGGAGCGCGTCAAGCGTGAGACAAGCGGGGGAGGGGCCGCCGGGTATTTCCTGACCGTGCCCTCCCGCGACAGTGCGCAGATGCACAAGGTAGAAAACCTGCTTTGCAACATTTTCGACGGGGGCACGGTGCGGGTGTATTTCCGCTTCCAAGATACCGGCAGGGCCATGCTGGCACGGCACATGGCGGTAAAGGATGACCCGCTTCTGCGCGCCGAATTGGAGCGCATTTTGGGCAAGGACTGCGTAAAAGTTCAGGATGTTGAACACTCTGCAAAATAAATCCATACGTTTTGCGCGATTTATCCATAATTTCAGGGCGCAAAGTGTGGTATAATGTCTATGGTCGCGAGATTGTTAAAAATTTATTGTAACGTGATGACCACGCCTGAATAAATCGTAATGGTTCAGGCGGGTCCATAGTTCCCGAAATAGGAGGGGCTCGCTTTATGGCTAAGGAAATCAAAACGATCGGTGTGCTCACCAGCGGCGGTGACGCACCTGGCATGAACGCCGCTGTGCGTGCCATTGTTCGTGCAGGCATCAGCAAGGGCTACCGCATGATGGGCATCCAGCGTGGTTACAACGGCCTGATCAACGGCGAAGTTTATGAAATGAACGTCCGTAGCGTATCGGAGATCATCCACCGCGGCGGTACGATTCTGTATACCGCGCGCTGCCTGGAGTTCAAGACGAAGGAAGGCCAGGCCAAGGGTCTTGCCCGCTGCAAGGAGCTGGGCATCGACGCACTGGTCGTCATCGGCGGTGACGGCTCCTTCATGGGCGCCCGTGCGCTGGCCAATCAGGGCATTCCCTGCATCGGCCTGCCCGGCACCATCGATAACGACATCGCCTGCAGCGAATACACCATCGGCTACGATACGGCTATGAATACCGCTGTCGAGGCCATCGATAAGCTGCGCGACACCACCCAGAGCCATGACCGTTGCTCTGTCGTTGAGGTCATGGGCCATCATGCCGGTTATATTGCCCTGAACGTCGGTATCGCTACCGGCGCTGTGGCTGTTCTGCTGCCTGAGATCCCGTTCGATTTTGAGCGCGATATTCTCGAGCGTATGCGCCAGACCCAGGTCACGGGCAAGAAGCACTTCATTATCATCGTGTCCGAGGGCGTTGTCGGTGCGCAGGAGCTGGCCAACCAGATCCAGGCGGCCACCGGCGTTGACTCCCGTGCAACCGTTCTGGGCCACATCCAGCGCGGCGGCTCCCCGACGGTCCGTGACCGCGTGAACGCCTCGCTGATGGGCTACCACGCCATTGATTTGTTGGACAAGGGCATCTACAACCGTGTTGTTGCCGTCTCCGGCGACAAGATCGTTGACTACGATGTCAATGTTGCACTGTCCATGCACAAGACGATTGACCGCGATATGATCGACATCGCCAAAGCAATCTCCATCTAAAAGTACAGCTTGCAGGGCCGCGTTCCGCAGGGAATGCGGCCTTTTGGCATTGTGAAATATTTTATAAGCGTAACCCAGCTTTTATAAGATTTATAAGATAAGATTTTATAAGATTTTTGCAAAAACCTGTTGACATTTGAAAAAAGGTTTGCTATAATAGCAAACGTCGTCAGGAGCGAACGCACCAAGGCGACGCCAGCTATGGGGGATTAGCTCAGCTGGGAGAGCGCTTGCATGGCATGCAAGAGGTCACCGGTTCGATCCCGGTATTCTCCACCACAAAGACCTGTCAGAGAATTCTGGCAGGTCTTTTTTTACATATTCGATTATTAGCGCATCCTGCATGCAAAGAACCCATCCGCTTTGTCACACGCCGCGTAAAACACCTCGCCATGCTGGCCGATGCCCTGCGCGTGGAGCCGGGCGTCCAGCCAGCGCTCGTCGTGGCCTGCAGCCTTTAAATTGTCCTGCATGAGATGGCCGTCTATAATCAGGTCATACCAGGTGCTGGCGGCGTCCGGGTGCAGCTGCATATCGTCGGGCGTCAGGGGACGGTTGCAGCTTTTGGGCAGAAAGCTGATCTGGCCGTTTGTCTCTAAAATTGCCGTTTCTATTTCGTTCGGGTCAAAGTACCCGGCCACGCGGGCCTGACCCAGGAACTCGTTCACGTCTATGGCAGCGCGCTGCAGGCTGCTTTTCAAGATAACACCGTCGTCCATCAAAATCAGGCTGCGTCCGCTCCAAAGGCTGCGCATAGCGTTACTTTTGCAGGCAGTGTAGTGCACGAACCACGTTACCAGCCCATAGACAATAAGCGCAGAGAAGGGCCGCCACCACTGCTCAAGATTCGTCGCCAGCTCTGCGCCGATGGAACCCACCGTGACGGCGTTCAGGTAGTCGAACGGGCTCATCTGCGCAATCTGCCGCTTGCCGCCCGCGCGTGTGAAAATAAACATCGCGGCCAGCGACAGCAGGCTCGTCAGCACGACCTGCCCGACCTCCGGAAAAACGTCAGCCATAAAAAACACTCCTCTCTGCGTTAGCTTTTGCGCAGTTATGACCTTTTATGCGGAAAAATCAGTTGACAAGCGGCGCGAAACGGCATATAATAAGCCTGTAAAAAGGAAAATAGCGATGAAAGGGCCAATGCCGTCCGTTCCGTCCTTCAGAGAGAAAGCCGTTTGGTGCAAGGCTTTCACGCGGAAGCACGGCAGAGCCACCCCGGAGCTTTCGGCGCAGAGCCGAGCGTACCTGCGGCGTTAACGCAGACACAAAGCGGCAGTGCTGTTGTATTATATTCTTGCGGCGCTGCAAACCGGGTGGTACCACGGAAGCATAACAGCCTTCGTCCCTGTATTGGGGCGTGGGCTGTAATTTTTTGTGGCGGACCCTGCATCGCAATTTTATGGATTGGAGAACAACACCTATGCAATGGACCGGATTGAACGAGCTTCGCGAAAAGTACCTGCATTATTTTGAGACGAAGGGCCACCTGCGTCTGGGTAGCTTCCCGCTGGTTCCGAAGGATGACCCCAGCCTCCTGCTGATCAACAGCGGCATGGCCCCCATGAAGAAATGGTTCCTCGGCCAGGAGGAGCCGCCGCGGCATCGCGTGACCACCTGCCAGAAGTGCATCCGCACCCCGGATATTGAGCGCGTCGGCATCACGGCCCGCCATGGCTGTTTCTTTGAGATGCTGGGCAACTTCAGCTTCCAGGATTACTTCAAGAAGGAAGTCATTCCCTGGGCGTGGGAGTTCCTGACCAAGGAACTCGAGATTCCCGCTGACCGCCTGTACATCTCGGTTTATCAGGAGGATGACGAGGCCTACGACATCTGGACGAAGGAAGTCGGCATCCCCGAGGATCACATGGTCCGCCTGGGCAAGGAGGACAACTTCTGGGAGCACGGCTCCGGTCCGTGCGGCCCCTGCTCTGAAATTTACTACGACCGCGGCGAAAAGTACGGCTGCGGCAAGCCCGGCTGCACCGTCGGCTGCGACTGCGACCGCTATATGGAGGTCTGGAACGTCGTCTTCTCCCAGTTCGACAACGACGGCCACGACCACTACACCGAGCTCAAGCAGAAGAACATCGACACCGGCATGGGCCTTGAGCGTCTGGCCGTCGTGTGCCAGGACGTTGATTCGCTCTTCGACGTCGACACGGTGATGAACATCACGAACAAGGTCACGGAGATCACCGGCGCGAGCTACGGCCAGAGCCGCGAGAAAGACGTGTCCCTGCGCGTCATCACCGACCACATCCGCTCGGCTTCCTTTATGATCTGCGACGGCGTGCTGCCCAGCAACGAGGGCCGCGGCTACGTGCTGCGCCGCCTGCTGAGAAGAGCCGCCCGCCACGGCAAGCTGCTTGGCGTCAACCGTCCGTTCCTCTATGAGGTCGTGGATACGGTCGTGCACGAGAACGAAGGCCATTATCCCGAGCTGCGCGAGCGTCAGGCCTATATCACCAAGGTCATCCGCACCGAGGAGGAGAACTTTGCCAAGACCATCGACGGCGGCATGAAGATCTTCACCGAGCTTCTGAACGCCCACAAGGAGAAGGGCGAGACCGTCTTCTCCGGCGCGGACGCGTTCAAGCTGTACGACACCTACGGCTTCCCCATCGACCTGACGGCCGAGATGGTCGAGGACGAGGGCATGACGCTCGACCGCAAGGCCTTTGACCACGAGATGCAGGAGCAGAAGACCCGCGCCCGCGAGGCGCGCAAGGCGCTCGGTGACCTCGGCTGGGCAGGCGTTGAGTTCGGCAAGGACATTCCGTCCACGGAATTTGTCGGCTACGACCACGATTCCGTCGACGATGCGAAGGTCGTCGCGCTGGTGGTCGAGGGTGAGCAGGCCGAGGCTATGATGAGCGGCGTGGAGGGCATCATCGTTCTCGACAAGACTCCGTTCTATGCCGAAATGGGTGGCCAGATCGGCGATACGGGCGTCATCCGCTGCGGCGAGGCCGTGTTTGAGGTCACGGACGTCCAGAAGAACAAGGGCGGCAAGTTCATGCACACAGGTAAGGTCATCCACGGCAGCTTCCAGCTCGGCGACACCGTGACGGCATCCATTGATGTGGAGCGCCGCATGGCCATCCGCCGCGGCCACACGGCCACCCATCTTCTCGACGCCGCGCTCAAGGCGGTGCTCGGCGACCACGTGCATCAGGCCGGTTCTCTTGTTGAGCCCGACCGTCTGCGCTTCGACTTCACGCACTTTGAGTCCATCACGCCCGAGCAGCTGCTCGCGGTCGATACCTTCGTCAACGACGCGATCCTGCGCGGCATCCCCGTTGTGACCGAGGTGCTGCCCATCGAGGAAGCGAAGAAGAAGGGCGCTGTCGCCATGTTTGGCGAAAAGTACGGCGACGTTGTCCGCGTGGTCGAGATGGGCGAGGTGTCCATGGAGTTCTGCGGCGGTACGCACCTTGACAACACCGCCAAGGTCGGCCTCTTCCGCATCAAGAGCGAGGGCAGCGTTGCCTCCGGCGTGCGCCGCATCGAGGCTATCACCGGCAAACAGACGCTCGAAGAGCTTAGAAGCGGCCAGGAGAGGCTCATCCGCGCGGCGCAGCTCTTAAAGACCACGTCGAACGAGCTCGAAAGCCGCATCGGCGGCATGCTGAGCGAGATGAAGGAGATCAAGAGCCAGCTTGAAAAGTTCAAGGAGCAGGCATCGCTCGGCGAGGCGCGCACGTTCCTGACCTCCGCCAAGGAAGTGAAGGGCCTGAAGCTCGTCACCGCCCAGCGCGACGGCATGGATGCAAACGCCCTGCGCAAGCTCGGCGACTTCCTGCGCGACAAGGAGCCCAAGATCGTCGGCGTGCTCGCCTCCGTCAAGGACGGCAAGGTCACGCTTCTGGCCGTGTGCGGCAAGGAAGCGGTCGCAAGCGGAATCAAGGCAGGCGATATCATCAAGGCCATCGCGCCTATCTGCGGCGGCAAGGGCGGCGGCAAGCCCGACTCTGCCATGGGCGGCGGCACCGAAGTGAGCAAGGTCGACGACGCGCTCGCGGCGGTGGATGATCTCATCCTGAGCAAGCTCGGCTGATGGCGGCGTTACCGAAAGATCCGGCGATGCTGCTGAGCGCCGTGAATATGAAGCTGCGCGATTTTTACGATTCTCTTGACGCATTGTGCGACGATCTGGACGTTGCGCGCGAGAGCATCGAAACATCGCTTGCAGGCATCGGTTACACCTACGATGCCGAGAAAAATCAATTTGTGTAAGATAAAATTACTTTACAGAAAGGAGCGATAAAACATGTCTGATTGTCTGTTCTGCAAGATCATCGCGGGCGACATCCCGTCGAACAAGGTCTACGAGGACGACCTCTGCTATGCCTTCAACGACATCGCGCCGCAGGCGCCGGTGCACTTTCTTGTGATCCCGAAGGCACACATCGCATCTGTCGCGGGTGTGAACGAAGAGAACAGCGCTGTCGTCGCGCACATCTTCGAGGTCATTGCCAAGCTCACCAAGGAGAAGGGCATTGAGAGTTACCGCGTCGTGTCCAACATCGGCGAGCAGGCGGGACAGAGCGTGCCGCATCTGCATTTTCATGTTCTCGCCGGCCGCGACATGACTTGGCCTCCGGGCTGATTGTTTTCCCGTAGGGGAAGCGAAATTGGCAGCGCGGCAGCGCTGCATCCATTCCCTGCGCCGCGCAGGGGATGCGGATAAGGGAGGGGTATCTCTTTTTCAAAAAGAGATACCCCTCCCTTATTATCGTACCCCTGCGCGGCGCAGGGAACAAATGCAGCGCTGTCGCGCTGCCATATTATTTTTTTACTCTGCGCTCGGCAGCTTCGCTGCGGGCTTCATCAGCAACGCGCAGATGACGATCGCGAGGATCGTGTTCGGCAGCATGTAGGTGCCGTTATACAGCACGGAGTAGAACACGGGAGACGTCATGGTCATGCCCATGAATTCCTCGGGCATATACTGCGCGTAGACCGTCACGCCCGAGATAAAGTGGATGACAAAGCGGCCGAGGCAGCCAACGAACGCGGCGAGCGGGAGCTTGGAATAGTCATTGTCCTTCACGCGGAAAAGGCCCGCAAGGCCGACCGCGCCGTAGGCGACGGAATAGTCGAAGATGATGGACACCCAGCTCACGGCGAAGCCCTCGGCGAAGAAATACTTGAGCGTGCCGAACGCGACGCCCGCGAGGATGCCCCAGGGCGCGCCATAGCGCACGGCGAAGAGGATGAGCGGGACCATCACAAGGGTGATCGAGCCGCCGAAGCCGCCAAACGACAGACCGATGGGAATTTTGAGATAGCTCAGCACAAGGGCAAGCGCGATGCAGATGCCGCCCTCGGTCAGGCGGCGGGTGCTGGAATGGGTGGACGTGTTGCTCATAAGGGATTCCTCCTAAAAATATGATCCCTGTCCGCGCCGCGGCACAAAAAAGCACCGCGGCGTCGACGTCACGGTGCAAAGCTCAGGCAAGATCATCTTTGCATTCCTACGCCGGCATTACCCGGATCAGGTCTGAGGGACAGCGACGGCGATACGCCGCATCACAGCCGGCTTGCGCCAGCGCCCCTTGCAGGTATGGCGATATCTTAGTCCAATGTTCAAAATTTGTCAAGGATTTGAGGCAAAAGCGTGATTCCGAAAATAGAATATCGAAATTTAGAATTTGTGTTGCGTCTTTGTTGTGCCTGTGCTACAATAAAATTAGTTAGGCAACCAAAATAATTGTGATATTTGTGATTTTCTCGTGAACAGGAGATCTGAAATGGCTGCATTCGTTGTCAACGGTACACCGGTCACGGTGGAGAAAAATCAAAAACTCATCCGCTATCTTCGCGACGAGCTGCATCTGACCAGCGTCAAAGACGGGTGCAGTGAGGGCGCGTGCGGCACGTGCCATGTCCTCATCGACGGCAAGCCGACGAAAGCCTGCATCCCTCAGACAGACAAGCTGGAGGGGAAACATATCGTCACGGTCGAGGGCCTTTCCGCCTTTGAAAAGGAGGCCTTTACCTACGCTTTCGGCGAGGCCGGAGCCGTGCAGTGCGGCTTCTGCATTCCAGGCATGGTCATCTCGGCCAAGGGGCTCATCGACCAGAACCCCGACCCGACACGCGAAGAGGCGGCCTTTGCCATCCGCAACAATATCTGCCGCTGCACGGGCTATGTCAAGATCATCGACGGCATCCTGCTTGCGGCGAAGATTTTACGCGAGGGGAAAATTCCCGAAAAGAAGGAAGACTTTCAGGTTGGCTCGCGCGTGCACCGCATCGACGTCGCCGAAAAGGTGCAGGGCTACGGCAAGTACCCCGACGACGTCTATATTGAGGGCATGTGTTACGGCGGCG
>ENA-OPBE01002413-OPBE01002413.1-human-gut-metagenome-genome-assembly--contig:-NODE-2413-length-14047-cov-1.728631_pt1 | contig 14047 bp, 10 predicted proteins | sample MGYA00241066_ERZ501448 | MGnify/ENA primary metagenome ERZ501448 (study PRJEB25962, sample SAMEA2042585) | human gut metagenome | biome: human gut; feature: human-associated habitat; material: faeces...
CTGATCTATGGGGATCTGAAAGGAATTGAGGATTATCAGGAGTCTAAGGGCGAAGAGGAAGGAAAAGAATGGAGCTTTGAACATGGGATTACGGCAAAGCATATTACCTACGCATATCCCAATACGGATACGAACGTCCTGGAGGATGCCAACTGTGTAATTCCGAAAGGAAAAACCGTTGCATTTATCGGCAGCTCGGGAGCCGGTAAAACAACAATGGCGGATATTATTTTAGGACTGCTTGCTCCCCAAAGAGGTAAAATTCTGGTAGATGATATCGACGTGTTCAAGAATCTTACTATGTGGCATCATCAGATTGGTTATATTCCACAGGTAATCTATTTGTCCGATGATACGATCCGGAATAATATCGCATTTGGTATTCATGAGGATCAGATCGATGAAGAGGCGGTTAGAACTGCCCTGAAAAAGGCTCAGCTGGCAGAGTTTGTAGATACGCTTCCGGATGGACTGGATACGATTGTTGGAGACCGCGGAGTAAGACTGTCAGGCGGTCAGAGACAGCGAATCGGAATTGCTAGGGCGTTATATCACGATCCTGAAATTCTGGTACTGGATGAGGCAACTTCGGCTTTGGATAATGAAACAGAGACTGCTGTAATGGAGGCAATTGAGAGCCTGCAGGGAAGCAAGACAATGATCATTATCGCACATCGTCTTACAACAATCCAGAATGCGGATATCATTTATGAGGTCGGAGACGGAAAAGTTACGGAACGATCCAAGGAATATGTATTCGGGGATGAGGAAGCAAAATGATTTTAATTAGATATCGGGGCGGACTCGGAAATCAGATGTTTCAGTATGCATTTCAGTTGGCAGTTCAGCAAAAATATACAGATGTTTCCGTATTGGCGGATTTGTCTCATTACACGCTGAACCATGAACATAATGGGTTTGAGCTTCAGAAGTATTTTGAAATTGAACTTCAGACAGCTAGAGAAAATGAAATCCGAAGATTTTCGCCCTATTATGCACCATCATCCTTTGTGTGTAAGCTGCCTGTTGCAGCCCGGAATTTTTTAACAGAACATTATCAATATCGTTATGCGGAAAAAGAGAAAAAGAAAAAGGCAGATCATATTTATTTGCAGGAAAGCCATAATTCTTATGAGCCACAGGTATTTGAACTGGATGAAAAAAAGGACTGGTATCTGGATGGCTTATGGCAGGACTTGAGATATTTGGATGGTTGTGAAGAAAAGGTAAAGGAAGCTTTTACATTTCGTAATGAAGAGCTGTATACAGCACAGGACAGGGAGTGGAAAGAGCAGATAGAGAAAAGCAACTCCGTTGGAATACATATCCGACGGGGTGATTTTGTGAACAGCAAGTTTGATATTTGCTCGGAAGAGTATTTCAGAAAAGCGATAAAAATACTCAATGAACAGAAAGAAAAACTGACGCTGTTCTTTTTTTCGGACGATCCGGATTTTGTGGAAGAACGGTTTGCGGACTTATCCAATAAGGTTTTAATTCGGCATACTGCAGAAAACAGCATTCTTGATATGGAGATGCTGTCTCTTTGCAGACACAAGATCCTCTCAAACAGCACGTTTGCTTTTTGGGCAGGATGGTTGGGGAAAAAAGAAGGGGAAGCAGTAATTGCACCGAAATATTCCCTGATCAAAAACGGTAAAAAATATGGATTTGTAGGATCGGCAGACTGGCAGTATCTTGAACCATAAAAAGAAGCCCGGGAAACAGAAAGAGGATGACAGAATGAATAGGAAAGAACTGTTTCAATATTTGAAATTTTGTCTAAAAAAGAGAAATGATGAGCGGTTTGTTAAAAATTTATATCAGTTAGGAAATGATTATTCCTTGGTTAATTTGCAAAAGATGGGCGGAAACCAGGGTGGAATTCGCTATTTTCATATAGCGCCGGATGCGTCTGGCTCAGGCTTTTTTGCAGATCATAATCGGTTATTGTGTTATCTGTATTACGCAGATTACTATGGTCTGATCCCTGTTGTGGAATATGGAGATGGATATAGTTATGCGGAAAAAGAACCTGTGAACGGGACAAGGAATCCCTTTGAATATTATTTTGAACAGCCGGGCGGAGTTTCTGTTGAACAGCTGAAAGCACAGCAAAGCGTGATAAAAAGTCGTAAAGAAAATGCTGCTTTGGCAGGAACCCTGAACGCAAGCGGAAACGGATATGACTGGTCTGAAGAATATTTAGAGAAAATGGGTAGGATTTCCGCAAAATACATTCATTTAAACAGTGAAACAAAAAAATGGATGACAGATCAAATCGACAGTACGATTAGGGGAAAGCGTGCCATTGGAGTTCATGTAAGAGGCACAGATTTTAAAAGAAATTATAAAGGACATCCGGTAAAAATTGGAACAGAAGAATATTTGGAAGCTGCAAAAAAAATGTTTGCTGCAGGAAAATATGATATGGTTTTTCTGGCAACGGATGATTCAGAGGCGATAGATCGTTTTAGGGAGACCTTTGGAGAAAAGCTTGTATATTATCGTGATGTCATTCGAAGCAGTGGAGATGAAACGGTAATGAAGAGTAGAGAAGAGAGAGAAAGTCATCATTATTTGTTGGGAAGAGAAGTTTTGAGGGATGCATGGACTTTAGGAAGCTGTCAGGGCTTGATAGCCGGATTGTCTCAGGTAAGCTTTGGCGCAAGAATTTTTAAGGCAGCATCGAACACAAAGTATGAAGATTTCGTGCTCTTGGATAATGGAATGAATAAGCGGTAAAAGTATTTATTGCTGCCAAACATAGATTTTGACAGGAAAGAGAGAAGGAAAATGCCGGATCATAATAATAAGATATGTTTAAAACAGGTAACACTGGTTGCAATTACGAGTGTTAAGCTTTATGAAACGGTGCGGGCGATGCAGTACAGCATGCGTGGAATAGAATTTGGGGATGTAGTGTTATTATCAGATAAGCGTCCTTTTTATTTACCAAAAACAATCCGACATGAAACGATCAGACATCTTGGAAATGTGGATGACTACAGCCATTTCTGTGTATATGAGCTTGCAAATCATATTAAAACCGATTATGCGCTGATCGTGCATCATGATGGGTTTGTCGTAAATCCGAGGGCGTGGAGAACAGAGTTTTTAAAGTATGATTACGTTGGCTCACCCTGGCCGCTTCCAAAGGACAGTGTTCGGTATAGAGATCCTTCCGGAAATATTGTGAGGGTAGGAAATGGAGTTTCTTTGAGAAGCAGAAAAATATTGGAACTTCCATCGGTGGAACAGCTTCCGTGGGAAAAAACAGACAGTGGTGATCATAATGAGGATTGCTATTTGTGCTGTAAAGAGAGGTTTCTTCTGGAAGAAAAGGGAATTCGGTTTGCACCTCTTGAAGTTGCGGTGTATTTTGGGAGAGAGCATGGGATTCCTGAAAATGAGGGAATTGAACCGTTTCTGTTCCATCAGTGGCGGGGAGAAAATCAAAAGTATCCGAGATTTGTGAATGTCCCTGAGAAAGTTGTGCAGAAACTGAAAAGAAAATGAATCCTGAAACTACAGGTAAAATTAGTGATAGAATAATGGGGGAAAATGAAAAATAAGAAAAATTTTTTGTATGGAATTATTATCATTGCAACGCTGCTTTTTGTAATATTCGGTGAAGGAACGCCTTTGAGTTATGTTTATGGAGGAGACACAGAAGCATACTACCTGAATTTCCATCATCATATCGGAGTTGCACCGGGTTATCCTTTATTTATCCATGTGATACAAGTTCTGTTTGGCGATAGTTTATATTTGCATGTGACGGCGGCAATTCAGATTGCCCTGCTTGTTTTTTCAATTTTCTGGCTGATTCGTACAATTGATAAAATCTTTCAGCTGAAAGTATGGGAAGTGCTTTTGGTGTGGGGATTTTCGATGCTTCCCTTTGTGATGCTTCTTCCGGAAGATCCGATCGGTCATGAACTGATGACAGAATCTTTGACGTATCCTTTGTTCTATTTGTTTATCGCAGAAACGGCGAAAGGAATTATCTGGAAAAAAAGAAAGCATCTGGTTTGGAGTTTTGTGATATGTGCCTTGCAGATGTGGATTCGTCCGCAAATGCTTTTCTGTTTTGCCGTTTTAGGAGTTTCTGGTGTTTATTTGGAAATCTCAGAGCGAATGAAAACTGGTAAAAAGAAAGGTTTTTGGAAAAACTGGGCAGTTCGGTGTGTATTGTGCGCACTTTGCATTTTTGCGGGGATAAAAGCGGTTTCAGGTTTGACTGTAGTATATGAAAAGGTCTTCTTTGATGCACCGGCGCTCGATTATTCGGATCAGACCCTGGTACAGAGATTGTTGTATCTTGCACAGGAAGAGGATCAGGAATTGTTTGCTGACGAGCAGATAAAAGCTATTTATGCCGAAACCTGGGATCGTATGGAAGAAAAACAGACAGTGCAGGCTTATTATGGAAACAGCTGGAAAAATTGGTCAGAAATGTTTCAGGCTTTTGGCACAAATAGCCGTATTCTTGGAACTGTAATTCGAGAAGAATTAGATCAGGAAGGAATTCTGGCAAAAGATGAAATCGGACAGGAGATACAGGTTTCAGATATTTCCCATGAGATTGCGCAAAAATTGTTGAAAAAATATTGGAAAGAGCATTTGGCACTGACAGTTCAATTATTGCCTAAAAGCTTTATCAGTACAGTGTTCTTTCATAAGAAACAGTTTTATGACCTGATTTGGATTGCAACGTGTTTGGTTTATTTAGCGTCAGGAATTGTTGGTATTTTGCAGCTGATCAAAAGGAAACATATGAACGGCGCAGAATTTATGTTACTGGTGATGGCAGCAAGTATTATCAATGCTTTGGGATGCGACTTGGTACTTGCCGGTTTACAGAGATATATGACTTATACACTGGGGATGACCTGGATAGGATTATTTCTGCTGGTACGTCCTTTGTGGGAACGAAAGAAAGGTAATATTTAATGCCTTTAGAAAGATACAGTTTGGGGGAAATACAATATGAAGCGAAACTCAGTCATTTTGATACCTGCATTAAATCCGGACAAGGAGTTAATCCAGTATATTCAGGAACTGAAACGAAATGGATTTGATGATATTATTGTTGTAAATGATGGAAGCAGTGCAGAGTATCTGGATATTTTTGAACGAGCGAAGCAGATGGACTGTAAAGTGTTGCAGCATGCGGTTAATCTCGGAAAAGGAAGAGCCTTAAAAAATGGATTTAATGAATTTTTGAATCTGTATCAGGATAATCCGGATATTTTGGGAATTATAACGGTTGATTCTGACGGACAGCATGCGGTAAAAGATGTAATACAGATAGATGATTGGTGGAAGAAAAACAAATGCGCGGAATTACTACTGGGAAGCAGAAATTTTAAACTGGCTGGAGTACCCTTTAAGAGCCGGGCAGGTAATCAGATTACAAGTAAGGTGTACCGTTTATTATACGGAATTCAAATAAGGGATACACAAACCGGACTTCGGGGGATTCCCAAAGAACTGGTGGCGGGGTATCTGCAGATTCGGGGAGAACGTTTTGAGTACGAGATGGAAATGCTCATTGAGTCTGCTGTCAGAGGAATCCCTGTGAGGGAAATTTCAATCCAGACGATTTATAAAAATCAGAATACGGGAAGTCATTTCCGACCATTTGAAGATTCTGTATTGATTTATCGCTTGATTTTATCCGGATGTTTTCGGTATTGGAAAACTTCATTGAAAAGAAAGATAAGAAAAGAGAAATAAAATGGGATTTTTATGCGTTGTGCCGGTTGCAGCATTTATTGCAATAAAACAGAAAAGAAGAATTGAACAGACCTTAGCTGTTTCGATATTTGGTATTATATTACTGATTTATCTTTCGGGACTTTTTACGTCCTTTTTACCGGGGTATTATTTGTCACTGGCATTTTGCGCAGTGTGTGCCGTTTTGTTGCTCAAAGAGATCATTACAGGATGGGACAGTGTTCAAAAGTATGTTATAACGCCGGGCTTCTTCTTTTATTTGATAGCAGCAGTTTATTTTTCAGCGACCAATATGGGAAGGACATTTTTGTCCAGCGATGAATTTTCTCATTGGGGATTAGCAATAAAAAATTTTTACTATTTAAATGATTTTGCAAATCTGGAAAATGCAACTACTTCTTTTAAAGATTATCCACCGGCAGCGTCTATCTGGGGATGGTTTTCTGTAAAATTATGGTTTCGTTATGCGGAAGGAATTATCATAAATGCTCAGGATATGCTGCTGGTGTCTTTGAGTATTCCTTGTTTTAGCTGGATTGAAAATAAAAAGGACTGGAAAAAGTGGCTTATTTTTAGCCTGATAGTTATTCTTTTACCGGTGACATATCGTAATGGTTATACAGCTATTTATGTTGATACTTTATTGGGAATCACGTTTGGTTATGTGATATGTAAATATTTATTTGATGATGCAAGAACAAAGTGGGCGGATATTGTTTTAGGAATTGTAATTTTATGTTTGGAAAAGGCAACGGGTGTAGGACTTGCTGCAATTGCCTTTTTAGTTATTCTTTGTTGTGAAGTAAAAAAGAATGTTAATGGACAGGAAACAAGAAAAAATACCTTTTTGCATATTGCGGAAATTATATTTGCAATATTGTTTGGAAAATATTCCTGGAGTATTTATTTAAAATTATCAGGCACTAAGGCGGTATGGAATACGAGCGAAATATCTCCTTCAGCAATACTGGATATTTTCCGCCATCCGGAAGGAAATTACAGGATGGAAGTCCTGGAAAATTTTGTAAAAAAGTTTTTTGATGGAACAGCAGGTGGTTATGCAGTTTCGTATTCATATATGACATTGGTTGTGATTGCGATTGCGTGTATTGTATTTTTACATATTTATGTAATAAAAAAAGATAAATCAGTTATTGTCGGACTGTCCGCGATGCTGGGAGGATGGATTATTTATTTAATTTCATTACTGATTTTGTATCAGTTTTCTTATACAAAATCGGAAGCAGTCTATCTTGCTTCGTTTCACAGATATAATTCAACCTATATGGTTGCTTTGGTTATGGTGTTGGAGATATCCATTCTATACTACTTTCGGAACAAGAATAAAACATTGATCGTTTGTGCAATTGCAGTGCTGCTGAACTGTAATCTGTTTAGTGTGATTTCTCCGGTATTAGAATTCCTTGGAGAAATGCCAGAGCATGAGGAGTTTACAGATGTAACGGATCAGATTACAGAAAATGATAAGATTTTCTTTGTAGACCAAAACAGAGATAATATAAATTATCTGATATTTCGATATGAAGTAACTCCGGTGCATATTAACGAAAATTCGGATTCTTATAGTTTAGGTGAAGGAAAGTATGATGAAAATGGGAAATTGATTGAAGATTCCTGAAAAAATGTTTATACGATGCAGGATTGGGAAGATGAATTAAGGACAGAGGGATATACTTATGTATATTTATATTCTGTGACACCTGCATTTGAGAATGATTATAAAGAATTATTTCAGAGTGAGATAAAAGAGAAAACATTATACCAGATTTCTGAAGATGGAGATTCCGTAATATTGAAAAAAGTATAATGGCAAGGAGGAAAAGCTATGAAGCTTGTAGTAGCAGGAACCGGTTATGTAGGTCTTGTGGCAGGGGTATGTTTTGCGGAAATGGGACATGATGTTACCTGCGTGGACGTGGATGAAAATAAAGTAAGGCTGATGGAATCAGGAGTTTCGCCGATTTATGAGGCAGGGCTGGAAGAGCTGATGAAAAAGAATAATGCAGCCGGACGTTTGCATTATACGACAGACTACAAATCGGCATATCGGAATCCGGATGCGATTTTTATCGGTGTTGGGACACCGGAGCAGCCGGATGGTTCCGCCAATCTGAATTATATTGCGACTGTGTGCAGAGAGATTGCGGAAAACGTAGAACAGGATTGTCTGGTTGTTGTAAAATCTACCGTCCCGGTTGGAACCAATGACCGTGTGGAACAGTTTATTAAAGATTTTCTGATTCGCAAAGAGCTGCATATTGAGGTTGCATCTAATCCGGAATTTCTGGCTCAGGGGTCTGCAGTGCATGATACACTCCATGCTGCGAGGATCATTATTGGCACAGAGAGTGTTCAGGCAGAGGAAAAACTGAGAAAAATTTACGAGCCCTTTCAGCTGCCGATCGTAGCGATGAACCGTCGGTCAGCGGAGATGACAAAATATGCCTGCAACGATTTTCTGGCACTGAAGATTTCTTATATGAATGATATTGCCAATTTATGTGAGAAAATGGGCGCTGATATTGAAAAAGTCGCAGAAGGAATGAGCTATGATGCAAGAATCGGAGCGAACTTTTTAAAAGCAGGAATTGGTTATGGCGGAAGCTGTTTCCCGAAAGATACAAAAGCACTGAAATTTCAGGCAAATCAGGTTGGATATCATCTGCGCACCGTAGAGGCAGCGGTAGATGTGAACACGGAGCAGAAAATCCGACTGTTCAAAAAGGCCAGCGACCGTCTGATCACCTTTGAGCATTTAAAAGTTGCAGTATTGGGACTTGCATTTAAGCCCGGTACGGATGATCTGCGGGAAGCCCCGTCTCTTGACAATGTGAAGCTTCTTCTGGATAATGGAGCAGACATTTATGCCTATGATCCTGTTGCAGCGGAAAATTTCAGGAAGAAGTATCCGGAGGGAGCACATGGGAAGGGAACGATCACTTATGTGAAAAATCCGGAGGATGCACTGCAGGATGCGACAATCTGCTTTATTTTCACAGAGTGGAAGGAAGTAAAGACGATTGCACCGGAGACCTATTCCCAAAAGATGAGAACACCTCTTGTATATGATGGGAGAAATGTATATGCGAAAGCAGATATGGAAAAGGCTGGGGTGGAGTATTACAGCATTGGAAGATAAGAAAAAGTGTTTTGCCTGGCTGTTTTTCTTCTTTGTCCTTCAACTGATCCTGCAATATTATTATCCGATGACGAGCGACGATCTGTATTTCAGATATGGCGTCGAAATTTCCAATAAAAATGATTTGTTTAACTATGTTTTACATTTTGGAAATGGAAGGTATCTGGGAAACAGCAGTGTTTTGATTCTGGTACGCTGTCACTGGCTCCGCGCATTATCGAAGGCTGTGATCATGACCGCAATTTATGGAGAACTCATCTATCTGCTTGATTTGAAAAATGAACTTCAGATTGCGTTTGCAGGAATCTTGATGTTGCTGCCCAGTGTGAAAATGTATGCACAGGTATATGTATGGACCGCTGGATTTCAGAATTATATTGTTCCGATATTCTTATATTTAACGGCTATCCTTTGTTGGAAAAAATGGAAAGAAGCAAAAGAAAACGGAAGAAAAATTTTGCTTGGAGCTATGATTTTTCTTACAGCTGCGCCAGCACAGTTATTTTCCGAAAATTGTACATTATTTTTTGCAATTGCTTCGGTTGGTATCGGGGCAGTGGAAGTCTGGAAAAATAAGAAGATCAGAAAAAGCACGATCATACTGGTAGTTGGAAGTATTCTTGGCGCTGGTATCATGACCGCAGGTCCCATGCTTCTAAAAGGAGACATGGGTGGTCAGAGCAATTACCGGGAAATTCCGGGAACGTTGGAAGCAGTATTTGAGACGATCTATCAAAATGCTGCGCTGGCAGGACGCTATTTATTAGGATGTACAGGGTTATGGAGTATAATGGCTATTTTAGACTGCATAAGTCTGGAGCGCTTGCATCAGGATAAAAATAGAGTATGGACGCAATTAAGAGTTGTCGCCGGATGTGGTCTTGCTGGTTTTTCGGTAATTCATTTGATTGCAATGGATGAAATTGTCAGGCCGGATTTACCTAAAGTGTATTTTTTCCTGTTCCTGGTAGAAATGGGCTATATGATTGGACATTCATGGAACTATTTCAAAATTGGAAAAGGTGACGCAGCTATTTTAACGGGTGCAGGCATTTTTACAGTTTTACCGCTGCTTGTGGTGACGCCAGTAAGTGCTCGGGTTTTTTATCTGACTTGGTTTATCTGGCTGATGGCAGTATTAAAGAGCATATCGGTTGAGGGTATAAAAAGAAGCTTTGTTGCTATAAGAATGCTGATGCTTGGCATGAGTGTAGGACTGATTATCATAGCGCTGGAATGGAATGCTGTAGATACGGTCAGAATGACCTATGTGAATCGGTTGATGCGTGAAAATCCGGAAAGAGAGAGCATCGTTTTGCCGGAACTGCCAAACAGCAGATTGCTTCAGGCTGATGCAGATGGTGCATATTGGAATTATGTCCTTCATTCTCTGGGGGGGGGTAAGGAGCAGATTTCTGTGGAATGGTGTAATTGGTATCAATGGCTGAATGTGAAGGAACCGGCAGATACAGAAAATTAGACAGAAAGGAATTCAAATGGAACAGACAGATAAAATTTTGATTACCGGAGCGGCAGGTTTTATTGGTTCCTATCTTGCAGAAAAATTATTAAAGGAACAGTTTCAGGTAATCGGTATTGATAATCTGAATGATTATTATGATGTCAGATTGAAAGAAGAGCGTTTAAAAAAGCTGGACGGTTATACGAATTTTAAGTTTATTCGAATGGATATTGCGGATGCAGCTGCGATGAAGGAGCTGTTTGAACGCGAAAAACCTGATATCGTAGTAAATCTGGCGGCACAGGCAGGAGTGAGGGATTCTATTACGAATCCTGACGCATACATCCAGAGTAATCTGATTGGATTTTATAACGTGCTGGAATGCTGCAGGCATTCCTATGACGATGGAAATACAGGCGTAAAGCATCTGGTTTTTGCGTCCAGCTCTTCGGTGTATGGCGCAAATAAAAAAGTACCTTACAGCACAGAGGATCAGGTGGATCACCCGGTTTCCTTATATGCTGCGACCAAAAAATCAAATGAGTTGTTGGCGTATTCTTACGGAAAGCTGTATGGTATTCCGGTTACAGGACTTCGTTTCTTTACAGTGTACGGACCCATGGGAAGACCGGATATGGCATACTTTGGTTTTACCAATAAGCTGCGTAACAATGAAACAATACAGATTTTTAATTATGGGAATTGTAAGCGTGATTTTACATATGTAGATGATATTGTAGAAGGGGTAAAGCGTGTTATGCAGGCTGCTCCGGAGAAAAAGACGGGAGAAGACGGTTTGCCGGTTCCTCCATATTCCGTTTACAACATCGGGAATAACCAGCCGGAAAATCTGCTTGATTTTGTAGATATTCTGCAGCAGGAACTGATCCGTGCAGGCGTGCTTCCGGCAGATTATGATTTTGAGGCACATAAGAAGCTTGTTCCGATGCAGCCCGGAGATGTTCCGGTCACTTATGCAGACACGAAAGCTTTAGAAGAAGACTTTGGTTTTAAGCCTAATACAAGTCTCAGAGATGGGCTTAGGAAGTTCGCTGAGTGGTATAAAGAATTTTATATGTAGTACAAATATAGGAAAGGGAAGTCAGCGAATGACTTCCCTTTTGGAATTTAATCTCTTTTGAAAATATCTCTTGTATATACCTTATCTTTCACATCATCCAGACAGGAGTCGTACCTGTTGGCAATGATAGAATGTGACATTTTTTTGAATTTCTTCAGATCATTAACAACTTCACTTCCAAAGAAGGTTTCCCCGTTTTTCAATGTTGGTTCAAAGATAATGACCTTAGCCCCCTTGGCTTTAATACGTTTCATAACACCCTGGATAGAAGACTGACGGAAGTTATCGGAATTACTCTTCATGGTCAGGCGATATACACCGACAATGACTTCCTTTTCTTTCGAAGCATCCCATTGGCTGTTGGCTTCATATCCACCGGCCATTTCCAGAACACGATCAGCAATGAAATCCTTTCTCGTCTTATTACTTTCCACGATCGCACTCATCATATTTTGTGGAACATCATTGTAGTTGGCAAGGAGCTGTTTCGTATCCTTAGGCAGGCAGTAACCACCGTATCCAAAGCTGGGATTATTATAGTGTGTTCCGATACGAGGATCCAGGCAGACACCATCAATGATATCCTCGGTATTCAGTCCTTTCATTTCTGCATAAGTATCCAGCTCGTTGAAGTAGGAGACGCGGAGTGCCAGATATGTGTTGGCAAACAGCTTCACCGCTTCTGCCTCTGTAAATCCCATAAATAATGTATCGATATTTTCCTTGAGGGCTCCTTCCTGCAGAAGAGCAGCAAACTGGTGTGATTTTTCTACAAGTCTTTCATCTTCCTTATCGGTAGATACGATAATACGGCTTGGATAGAGGTTGTCATATAATGCCTTGGATTCACGCAGGAATTCCGGGCTGAAAACAATATTTTTTGTATTGTATTTCTTGCGGACAGATTTTGTGAAGCCGACAGGAATAGTAGATTTAATGACCATAATGGCATCCTGATTAACGGAAAGCACAAGCTTGATGACATCTTCTACAAGAGAGGTATCAAAGTAGTTCATCTTGCTGTCATAGTTGGTCGGCGTGGCAATGACAACGAAATCCGCATTCTTATAAGCTGCCGCGCCATCCAGTGTGGCAGTCAGATCAAGATCTTTTTCAGCCAGATATTTTTCAATATAATCATCCTGAATCGGGGATTTGCGGTTGTTAAGCATTTCTACCTTTTCCGGGATGACATCAACAGCTGTGACATGATTGTGCTGTGCCAGAAGCGTGGCAATGGAAAGCCCTACATAACCTGTTCCGGCTACTGCGATATTGAGTGGTGACGGAGACTCGATTTTCTTACTGGATGCGTTGATAAATACATCATCCAGATCGAAGTCAAGTGCTTCTCCGAGCGCTTCCAGCTGAGGGATGGAAGGATAGTAATCTTCCTGTTCCAGTCTTGAGAGCTGTGCTCTGTTAATACCGGTTTTCTCTGCAAGCTGCGCCTGTGTCATTTTTGCAGCTTTTCTTTTGGTTTCAACAATTTCTGCAAGAATTGCTGTGGATAGTTTCTTCATTTGAAAATCCCCTTTTCCTATTGGTTATTATAAATAACATTATTTTGAAATCGCTTCAATATTGAAATCTTCTGTAGAATAGCACTGTTGAGACTATTATGCAATAGATATTAATGAAAAAATATGAAAATAGAGAGAAATATTCCAAAATGGAATGAAAAAGTTAATAATAATAACAAGAAAATGGGATGATAAAATGTTTCTTGATTCTGTTAAAAAATAAGTGTGTTATGGAATTGAATAATGTATAATAAAATAAATCAATGAATGAAAAGGATGGGAGTAGTGTGGGGATGTTAGTTGATTTTATTGCCAATATGGCATTGGAAACTGCAAAGAAAATATTTGAAGGAAAGATTGATGAATCAAGATTGAAGAAAGCAGTATATGATTTCGTTGAATCTCAAAAGAAGTATCAGGAAGCGGTAGCGGTTTGTGACGAGATAGACTATGCGGGCTTGATGGATTTCTTGTCGGACAAGTATTTAAATCTGGTTGTTGATCGTTGCTTTTGCGTGAATCCAAAACAAAGGAAGGCTGCCAGAGAAGAGGTAGTTTCTGCAGCCTGTTCTTATTGTAATGCTAATTCTGCTGAGGCACAAAAAAGAGTAGAAACCATTATATACAATTGCCTGGATATTATTCGAAATTTTTTCAAGTCAGACGTTAATGTAAAAGAGTATCTATTAGCCGGGGATATTGTAGATGGAGTAACAGAAGTTATAAACGAAAAATTGGAACCGATTCAAGGTAATGTGTCGGAAATAAATGACAACCTTAAATTGTTAAATATATATTCACCGGAAGCATATGCTAAGCTGGCAAAGAATGGTAATCTGGAAGAAATACAGAATAGGTTTGATAGTATATTCTATAGCATGAATAAACAGCATCCCTTATATCCCGATTTTGGGTATCAGATAAGAGGTAGGGAATTGATTAGCTGGCCACTTACACAAGATGCAGAGAAAAAGTATCCACCAAGATATTTATGTAATGGGAAATTATATATAGGAGAACGGATTATTTCTCCTGGGGATGTATCAAAGATGGACATCCTGGATTATGCAGATCGGCAT
>ENA-OPBE01002443-OPBE01002443.1-human-gut-metagenome-genome-assembly--contig:-NODE-2443-length-13893-cov-2.483018_pt1 | contig 13893 bp, 13 predicted proteins | sample MGYA00241066_ERZ501448 | MGnify/ENA primary metagenome ERZ501448 (study PRJEB25962, sample SAMEA2042585) | human gut metagenome | biome: human gut; feature: human-associated habitat; material: faeces...
GTATTTAGAATTCGCATGAACTCAGAAATCAAGAATGAATTAGAAGAAGTTTTTGCGAAAAATGGTTTAACTCTAACGGATGCCGTAAATGTATTTTTTCAGCAAGTATTAAATACAGGTGGATTTCCATTTTCTGTAACTGAGGATAATGCCGAAAAGATGAAAGCAAAAGCTTTATCTAAATTAATGAAAGAATTAGAAATTGGTATGAATTGTACTGAATCTTATTCAGAAGAAGAAGCCAAAAAGATGTTAGGTTTGTAAAATGAGGATCATTTATAAAAAATCCGCAATTGACGATCTTCTTAATACCGAAAACTATATTATTAATCAGTTTCATAATGATCAAGCCGCAAAAAAGTTTAAAACGAACATTGTGGATACAATTTCATTATTAAAAGATAATCCTTATTTAGGGCCAAAAATGTCAGATCGATTTAATATAGATACATCATTACGCTATTTAATCGTATCTAAACAAATTGTATTCTATGATATCAATGAAGATAATATCGAAATTATTAGAATACTAGACTCAAGACAAGATTACTTATCATTACTATTTTAATTGATATTGCAGGAGCATATTGTTCCTGCTTTTATTATGCCTTCAAGGTAGGAAAGGAACGTAACATGAAAGATTATATTTTAAACAAAGTTGTATTAAAAACAGGAGATTCATTGGATATTGTTGAATCTTCAACTTTACCATTAACGGAAAAATTGATGTATAAAGTGGAACATGAAAAGGATAAAATTGTTGTCCGACGTGATGGCAGAAATTTGATTATTCCTGTCGAAAATATCTTATTTGCATCTTCTATTCCACTAGATGTCATTCATGAGGATTTTAATGATGAAATCTAATTTTGAAATCAAAATCAACAAAGAAATACGTGATTATACAGAAAGTATTTTCTTTGGATTGTCACTTCGACAAAGTATCTTTTCTATCATTGCCTGCGCTATTGCGTGTGGTTTGTATTTTCTATTCAAAGATCAACTAGGTACAGAAATGACAAGCTGGTTATGTATGCTTGGAGCTGCACCATTTGCAGCATTTGGATTTATCAAATTTCAAGGGATGTATACAGAAGATATTGTGAAGATGGCAATATCTTCTTTTGCTTTGTCTACAAGAAATTTGATTAATGCCCCTTTTAATCTTTATTACGAAATATTGGAGCCAGTTATTAAACAATCTAGAAAGGAGTCGATTGTACATGATAAAAAGCTACGAAAGATTGAAAAAGCTCAACAAAGAAAAAACAAGAGTGCCTAGAACTGTTCAGGATACCATCCCCGTAGATATAATCTATAAGGATGGTATTTTTCGTTCTGGTAATAAATATACAAAGAGTTATAGATTCTTGGATATCAATTATAAGATTGCGTCTGGTGAAGATAAAAACAATTTGTTTTTAAGTTATAGTGATTTGCTGAATTCATTTGATTCTTCTGTCATGACAAAGATAACTATCAACAATCGAAAAGTGGACATCAAGAAGTTTAAAGAAGATATATTAATTCCATTAAAACAAGATAGCTTAGATCCATATCGTGAAGAATACAATAATATGCTTTTAGCTAAATTGTCCGAAAGTGATGATATTGTTCAAGAAAAATATATTACGGTAACAATTTTTAAAAACAGTATAGAAGAAGCAAGATTTACCTTTTCTAGAATCACCACTGAATTCTCTACCCTGTTTGCACGTCTTGGCTCTTCTTGTATCGAATTAAATGCAGAAGAACGATTAAAAATGCTTCATGATTTTTATCGTAATGAAACGGAAGAGTTTTCTCTAGATATGAATGATTTGGCTAAGAAAGGTCATTCTTTTAAAGATTTGATTACACCCAGAATGAGTAAATACCATAACAAATATTTTGAATTTGATGGTAAATATGGAAGAGTCCTTTATCTAAGTAATTATCCAGGCTTTTTAAAAGACGAGTTTGTATCCGAACTTTGCGATTTAAATAAGAACTTGATGTATTCCATGGACATTATTACGATTCCTACAGATGAAGCTGTTCGTGAAGTAGAAAATAAATTCTTGGGTGTTGAAAAGAACATAACGGATTGGCAAATGAAACAAAATCGAAATAATAACTTTTCAGCCATTATCCCTTATGACATGGAGCTACAACGTAAGGAATGTAAAGAATTCTTAGATGATTTAATTGTACGAGATCAAAGAATGATGCTTTGTAATATTACGGTTGTTCATCTTGCCGACTCTTTAGAAGAACTGGATAAAGATAGTGAAACATTAAAAGCAGTAGCTCGAAAATATGTATGTGAGCTTGAAACGCTCTACTTTTCAAAAAGACAATTGGATGGTCTACAAACAGCCCTTCCTATTGGAGTCAACAAACTCAATATCACTCGTACCCTGCTTACAGAAAGTGCTGCTGTATTTATTCCCTTTAGAGCCCATGAAATCATGCAGAAAGGTGGTATTTGGTATGGACAGAATGCCATTACCAACAATCCAATTCTTTGTAACAAAGCTTTATTACAAAATCCAAATTCTTTTGTATTGGGTATTCCTGGATCAGGTAAATCTTTTCTTACGAAAGAAGAAATTGAATTCTTAATTCTGTCTACGAATGACGATATTATTATTGCGGATCCAGAAGGTGAATATGATCCAATCATTAAAGCGATGAAAGGACAAATCATTCGTATTGGTACGAACAGTAAAGATTATATCAATGCCATGGATATGTCAGAAGGGTATGGAGATAGTGGTAATGCGATTGCAGATAAATCTCAATTTATCATGTCTTTATTTGAACAGTTAGATACAAATCATGGTGGTATATCCCCTATTGATCGTTCTATTATCGATCGTTGTGTATCTTTGGTTTATCAGGATGCCATGAAAAATAACTATATTCCCACATTAAAGCACCTATACAACAAGCTACTGGAACAAAATGAACCAGAAGCTAAATCATTAGCTATTAAGCTTGAATTATTTACAAATGGATCCTTGAACATTTTTGCCCATGAAACCAATGTAGATATCAAATCTAGAATCCTATCTTTCAATATCTTTAATTTAGGCAAACAATTAAAGACAATGGGATTACTTGTGATTACGGATGCCATTATCAATCGTGTCAATGAAAATTGGAGAAAAGGAAAACGTACACATGTCTTCATTGATGAGATTCACGTTATCTTTGAAAATGAAGAAAGTGCAACCTTCTTTGCATCTGCATGGAGACAATTTCGTAAAAGAGATGCCTATCCAACGGGTATTACACAAAATGTAAAATACTTATTATCAAGTCAACAAGGAACGAGTATGCTATCAAACTCTGAATTTATTGTCATGTTGAATCAATCTGCCAACGATAGAGAAGATTTAGCTAGACTTCTAAATATTTCAGAAGAACAGATGGGATACATTACAAATGCACCAACAGGATCTGGATTAATCAAGTATGGTGGATCTATTGTACCTTTTGTCAATAAAATGCCAAAAGGATTATTGTATGATTTAAACACAACAAAACCAGGAGATAGAAAACTCCTATTCGACTGAGCAGAATTTACTTTCTGCTTTTTTACATACAAAGGAGTTGATAAATTTGAGAGATATTAAGACAAAGACAAAAATGCAAGCTATTAAAACAAAAGATACAAAAGAAAATATTAAGCATTTTATTAAGCAACAAACGATTCATACTAAAAGTAAAGATGTTGATAAAAAAGAAAATGCTTCTGTTAAATCCAATCCACAGGTACAGGCTGTAAATAAAGTAAGTGTTGCTGCCAAACAAACTGTGGTTGAATCAAAACATCGTGCTACTAAGTTTATTAAGCAAAAGCGAAATGAATATAAAATCAAATCAACAAGTAAGAAATCTATTATTGAATCAAGCCATGATATTCAGCCACAACGAATTTCTTATATATCAAAGGCTAAGAAACATGTCGTAAATAAAGTAAATGCTTCAAAGATAAAACAAACTACAGAACAAATTGTTTCTAAGCCTATTGTTCAAAATGCAACACAGGCTATAAAGAAATCATTTCATATTGTTAAGAAGAGTGTATCTACATTAAATACACTCTTTTCTTTTGGAACAGGGCTAATTTTATTAATTGTAATTACTTTGTTTATTGGAACATTTAGTGTACTAGCACAAGATGGTGGATCTAACAGTGAAATTGTTTCTTTAAGTGAAGAAGTGATTGCCTATGAAGATACCATTCGTAAATATGCAAAAGAATATGATATAGAGGATTATGTTTCTTTATTACAAGCTATTATGATGCAAGAATCTGGTGGCAAAGGAAATGATCCGATGCAGGCCAGTGAATCTGGATACAATACAAAATATCCAAGAGTTCCAAATGGTATTACTGAACCGGAATATTCTATAGATGTAGGCACACATACTTTTTCAGATTGTGTTAAAAAAGCAAATGTAAAAGATCCTTCAGATACAGAACACATCTATCTAGCTTTACAAGGATATAACTATGGGTCTGGCTATATTGATTGGGCAATTTCTAATTTTGGAGGTTATTCCAAATACAATGCACAACAATTTTCAGATATGAAAAAGCAAGAATTAAATGTTTCTGGATATGGAGATCCATCCTATGTAGATCATGTAATGCGTTATGCAGGGATTACCTTTAGAGGTGGAACTAATCCTAACTTTAATAACATGGAAGCATGGATTACAAAGAATCCATATGCTAAAACAGGCTTATATGGCCAATGCACATGGTTTGCTTGAGGAAGATTTTATGAGTTATATGGCTATGATCCTGGCTTTACTGGTAATGGATGGGATTGTGTAGATGAACTACTAAAAGCACATCCAGATAAATTTGAAAGATCCACTACCCCCAAAGCAGGAGCTGTATTTTCTGGTATTGGTAAAAACCATGTTGGTATAGTATTAAAAGTAGATGGTAACAACATTACAATTCAAGATGGCAATTATGATGGCATTACCAATACGTTTGAAGATGCAAAAAAGGACTGGAAAACCAACACCTATACTCTTGATTACTACAGGTCAAGAATGGGAGGTATTGTATTTGCCAATCCAAAGTAAAAGTGGAGAAACCATCATCTCCACTTGTTTGCTTCCTTATGCTGTTTAACAACTTCATTCGCTTCTTTCTCTGTACGATATAACTTAGATTCACGAACACAAGTACCAGAAGTACCGCAATTACCATTACCATCAAACATAATGGCACAAAATCCACCAGCATTCCGTACAACCTTAGCTTTTCTTACAAAGATAGAAGAAGCAACAAAGTAAACAGTATCCCCTTCATTGAATCGTTTCAAATTTTAATCTCCGATTTATTTATTGCCATTATTCCAAAAATAGTAAATTGGATAAGTTTTAAAATTTTCTTGCTGAACTTTTGATAATTTTTCAAAATGTATTTCTGCAGCATTTTGTTGATCTAATAGTAAATATGCTCCTACACGGCAATCTTCACTTATGGTTGAATCTTCAGCCATAGAATATAGCATTCTAACTTCATTTTTATCGAAATCTCTCTTACGTTTTATTACTTGTAAAGAATTTAATTTTTTAATATTCTTATCTAAATCCTTATCTGGAACTTGTTCAAGCCAATGACTGAATTCTAAACAAATATTTAAGAATTTTTCTTTCTTCTCGCCGTTTGACTCATCACAAGCTTTTATCAAATCCAATAAAAAATAATTAGCACTTTCATAAGTAATTGCATTATTATCTATGCTTTTAAATGACGAAAGTAAAACACTGAAATTCAAGTTATTAAGTGTCAATAATTCTTCTTTATGTAATATACAATACTGAGATATAGGAATCATTTCTTCTTTATTATTAGGATTTTCAACGGCTACATGAATAGAATTACTAAAGAAATTTAGTAATCTATATGATTTATCTTTGTTTTCTTTAACAGCGATTACAGCGAAACTCAATGGTCCAACTTTAATACAAATGACAGGTGATAATTTATTATTCTGAGCATATATTGGTTCATTTTTCACAAAAGATTTAACCAAGCAATTCAAATTATTTAAATCTTTAGCATTTAATTCATTTAAATTAATATCTTCCTCACACCCTAGTAAATCTAACATTTCAACTATTTCTTTAGCTTTTAAAAGACGATCACACTCAAATTCTTTATTAAATTTAGTTTTATCCATACCTGTATAATCAAAAGGCAAACTGACATCACCGATTTTAAAATAACCTGCATTAATATAAGAAAGCATAAAATCTAAATCGTTCGCTAATATTCTTACTTTTTCAGAATTTTTATATTTTAATTTTGCTGGAATCTTTTCTTTATAAAAATATATTTTTAGACTCTCCCCAACGCAAAGACAAGTTTCATCTGCACTTTTAATTATTTTATATGTCGAGTAAAAGACTTTATCATTTATTGTTATATTTGCTTCAATAATTTGTTGAGTATGTATATTTTGAGGGATAAAATCCAAAGGTTGAGGAATATCGCTTCCTTTTATTTTTGCATATAAATATACTTCATTATTTATTAATGCATTTTGTGGATCATTAATACCAACACCAGAAATTGGAATTTCAATATTTTCAAGCACACCTTTCTTTTTTAATTCTTCAATGCTGTATAATTTTCCCTTTGTAAAGCTTGCCTGTTTTTGACAATTTTGAAAACTATTTAAAAGAATGGTGGTTTTTTGGTTTTTATCTGATGGAAATTCTTTTAAATGAATTGCTTTGGTTTTGTTTATACCTACTAATAGTTTCCTTAACTTAATAGGTGTAAGTATAGAATAATAAATTTTTTTTGTTAATCCGCTATTTCCTATATAAACAACAAATAATATACATCCACCATCATTCAAATAATTAACTAGATCAGCTTTTGGCATCGAATAGGATATTTCCTTCTTAGAGTGATTATCACATTCTTTTCCCTTAATCTGAACTGCCATTCTTCCTTCTAAAGTATCTTTAGTTTTTTTCTTGTTTCCATATATATAGACGAACCCATCCCACGAAGGCTCTTTGTCATTTTCGGCAATGTATTGCTCCAGAAAATCAGTAGTTATTATGCTATCCTTAACTGCATTTACAGCAAGCGTTTCAATTGTTTTGCTATCTAATGGCACTCTATAACATCTCCTTTTACTCCACTCCCAGAGCTTTAAATACTGCATCTTCTGCATTGTTAAAGAATATCAAATTAAAGCATCCTACAAGTTCCGGTGGAACTGTTCCTAAGTCAACTGCTGAAGTAATTGGAAGCAATACTTTCTTTGCTCCGGAATCCAGACATACTTGTAAAGTATTTGCCAGATTATCCACTTTTGATACGGTTCCACTTACGCTGATATCTCCTAAAACAGCAAGTGAACTTACTGCTGGTTTTTGAATGGCAATAGAACAAAGTGCAATTAAAGTAGGTAAAGATAATGTATCTGTCATACCAATACCTTGTAAATCTTGATATTGGATAATGTAATCTTTTGTGGTTGTACTGATAGACTGACTGATACGATTACTATTTGCTTTCAAATAGTTAAATGCATTTTGTGTGCTTTCTCTAGCTTCACGATCACTTCCAATACCATTGCAAGTCAGTTTTCCATTTCCAGGTAGAATCTGCGATTCAAGTCGGAATAATCCAATCATCCCTGATTTACCAGTTGATACGGTATAAACCTGGCCTGGATTACACATACCTTCAGGAATTAATGTACTGGATCCTTGTTCAGGAACGGAGACATAATTTTCTTCAAATGTATCATTATCAATATATGAGAAATTCACATCATAGAATTCCATTCCGCCAATTTTCTTTAACTGCTCTTTAACACGTCTTCTCATTTCTAAAGCAATACGTACGATTTCTTCTAATTGATCCTTAGTATAGTCTTCATTTGGATATAAAAGTTTAACTAGACCGGAAACTGTTTTTCTTACAGAGATTGTATCTCTCTGGTTTAAATTCTTTCCTAATTTGAAGTATTTATCTAATGCATCACTTTCCTGTGTTTTTCTTAATTCACGAATAAATTCAGCAAAATAATCCGTAATAAAGCCATAATCATCAGTAAAATGATCTGGTCTAAACTTAGGTACTTCCCATCCAGGTAAATAACAGTGAATTCTATCTAAGAAAGCCGTATCCGTTCCCATTTCAGGTGGAAATGGATCAAATAACGATGAAGTCTTTAAAAGTACATCAACACTTTGATTAATGTTTCCAACAAACACCATCGATGCGCTTGCGGCTTTTTCTTTTTTTCCACGTGCGAAAGATCCAGACGCCATATAATCCTTCATAATTTGGATTCCATCTTTATCTTTAAACTTGATTCCTGCTACTTCATCAAAGGCGACACAATCCCATAATCCTACTAATCCAACTGTACGTTTTCCCATGTTATAGAAAAGATTAGCTACAGTAGTTTGACCGCCAGATACTAAAATGCTATTTGGTGATATTTCTTTATAAATATGAGACTTACCAGTACTTCTAGGGCCCAATTCACAAAGATTGTAATTATTTTCTACAAGTGGTACTAAGCGAAGTAATAACAACCATTTTTCTCTTTCAGATAATTGATCTGGTTCCATACCAATCGAACGAAGTAAAATATCCATCCACTCTTCTTTTGTAAATGCCTTACGTCCCTCTTTTAATTCATTGATATCAACATGAGGCATTTGAATAGGGGTTAGCTTTGCAATTTTAATTGGATTTGCACGCTTATCTTCTTCATTATATTCGTATTCCAATTGAACAATACACCAAATACCACCGCATAATAAACGATCATACTTTTCAGGATATTCTTCAGAAATAGGTATTTCTTTAATTCCTAAGTTAGAGAATTCTGCTTCATATGTATCTGTTCTAATGTTTAAATTAATTGTCACTTTATCAATAACAGTATAAAAACCTTTAGAACGCAAAATAGATAAAGTCTTTTGTGCTTCATCTGGCCTTACAAAGTTATCAGCAAGAATCTTTTTAACTTTTTCTACACCTTGTTCAATAATTTCTTCATCATCAGATCCACAATATTGCCCAAGAAGAAACTCAAGCACATAAACTGGGACATTAGCTCCTTCTTTAATTTTCTTTGTGAGATCTTTTCGTACTATTTTACCAGCAAAATTATCTCTTAGCTTTGCCTTTACTTCCTCTCTACCTGCCATAAGGACCTCCTAAAATTTTGATTTCAATATGGTGCAGAAGGCTAGGAGTCGAACCTAGCATACCTTTATCCATAAGGATAATGCGCCCACCGATGCGCCACATCCGCATATGAAAGGGCATAAAGCCCTTATAACTAACTAAAAAAATCAAATTCATCAATTGCCATCGCAATATCAATTTGCATTTCTTCTTTTACCGGAATTTGAACTCCAGCTTCATCTGCAATTACCAAATAATATGTTTCTGTATTATTAAATTTTTGTGATTTCAAATTAAATGTACATTTAAACTCTCTATCTTTTGCAACTGTACTTGTTTTATCCGCAATAATCTTCTGCCTGTCACTAACTTCATTTCCCAGAGAATCTGTGATGTAAGCAATATATGTACATGCTACATAATTATCTTTTACTGGTTCTTTTTGATAAAAACTTAAATTAAAAATCATATTGCTGATCTTACGGTTTGAAGAAAGTAAAGCTACCGCTACAGGCTTTGTATCATACTTGTCTTTATTGATACGGTATGCTTTATATCCGGATCTTAAATATTTATATTTAATAACAGGTACACAAATTTCCTGTAAACTAATTCCACCATGAACAAAGTTACGGCCACCAGCACCTTTCACACGAATATTTTCTCTAGGTGTAAATCCAAGCATATTGGCATCGTTATAAATACCTTTTACAGACATTAAGAAGTCAGGCTTTGCAGAATCATTTGTGATCACATAACGACGGCCTTGTTCAATGATATCCTTTTTAAATGAAGAGCGTTCCATCATATCTAACTCTGCGAATTCTTGATATGTATATAAAAAACCATGGTCAGATGTAATAATGACATTTAATCCCTAAAGCTCATTACAAATCACATTGACCAGATTCTTGATTTCACTGATCGCTTTATCACATGCATCAAAAACAGAATTTTCATCATTATGACTCGAAGCATCGATTGTATCATGGTAGATATAAATGATATCTTTTCCTTTAACCGCAGCACGCCTGTCATCACGCTTCATTGACATAACATCTTTATGCTTCAAAGCTAAACTATTTTCACTATAAGACTTTAAAATACCATCTCGATCACTCATTTCACTAGAATGACCATCTACCAGTACCTTCGTCGTACCATTATTTTCAACAGCTTCTAATATCTTATGTGGAAGCAGTGCTGCCATACCATACTTTGTAATAGTAGGGTAGATACCTTGTTGAGAGGAAATATCTACATCAGCTTTAGTCTCAATTTCCAATTGCTTAGCTAATGAATGCGCTACATCATAACGCATCGCATCCGATATGATAACAAACACTTTTCCATCAACTTTTTTAACGACATCTTGGTAGAAATCAATTTGTTGAGGAATTCCTTTAAATCTACCAGTTTCTTTTAAATCAGCTTCTATTACATTATTCCAGTTAGATGCTAATTGATCTAAATACCAGTTCTTATATTCTTTTTCAACATAAACTGCTAAATCTTTGAATGAATCATCCAAAGAAGGGTGCAGTGTTTGTAAGCAAGTTGAAAACGCAATATGGAAGTCTCTATAATATGTATCCATTTGATAATAATCACTAGTATAGGCGTTCCACATCTCTTTGGCTTCTACATGATGGAAACTATTCAGATGAGATTCATAGAACTGATTCATGAGTGCAACCTGATAAATACCTTCATAGAAATACGTATAGTCTTCATACCAAGCTGAAGTTCTACGTTTTTCAACGATACGAATAACAGAATCACTATCCATTGTTCTATTCGTAATGGTATACATTAATTTAGAAAGGATAACTTCATCAATGACAGGTAATACATCTGTTTCTAGTAAATCTTTAATTTCAAACGAATTGAAACGATCCAACAGCGAAAGATTTCCAGCTACATAATCCGCAATATTTCTAAAGGAATTTTTATCTTCTCCATAAATCCAGTTAAAGATTAGATCATAACAGAATCCACTATGAATATCCGAATACTTGGATTCCAGTCCACTTAAAACATCACTTGACATTGTTCTTGAAATTGCACTTAATACAACATGATTTGTTAGGTCATCAATCTTTTCAGAAGTATTAAATCCTGTTGTAGAATGTACCAATGACCAGAATAAATCTGTCGTGCTATATCTCAAAAGATCCATTTTTATTGGATTTTCTAAATCAGCACCAGCTGAAATCACAGCTTTAATAATAGTTTCTGGCTTTCTTTTACACCACAAATTGCGGAAAGAATAGACATATACAAAGTTGATTTTTTATCGATCGTTCCATCAAAAGAAGCAATTATCTTTCTTCGACTTGCCGCATTAAAGAATCCTTTAAACTCTTTTACCGCATTGCGTAACTCAACTGTATTAACAATCTGCATTTCCTGCATCAGACGAGAAGTCTTATCCGCACGATATTCATCACTATACAGCTTAATATCCAGAAACCAGTCATGTTCCGGATCCACATTGATTGAATTATAGACAAGATAATTAGATGTTAAATCATCGCTGGATAACAGTTTCTTAGAAGTAAATAAACTACCTTCTTCCAATACCAATACCTTGGCATTGGACAAAGTCAAAGATTTCACTTCATCTAAAAACTCTCCATCTTCATCATTCCAGAAGATAATCCTTCTTTTATAAAACTCATCTAAAGGTTCAGCAAACCTTTGTTCCAATTCTTTTTTTATATCTTCGATAGCCATACCGAACCTCCTATATTTCGACTAAGATTTGACTAAATATTCGACTAATTTTTTTAATAATCCCATTTAGTCAAATCAAATAAAATATTAATACAATTTAATTTATGGTTTTAGTAAGATGAAGAGTCAAGTGATTATGCACTATATCATTCAATAATTGTCTGTCGTCTTACTAAATATCTTACTAAATAAAAATTATTTTTTGATTTAGTAAGATGATAATTCAAGTAATTGTGAACTATATCTATCAATAATTGTCTGACGCCTTACTAAATATCTTACTAAATAAAATTTATTTTTTTGATTTTAGTAAGATGATAAGTCTGATATTTGTTTATTCGAACTTCTACAGTTATTCTTTATCTTGTTAAAATTTATTATTTACTAATACCCAAATCGAATTTATGGAATTTTTATTTAGACATTGGATTACTCCTTTTCTTTTTAATGAATATAGTAAATTTCGAATTTTATTTTCTTTTTGTTTTTCATTAAGATTATCCGGTAATTTATCTATTAAAAGAATTCTGAAATTTTCCCTTGTTCCAGACTCATATTCTTGGAGGTATTTAACAATTAGATTCCGATAATATTCATCATCAAAGCCTTTATTTTTTACGTATTGTTCTTTCTGTTCTAAAGTCTTTGCGATATTAGCAGAAAGATAGATATTCGGCATTCTTCCTTCAATAACCTGTAATTTTCTTAAATATTTAACTTGTTCATTTGTTATTGTATGGTGCTTTTGGACTTGATCGATTAAAAAGACAGTTTGAATATCAAATTCCGAATGTTCAAATAATAGTTTCGTATAGTTTTCATCCAATACTTTACCATATACAGTAACTCCAACTTGATTACCTACCGACAAATTGTAATCAGGCATAGGGAAATATTTTTCTTGTTGGATCTTATATACTTTACGTATTCCCATAGATTGTGTATCAATCATATTGAATTTCATCATTGTTTCAGCTAACAACTGATTTCGATAAAATGGAGGTGTGTAATTTTTTTGGAGAGCCACTTCAATACTGCCAGGTAGAAAAGAACCAGGATTTCTTAAGGTGATTTGATCCTCTTCTTCATCCACATTAATTCTTCCTCCTAATGCATAGTTAGAACGAGCAATACAATTATTCATAAGCTCTCTTAAAAGCCACATGTCATATTGTTTCGTTTCTAAAGGAAACAAGGTTAATTGATTCGGCATATACCGATATGTTAAATTGCGAATTCGAGAAAAAATACGATCACTCAATGTAATAAATGGAATTTTGAAGATTTCATAATCTTTAATGTTACTCTTAGAATCATATAGTCTCCATGCTGCTTCAGGCGTGTAATCAAATAAGTAATCATAATCTTCATTCCCTAGTAACAACATACAAGCATTTGTAATACGACCATTCTGTATAAGTTTCATTTTCGACAGAAATTCTTCATCACTCATAGAATCAATTTCTTGAGAAATATGTGGCTTTTGCATCTTCTCCTTATAGTTGTTTCTAGCTAAGCTAATTGCATCTTTATTTAGATGCTGAATTGTTGCACCCTTTACAAACAATTTTGACCAATCTCGATTACTCTGTTGACGAATACGATCCATTTTTTCTAATGATAATGGAACTAGAGAATCTCCTTCCCTAGCATAATATTGGTCTTTCCAACCTGTAGGAATACCCGCTGTTGCAGCAGGTATCTGAAACATAATTATTCTTTTACCTTCTTTTTCAACTTCATAAATTTCAACAAATGAAATGCCACCCGTTGTTTGCAATGAAATTTCATGTTTTAACGTATCAAGACCTTTTTTCTCTCTGTAATTGGTTCCAACAATCTTTTTACCTTTTTCTTTAATACCAAAAATCAACCATCCGCATTGTGGTACTACGTCAAGAAAAAGGACTCATAAAATAGATAAATTTTAAATTCTAATGTTTTGAATAATAATTATTCTCATATTGATTTGG
>ENA-OPBE01002447-OPBE01002447.1-human-gut-metagenome-genome-assembly--contig:-NODE-2447-length-13875-cov-2.220912_pt1 | contig 13875 bp, 9 predicted proteins | sample MGYA00241066_ERZ501448 | MGnify/ENA primary metagenome ERZ501448 (study PRJEB25962, sample SAMEA2042585) | human gut metagenome | biome: human gut; feature: human-associated habitat; material: faeces...
AGTGGTTGTTAAATAAGCACTATTGATATAAAATGCGAAAAGCATTTGAAGAAGATATATAATTCTAAAATTCCCGTGCGGAGATTCGTCTTCAAGTAAACCGTGAGGTTGAACATGCGGGGATATTAATACTAAAGTAAAAAATTAAAGCTCTCCGTCAGTATTTCCGTGAGGCAAGAAAGCGGAAAAAGAATAAGCCCCGGTCGGTTTCTCGATCGGGGCTTTTTTGGTGAATCTTTTTAATTTTGTACTTTTGTAGGCTTGCACGAATGTTATACATGAATAGGAGAATTAGACAATGGCCAGCGATGATATAAAACAGGCATGGAAAGTGCCGGAACCTACGTTAAGGAGGTTGCCGTGGTATCTTGCGTTCGTAAAGTTGATGAAAGGGAAAGGGGAAGCGTTTATCTCATCTACTCAGATCGCTAAGGAGATTAATGTAGATCCTAGTCAGGTCGCTAAAGATCTCTCTTTTGTGAATATCTCCGGGAAGACGAGAGTGGGATACGATATTAACGCGTTGGTTGACGTATTGGAGGATTTCCTCGGTTTTACATCCCAGCATAAGGCATTTCTGTTTGGGGTAGGGAGTCTGGGCGCTTCTTTGTTGCATGACACCGGACTGAGCCAATATGGTTTGGAGATCGTGGCGGGCTTTGATGTTCGTGAGGATTTGGACGGGAGCATGATCAATGGCATTCCCGTTTTTCATATGGATGATTTTCCTGCCAAGCAAAAAGAATATGGCGCGACGATCGGGGTGATCACTGTGCCGGTGGAGAAAGCGCAGGAGGTGACAGACCGGATTATCGAGGGAGGAATCAAGGCTCTTTGGAATTTTACCCCCTTCCGTATACGGGTGCCGGAACATATCGTAGTCCAGAATACTTCTATGTATGCGCATTTAGCTGTTATGTTTAATCGATTGAACTCAATGAATCACTAAAATATGAAGATTATCGCCGTTGGAATGAACTATGCCGCTCACAATAAAGAGCTGCATCATTCGTTAGAATTATCGGAGCCTACTATCTTTATGAAGTCCGACTCTTCGTTGCTGAAGGACGGCAAACCGTTCTTCATTCCTGATTTCTCTTCGGAGATCCATTACGAAACGGAGATCGTCGTGAAGATAGACCGGCTGGGAAAAAACATTGCCGAACGTTTTGCCCATCGTTACTATAACGAGGTGACGGTAGGGATTGATTTTACAGCTCGCGATTTGCAAAACAAGCTGCGTGCGCAAGGTCTGCCCTGGGAAATCAGCAAGGCGTTCGATAATTCGGCTGTTCTTGGGACATTCGTCCCGCTGGAATGTGTGGGAGATGTGAACCGCATCCCTTTCCATCTGGATATTAACGGAAAGACCGTTCAGGAGGGAAATACACAGGATATGCTTTTCCCGGTCGACAAGATCATTGCCTATGTGAGCCGTTTCTTTACGTTGAAGATAGGCGATCTGATCTATACCGGAACCCCGGTAGGCGTGGGGCCGGTCAAGATAGACGACCACTTGCAGGGATATATCGGCGAGCAGAAGCTGCTGGATTTCTTTGTGAGATAACACGGAAAAAGAACGTATGAAGAGAATCTTATGTGCCTTGCTGTTTGTATTCGGTCTGCTCACTTCTGCTTGGGCGGATGGTAGCCGATATGCCTCCGAGTCGGTATTGAGCTCCGGGAAATGGGTGAAGATACAGGTGGCGGAAGATGGTATTTACAAACTGACGGCTGCCGATCTGAAGAAGATGGGCTTTTCCAATCTGGACAAAGTCGCTGTCTATGGTTATGGAGGCTGGCCTTTGGATGAAGATTTCTCTACTACTTATATTGATGATGTTCCAGAAGTAGCCGTGTGGAGAAATGCGGACTATCTGCTATTTTATGGGAAGGGACCACGTAAATGGGAATATTCTTCTTCTGATAAGTCTTTTATCCACACCAATAATCCCTATTCCAATTACGGATATTATTTCGTGACCGAGAAAGAAACGGCCGGACGCACGATGGAAAAGGCTGTATCCGCTGATGGAGCCACCCTGCAAGTGACGACTTTCGATGACTATGTCCTGCACGAGGAAGAGTTGGTATCGGTGAACAGTTCCGGGCGTGAACTGTATGGAGAATCGTTTACATCTACTTTATCTCGTGATTTCACGATATCGGTTCCGGGCATTACGGATGACGAGGGAAAAGCTACCCTGTCTTTTATCTCCCGGGGCAACGGAACGATCACGATGAATGTCGATGGAAATTCTGTAATCTCCGGTTCTGTGTCTGTTCCGTCGGATGAATACGAAGTAGCACGGGAACTGTATCGCGCAAGAGCTTGGACTGCTGATAAAGGTGAGACTGTGAAGGTTAATATAGGATACAGCACGACCGGACATAAGAATGTACACTTGAACTATTTCCGCCTTCAGATGAAGAGGCAATTGAAAGTATATGATCCTTATACATTCTTCCGCAGCCTCTCGGCAAGAGGCAATGCTTCCCGTTTTGTGATTCAGGGAGCCGATGCCGGTACGCTGGTTTTTGATGTGACCGACGGTGTAAATCCGCAACAGATGGAAACGTCTCTGAACGGGACAGAGTTGTCTTTTTCGATTCCAGCTTCCACTTCCTTGAGGGAGTTTGTCGCTGTAAAACCTTCGCAGATTAAAGCTCCCGTGACGGTCGGCGAGGTAACGAATCAGAACCTGCATGCTTTGCCACAGCAAGATATGATCATTATTGCCCAGCCTAATTTCACCACGCAAGCGGAACGTTTGGCGGAAGCGCATCGGACAAAGGATAACCTGACGGTCCGAGTGGTGACGCCAGAATCAATTTATAACGAGTTTTCCAGCGGTACACCGGATGCAACTGCTTATCGCCGTTTTATGAAGATGTTCTACGACCGGCAGACTTCGGAAGCTGATGCTCCTAAATATTTACTGCTGTTCGGCGATGGCTCGTTCGACAACCGTAAATTGACTTCCGCCTGGAAATCGGTGGATATGAGCAATATGTTATTGACGTATCAGACGGAAGAATCGTTGAATCAGTATTCTTATGTCGTGGACGATTATTTCGGCTTTTTGAATGATGCAAATAACGGGAAGGAGATTTATGCCCAAAAGGTAGACATCGGTATCGGACGTTTCCCTGTGCGCACTGTTGCCCAGGCGACTAATGCTGTTGATAAGGTGATTTCTTACATAGAAAATAAAAATACAGGCGCTTGGAAAAACAATCTCTGTTTTATGGCGGATGACGGAAATAACGCTGATAGTTTTACGAGCGGACACATGGAGGAGGCAGACTCGTTGGCGGATCATCTTAATCGGGATCATCCTGAATTGATGGTACATAAATTATATTATGACGCGTATAAAAAGGATAAGACAGCAGGAAGTTATCCGGATGTGCGGGCTAATTTGCAAAAACTTTTAAAAGACGGTCTTTTGCTGTTCAATTATACGGGGCACGGGGGAATTACTGCACTCAGCGATGAGAAGGTCGTGACACAAACGGATATCGCCCAGTATACCTATCCTTGTCTGCCTGTATGGGTGACTGCCACTTGTGATTTTACTCGTTTCGACAATGTGGAGACATCGGCAGGAGAGGATGTCTTTTTGAATGCCAAAAGCGGTGGAATCGCCTTGTTTACGACGGTGCGTGTTGCCTATCGGCCTTATAATGCTTATATAGACAGTCATTTGTTACATAATCTTTTTTCCAGAGTAAATGGGCATAAGCGTAGTTTGGGGGATGCAATGAAGGCCATGAAGCGTTCTTTAGTCGCGTCTGAAAGCTATAACACAAACCGAGTGAAGATGGGGTTTTGTCTGATCGGAGATCCTGCTATCAAACTGGCTTATCCGGAATATGGAATGAAAGTGACGGCGATAAATGGACTGTCGGTAGAGGAAACCCCGGTCTCTTTCAAAGCTTTGGAGAAGATCAGGGTCGAAGGTGAGGTGTTGGATGCTTCCGGACAGTTGGCAACCGATTTTACCGGTATCGTAAATCCGACAGTGAAAGACAGCAAAATGACTGTCACCTGCTTGAATAATAACAATCAAGATGACACTCCGGCTTTCACCTTCACCGACTATCCGAATACGATTTTTATAGGGAATGACTCCGTGCGCAACGGAAAGTTCAGCTTTACTTTTACGGTTCCGAAGGATATTTCCTATTCTAATTTGCAGGGGAAAATGAATCTCTATGCCGTCGATACGGAAAATGGTCATGAGGCACAGGGTAATTTCGACAATTTCATTGTCGGAGGAACTTCCGACACGGCGGAAACCGATACGATCGGTCCGGAAATCCGTGCCCTTTACCTGAATGATACGACATTTGTGGATGGCGGCCAGGTGAACACGACTCCCTATTTTGTCGCTGAGTTATGGGATAAGAGCGGAGTGAATATCACGGGAAGCAGTGTCGGGCATGATATGATGCTGGTAATAGACGAATCGACCGTCCTGAGCTATAACCTGAACAGTTATTACGAACTGTTACCTGGCGAAGAGGGGACCGGTATCGTGAAGTTCCCGATCCCGGCGCTTGAGCCGGGTAAACATACGGCGGAGTTCTGGGTGTGGGATATCTTGAATAACTCGACCGTGCGGACATTTACCTTTGAAGTGGTCGAGGGACTGAAACCCTTCCTGTTCGATGTGATCGCAACACCGGGTATCGCCCGTGAGCAAGTGACTTTCCATCTTATGCACAACCGTCCCGAAAGTCGGATGCGAGTGGGCATTATGGTCTACGATCTGGCAGGACGCCAGCTTTGGAAACATGAAGAAAGCGGAACGTCCGGCTTGTTCGAAAACTATACAGTTTCCTGGGATCTGACATGTGGCGGTGCCCGTATGCGCCCCGGTGTCTATATCTACCGGGCAGCCATCAGCACCGATAATTCCAAAGACGCGACAAAAGCAAGGAAGTTCATCATTTTAGGCGAATAGGAAGGAGCGCATGAACTCCATCGTGTTTATCGTTGCAGTCAGAACAAAGAAACCGATAATGATCCAGTCCAGTATCCGGTACATGCGGACCGGCAATCGCGTGTATAGCCAGCCCAGCAGGATCGGGACTGCAAACATCCAATGTCCGCCGAACAAGATCGCTTCGTTCATCCCGTAGCGGATGATAAAGTGGATCACGAAATCGATACTCAGGTACATAAGCAACAGTTGTACATATTTGTTTTTCAGGTTGAGCAAAGCCGAGGCTGTGACTAAGAACAACAGAAACATGATTACGGCATTGTTCCAACTGTGCAGGTATTCGCTGGGCCGTAATACGACCTCTTTTCCGACTAACTGTTGTGTGAGAGGCGTGCTTATGATCGTGTTGCCCCAGAAATCGACCAATGCTTGTTTACCGAATGTCTCGTCATGGATAAAATACTGTCCGAGTTGCCCGGTCGTTTCGATAGGAGACGGGCCTTCCGGGTTGAACAGTTTCGCTTTGAGGGTATAAAAGCCCATGATGACAGCTACGCAAATGACAAATGGCAACATTACTTTGATCCCCGTCCGTATTTTACGCCAGAACGGTGCTTTATTCAGGAACAGGGCCATTGCCGGTTTGGCAGCGTTGGTGATTGTTATTCCTCCACAGAGGAAAGAGAGGAAGAGAATGGTCCGCCCTTTTATATATCCGGTCAGCTTGTATTCCCTGGAAAGCATTAATAGTGAGAAGACGAGCAGGAAAAAGGAGAACGGATAAGATTCTGTGGTGAATGATAGGACAACGGTTGTGAAGAAGCATCCCGTGAACCCTGTCAGCAACAGTGCTCGCCTGGAAGAAATCTGGACAATCTGTTTCAGGTAACGATAAATCAGGACCAGTCCGCCGGTTATCAACAGGTTCATCAGCATCAGGCAAATAATACCGGAAGTTTTCTCTTTGAACAGGGTTGTCAACAGGATTATCAACAAGGTTTTCAACAAATGAAAAATACCGAAGAAGGGATGGCTGATGTCAAACGCTCCTCCGCGCGTGTGGAGATGGAATAGATTGTCATACCCCAAGTAACTTCCTGCTCCCCCGTTGGGCACATCTATCAGTTCCGTATGAAAGAGCATCCGGTACCCGATATACCCGTAAAGAATGAAGAAGAAAAGGAAAAGTCCGGTTTCTATCAGGGTCGGTGGAAATAACGTGCGCTTAGTCTCTCTCCACTCGATCCGGAGAGCGCGAAACAGAATAGACAGGCAGGATGGCATCATATATATGTTTATTTATTGTTGAATGGTTTATAATGGGGAACATCTGCAAGGGCAAGCAGTTCTTTGTCACCGGAACTGTCACCATATACATGCAGCGTCTCGGAGGCGAAATCCGGATATAGCTGACGGAGCCTGCGTACCTTCTCGCTCCCTTTACAGTTGGGCGTGGAAAACCGACCGGTCAAAATCTGTCCCCTGATTTCCAGTCCAGTCCCTTCTACGAGCCGGATTCCTATTGTTTGTGCCCAGGGACGTATCCAGTCTGGCACGGACGCGCTGATGATGGCGATCTTGTTGCCTTCTTCCTGATGCCTCCGTATCTCTTTCAGGGCCGCAGGATAGACGAAAGCCGGTATACGGGAGGCATATTTGAGGCAAGCCTGATGAAAATCCTCTGCCTTCATCCCTCGCAGGAAAGAGGAGATCACAAGTTCTTTGGCCCGGTGTGTGGAAAGAATGCCTGTTAAAGCTGCTCCTTTCAGCAGGATAATCCAGGGAAGTCGCAGGAGAAAAGCTTTCCGTCCACAAGCCTGAATCAGGAAATCCGGCAGTGAGTCGCGGGAGATGATAGTACCGTCGAAGTCGAATATTGCGATTGCCATATCAATAAATCAGTAAAGCGAATACGATAAACCAGCCGGCCACTGTCAGTTGCAAAGTACGGTCCTGCAACAGGATATCGGTCGGATTGCAGTTGCTCTTTTCCACCAAGATGATTTGCAGGTAGCGCATGATGCCTGCCAGTACGAAAGGGACCGTGGCATACAAGTATTCGCTGCTCCTCGACGTTACTTCGGGCGAAAGCGTATATAATATGTAAGTCACGGCTATGATGGAAGAGAGAAATGACAGGATCACGTTCAGGTAGTCGATCGTATATCCGGTAATATTCTTACGTGAAATCTGTCCAGTCTCCATGAAATTACGCAAATCGTCCCGGCGCTTGGCAAAGGCGAGAAACAGGGAGAGGATGAATGTCATGATAATCAGCCAGTGCGAAAGTTCTATCTCCCCGGCGACAGCTCCCGCTTCAAGCCGGATGATGAAACCGCAGGCGACAATCATGGCATCTATGATCTGTATCTGTTTGAGATAAAGCGTATATGCTAAGTTCAGGAGGACATATCCTCCTGACAACAACCAGATCTGGTTGTTACTTGTATGCATGAAACTGAAACATAATGCACTCGTCCCATATAGTAAAAATAGGAAGACAAGGGCTGCCATCGGCGAAACCTTCCGGGAGGCAATCGGCCGGAATCGTTTGACCGGATGCAGGCGGTCTTCACCCGCGTCCATCAAATCGTTGAAAACGTATACGCCGCTGGTAAGCAGACAGAAACCGGTAAACAGGATGGCAACATTCCATAACCTGTCTATGTCTCCTATCTCCTGTGCAAAAAACATGGGAAGGAACAAGATGATGTTTTTTACCCACTGGGAGGGGCGCATCAGAAGAAATAATGCTTTAACTTTGCCTGTCGATTGTATATCTTTCATACTCAAAAGACAAAAGTAGGAATTTTATTTGAGCATACAATAAAGTTCGGATTATTCAGTTTATAATGCAGTAGGAGCGGTTCGTGAACCGCCCGTACTTCGTTGATAGGTAAATCGGAAAATAATTTAAGAATAGACATATGATAAGTAAATTCAGAATCGGTGTACTCGTTATAATACTTAACTTCTTCGCTTCGGTTGCGACGACTTGGGGACAAGTGGAGAACCCTTCTTTGCTCCAAATGGCGGTTCCTTCGCTGAACATCGCTCCGGATGCACGAGGAGGCGGTATGGGAGACATGGGAGCGGCAACTTTGCCGGACATCAATTCGCAGTATTGGAATGCGGCCAAATATGCTTTTATGGGAAGTAAGGCGGGAGTCAGTTTGTCTTATACTCCGTGGTTGCGTAAATTGGTCAACGATGTGGCTTTGGTGAACATGACCGGTTACTACAAATTAGGAAATAGTGATTTACAGGCTATCAGCGCATCTTTGCGTTATTTTTCATTAGGAGAAGTAAATATATGGGAGAATATCGGGGATGTTCCCTATGGTTTGAACCCGTATGAGATGGCGTTCGACGTGGCTTACAGCCGTAAGTTGTCCGAGTCCTATTCGATGGCGGTAACCTTGCGTTACATCCGTTCGGATATGGGAACAGACCAGAATGAAGAGAGCAATGCGGGCAATGCTTTTGCAGCCGATATCTCCGGTTACCTGGAAAAGTATGTGCTGATGGGCAATGCCGAGGCATTGTGGAGCTTTGGTTTCAACCTGTCCAATATCGGGAGTAAGATCTCGTATGACGGAGGAAATACGAACCAGTACCTTCCGGCCAAGTTGACTTTGGGAACAGGGCTGCTTTATCCGATTGACGACTACAACCAGATCGGTATTTATTTGGACCTGAACAAATACATGGTTCCATATGCTCCGCAAAAAGAAGAAGGAGAGACTGATGTCGACTACCAGACGCGCGTGGATGACTATAAATCATGGTCGAGCCTTTCCGGTATGTTGAAGTCTTTTACCGATTCACCTAACGGCCTGCTGAAAGAGATCATGGTTTCGGTCGGAGCCGAGTATAGTTATAATGAACAATTTTTTGTTCGCGGCGGTTATTTTTACGAGAATGCGAATGTCGGTAACCGTAAGTACTTTTCTGTAGGTGCCGGTTTCCGTATGAGCGTGTTCCAGCTGGATGCCGCTTATCTGATCAGTACGGTTCCGCAGAACCCGTTGGACCAGACACTTCGTTTCTCCCTGTCTTTTGATATGGACGGAATTAAGAACTTGTTCAGATGAAAGTTAAAAGTTGAAAGTGATGAAAGTACGGGTTGGGTTTGGATATGATGTGCATGCACTGGTTCCGGAACGAGATTTATGGCTGGGCGGAGTGAAAATAGAGCATACGATGGGCTTGCAAGGGCACAGCGATGCGGATGTCTTGATTCATGCTATCTGCGACGCTTTGTTGGGGGCCGCCAATATGCGTGATATCGGTTATCATTTCCCCGATACGGCAGGAGAATATAAGGACATCGACAGCAAGATCCTGTTGTTCGATACGATGGAACTGCTTCGTGATGCCGGATATACATTGGGTAATATAGATGCGACCGTTGCTGCCGAACGTCCGAAGCTGAATCCTCATATCCCCGAAATGAAACGGGTGATGGCCGATGTCCTCCAGGTGGATGTAGAGGATATCTCCATCAAGGCGACAACAACTGAGAAGTTAGGCTTTACCGGACGGCAGGAAGGAATAGCTGCGTATGCAACGGTACTGATACAGAAATAGCCTTCCTCTTCCAGTTCTTTCTCTCAAATATTTTCAGGTGTTTCCCTTGGGTGAAAATTTATTTTCATGCAAGGGAAAATTTATTTTCACCGGCATGAAACAAAAGTTCCCCTTGCATGAAACTGAAATTCTCCTTGTATGGAACAAAGTGAAATTAACCACTCATCTTGTTTTTCCCGCCGTTAATTTGTAGATTTGACCCCATAAAGATGGAATGAAATATGAAGAGTAACGACTGGAAGGACCGTCTGGGAGTCATGTATTCTACGAACCCGGATTTTCAATATAATACAGGAAACGAAGAGGAAGAAGAAACGCTTCCGAAAGAGAAGCAGCAGTTGCGCATCGCTTTGGATAAGCGGAACCGGGGCGGCAAGGCCGTGACATTGGTAACTGGCTTCCGGGGAACGACCAGCGATTTGGAAGCACTTGGGAAGTTCTTGAAAGTGAAATGCGGCGTCGGCGGCTCGGCCAAAGATGGAGAAATCATCGTACAGGGCGACCTGCGTCCTAAAGTGCTGGAAATATTGCAAAAAGAAGGCTATGTCAAAAGCCGCATAATCTGATTGTATGCTGACTGTCTACAGAGCTTCCGCTGGAGCCGGGAAGACGCATAAGCTGACCGGTGAATATCTGACCTTGCTATTTACGGGGCCGGGCGCTTTTCGCCGTATCCTTGCCGTGACCTTTACGAATAAGGCGACGGACGAGATGAAGACCCGTATCGTCGATGAACTGTATAATTTGGCTTCCGGCAGGAAATCGGATTATGTGGAATTGCTGACGTCCACCTATTCGTTGACAGAAGACCAGGTGCGGAAGCAGGCAGCCAAAATATTGATCGATATCCTGCATGATTATTCCGCTTTCAATATCAGTACGATTGACCGCTTTTTCCAGCAGACCATGCGTGCCTTTACACGTGAGATCGGTTTGCAGGGTGGTTATGGGATCGAGATGGACCAGGAGTTGGTGCTCACGACGGCAATCGATAATCTGTTGTCGGATCTCGAAAGGCCTGAAAGCAAGGACTTGTTAGGCTGGCTGCTCCGGTTTGCGGAAGATAAGATAGAGAACGGAGGGGAATGGAACCTCCGTAAAGATATTATGGCCCTGAGCCGGGAGGTCTTCAAAGAGAGCTATAAGGCCTTCAGTGAAGCGGTCGGCCGGGATATAGAAGACAAGAAAGCGTTGGATGACTATAAGAACGAGCTGTACGGCATCATCCGTTCGGTGGAATCAGCCGCTAAGGAGCTGGGAGAACGTGGCCTGGCAATCCTGAATAAGTACGGACTCAAAGTCACTGATTTTAAAGGGGGCAGTCGTTCGCCTCTGACGCTTCTCGACCGTCTGGTGCAAGGAGAGATGAAAGAACCGTCCGCTACTTTTATCGGTCTGGCGGATAACCTGGACGGCTGTTTCACGAAAACGGTTTCGCTCGGTACCCGGCAGATCATCGGATGTGCTTTCGAGGATGGCTTGAACGATTGTATCAAAGGGATTATTTCCCTGTTCAATAATCTGACCGCTTATAATACCGCCCGTGAAATTGTCCGTTATTATTATACCTTGGGGATTCTGACCGATGTGTCCCGCCAGATAGCCGCCTACCGGGAAGAAAAAAATGTGATGTTGATTGCCGACACGACCGAGTTGCTGAATAAGGTGATCGGGGGGAGCGACGCTCCTTTCATTTATGAGAAGACCGGTACGCATGTCGATCACTATATGATAGACGAGTTTCAGGACACCAGCGGAATGCAGTGGAACAACTTCCGTCCGTTGATCGAAGAGAGCCTTGCACATAGCCGGGATAATTTGATCGTAGGAGATGTGAAGCAAAGCATCTATCGTTTCCGTAACTCGGACTGGAAGTTGCTGGACGAACAGGTGCAAGCCGACTTCTCTCCTGAAGTAGTTCATGAAGAGACGCTGAAGGATAACTGGCGCAGTTGCCGGAATATCGTGGAGTTTAACAATGCCCTTTTCACGACGCTTCCGGGTGTCTTACAGACTGTATATAATGAAGCGCTGTCTGTTTCTTCTCTGAGCGAGGAACAGCGTGCGGCGTTTTTCACCAAGATCATGTCCGCCTATGATAAAAGTTTCCAACAAGTTCCTCCTCCTTTCATGCAGAAAGACGGGCATGTGCGGATTGAATTTCTCTCAGGAGATGATGAGAAAGATTGGAAAGAGGAAGCCCTCGGACGTCTGCCCGGCGTGTTGGAGAAATTGCAGGATAACGGATATGTGCTAAAAGACATTGCGATCCTTGTTCGCACCAATCAGGAAGGGGCACAGGTGGCGGATACTTTGCTGGCCTATAAGGAAGAACATCCTTCCGACCGCTACAACTACGATATTATTTCAGATGAGGCTCTGTTTGTCAGTGGTTCGACGGCTGTCCGCTTCATGGTTTCCCTGTTGCGTTACCTGAAGAACCCCGAAGACCGGACGAACGGACAGATTGCTTTATACTCCTATCAGGTATTGAAAGGGATATTTGGGGTTGAAGCTCCGGCTTTTCCGCCGGAAGTCGTCTCTGTCCTGCAAATCCTCTCCCGTCAGTCTCTCTATGAAATAACGGAAGGCCTGTTCCGCCTTTTTGCCGACGACTTTCCCGAAAATGAGCAGGTTTTTGTCCAGGCTTTCTTGGATATGGTGTCCGAATATACTCAGAAGGAGAGTGCGGACCTGAATCGTTTTCTGAAATGGTGGGATGAGACGGGCTGCCGGAAAACAATTGCCACACCGGACGGACAGAACGCGATCCGTATCCTTACGGTCCATAAGTCGAAGGGGCTGGGTTTTAAAGTCGTAATCATTCCTTTCGGAGATTGGGAGATCGATCATAAGCCGACAAAACCGGTCATCCTCTGGTGTCATCCGGAAGAAAAGCCGTTCGACCGCCTGCACTTAGTTCCCGTGCGCTACGGCCAGTCGTTGGGAAAGACGATTTTTGCAGGTGATTATTTTAAGGAACGATTGCATGCCTTTATTGACAACCTGAATACGTTATATGTCGCTTTCACCCGTTCGAAAGAGGAGTTGATCGTCTTCTCTCCGCGCCCGAAGAAGATGAAGGAAGAAACCGGCGAAGTGGAAAAGATATCGACTTTGACCGACGCTTTGTGGGCCGGTCTGCGTACGGATATGCCCGATACACGGGAGGGAGAGAAACTGATCTCGCTGCCTGCTGCTTTCGATGCCGGGACAGGTGTTTTCGAGTTGGGCGATTGGTGGCATCCGGTTGCAAAGGAAGATAATGGGGATATTCAGGAGATCGGAATGGCACGTCTTAGCTCTATCTCTCCGGACGACCGCTTGCAATTACGCTTGCATGGCAAAGGCTATTTCTTCGATAATGCCCGCCGGAAACATGGGGCTTTGATGCACGAGGTGTTGAGTCGTATCCGTACTCGGAAGGATATTCCGCAGTCGGTCGAACGATACCGTCAGGAAGGGGTGATCGACAGAGAGGAAGCGGCGTCACTTGTCGCTCGTCTCGAAGAGTTGTTGAGCCTGCCGGAAGCCGCCTCTTGGTATGACGGTACGGCTCATGTGTTGAACGAGGTTGATATTCTGTTCGGAAAAGGGTTGTCCAAACGTCCGGACCGCGTGATGATCACTGGAAACAGTGTGATTGTGATCGACTATAAATTTGGGGAACATACCGACCAACGTTATCACAGCCAGGTAAGGAACTACCTGAAACTGATCCGGCAAATGGGCTATGGAGAGGTTGAAGGTTTCCTTTGGTATGTTGAATTAAACAAAATAGAAGCGGTGAAAGGGTGATATATTTTTGTTATTCGGTAAAAATGAATATTTTTGCAAATTCTTACGATAAATACTCGATTAGATTAAAGAATGAAAGTACATAAAGAAGGAACAGGTCTATTATTAACGCTTTTCACGATATTCTTTGTCGTGGACGTTGCGCTGTATCATACTGTCGGTAGAGGTTGGGTGTTCTATACCACGACTTTCGTCACCACAGTCCTGTTCTTGTTGGTACTTAACTTTTTCCGTAGCCCGTTCCGTCGTTTTCCGTTCGATTCGGAAGGATTGGTGATCGCCCCTGCCGACGGCACGATCGTGGCGATCGAGGAAGTGATGGAGAATGAGATCCTGCACAGGGAATGTTTGCAGATATCCATATTCATGTCCGTTTTCAATGTGCATGCCAACTGGTTTCCGGTGAATGGAACTGTCAAGCATGTGTCACACCAGAAGGGGCGTTTTATGGCGGCCTACCTGCCGAAGAGCAGCACGGAGAATGAGCGTTCGGCTGTCGTGATCACGACCCGCGGTGGAGTGGAGGTGCTGGCTC
>ENA-OPBE01002452-OPBE01002452.1-human-gut-metagenome-genome-assembly--contig:-NODE-2452-length-13859-cov-3.060924_pt1 | contig 13859 bp, 10 predicted proteins | sample MGYA00241066_ERZ501448 | MGnify/ENA primary metagenome ERZ501448 (study PRJEB25962, sample SAMEA2042585) | human gut metagenome | biome: human gut; feature: human-associated habitat; material: faeces...
ATAACGGGAATCCCCCTACTCCCACTCGATGGTTGCGGGCGGTTTGGAGGAGATGTCGTAGACTACGCGGTTGACCCCCTTGACCTTGTTGATGATGTCGTTCGACACGTTGGCCAGGAACTCGTAGGGCAGGTGCACCCAGTCGGCCGTCATGCCATCGGTCGAAGCTACGGCACGCAGCGCCACGCAGCTCTCGTACGTACGCTCATCGCCCATTACGCCGACGCTCTTCACGGGCAGCAGAATCGCTCCCGCCTGCCATACCTGGTCGTAAAGTCCCCACTCGCGCAGGGCATCGATATAGATTTTGTCCACATTCTGCAGAATTTCCACCTTCTCCGGGGTAATATCGCCCAGAATACGGATCGCAAGGCCCGGACCGGGGAACGGATGCCGCCCCAGCAACTGCGGATCGATGCCGAGGGACTTACCCACGCGGCGCACCTCGTCCTTAAAGAGCAGGCGCAGCGGCTCGACGATTTTCAGGTGCATCTCTTCGGGCAGGCCGCCGACGTTGTGGTGCGACTTGATCATCGCGGCAGGTCCCTTGACCGACGCCGAAGCGGACTCCACCACATCGGGATAGATCGTACCCTGCGCCAGCCACTTCACGTTCTCGATCTGCTTGGCCTCGGCATTGAACACCTCCACGAAATCGCGGCCGATGATCTTGCGTTTCTTCTCGGGATCGGTCACTCCGGCCAGGTCGCCCAGGAACCGGTCGTGCGCCTTGACACCCTTGACATTCAAACCCATGCCCTTGTACGATTCGAGCACGCTGTCGAACTCGTTCTTGCGCAGAAGCCCTGAATCCACGAAGATACAGTAAAGGTTCTTACCGATCGCACGATGCAGCAGCACGGCAGCCACCGACGAATCGACGCCACCGGAAAGACCGAGCACGACACGGTCGTCACCCAGCTTCTCACGCAACTCCCGGACGGTCGTTTCGACGAAACTTTCCGGCGTCCAGTTCTGCTTGCAGCCGCAAATGCCGACCACGAAATTCCGAAGCAGCGTAATGCCGTCGGTCGAATGGTACACCTCCGGATGGAACTGAATACCCCAACTCCGCTCTCCCTCGATGCGGAAGGCGGCATAACGCACGTCCTCCGTGCTGGCGATCACCCGGTAGGTGTCGGGAACCGAGGTAATCGTATCTCCGTGCGACATCCACACCTGCGTAGGCGACGGAACTCCCTGCATCAGCGGATCGGACGGCTCGACAACCGTAAGCATCGCACGTCCATACTCCCGGCTGGGAGCCGACTGCACTTCGCCGCCGTAGAAATGAGCCAGGTATTGTGCGCCGTAGCAGACGCCCAGCAACGGCAGACGACCTTTGATCGCCGTCAGATCGGGCTTCGGGGCATTTTCGTCCCGTACGGAAAAGGGACTTCCCGAAAGAATGACGCCCCGCACCGAAGCATCCAGTTCAGGGATCTTGTTGAAAGGGTGGATCTCGCAATAGACGTTCAGTTCACGCACGCGGCGTGCGATCAACTGCGTGTACTGCGATCCGAAATCCAGAATGACTATTTTTTCCTGCATCTATTCTATTTGGTTTTTATTTTCTTCACTCGCATTTTCCGAATTATCCTTTTTCATACGGTACAGGTTCACGGCGATACGGACGACGAAAAAATAGAAAAGCGCCGATGCCAACACCAGATGGCGCATCCATGCGTGCCGACAGCCCGTAAACCACCAGATCGCCAAAAGCGTCAGGACAACGAACACTGCCGCCCAATCGTATCGGGTCGTTCGCAACCGATTTCTTCGGATATTCGGCATCAGTGCGTCAGGAGTTTAGTGCTCGCTGCTGTAATTCGGCGCCTCGCTCGTGATGGCAACATCGTGGGGATGGCTCTCCTGCATACCCGACGAGGTGATGCGGATGAACTGAGCCTGCTTGAGCGCCTCGATGTCCCGCGCACCGCAGTAACCCATACCGGCGCGAATACCGCCGACCAGTTGGAAGACCGTTTCCGAAAGCATTCCCTTGAAAGGAACACGGGCCACGATACCTTCCGGCACCAGTTTATTGATATTCACGTCGCCCTTCTGGAAATAGCGGTCGGCTGAACCGGCTTTCATAGCGTCCAACGACCCCATGCCGCGATAGCTCTTGAACTTGCGGCCGTTGTAAATGATCGTTTCGCCCGGAGCCTCCTCCGTACCGGCGAACATCGAACCGATCATCACGCAGTCGCCGCCTGCGGCAAGCGCCTTGACGATATCGCCCGAATAACGCAAACCGCCGTCGGCAATAACCGGAATGCCGTACTTGCGGGCTACGGACGCAGCCCCGTAAATAGCCGACAACTGCGGTACGCCCACGCCCGCAATGACGCGGGTCGTACAGATCGAACCGGGGCCGATACCCACCTTCACGCCGTCGGCACCGTTGGAAATCAGGAACTCGGCGGCTTCGGCCGTGGCGATATTGCCTACGACCACCTCCAGATCCGGATAAACCGCCTTGATCTTGTGCAGCGTATTCTTCACATTGACCGAATGGCCGTGGGCCGTATCGAGCACGACGGCATCGACATCCTCATCGACGAGCGCCTTCACGCGATCCATCACGTCGGGCGTGATGCCGACCCCCGCCGCAACGCGCAGACGGCCTTTCGCATCCTTGCAGGCGTTGGGATGGTCCTGCACTTTCGTAATATCCTTATAGGTAATCAATCCGACGAGCTTGCCGTCGGCATCGACTACGGGCAACTTCTCGATTTTGTTGCGCAGCAGAATGTCGGCCGCACGCTGCAAGTCGGAGTTGTGAGTGGTCACCAGCCCCTCCTTGGTCATCACCTCGTCGATCTTGCGGTTCATATCGCGCTGGAACCGCAAATCGCGGTTGGTCACGATGCCGATCAAATGCTGATCCGGAGCCACGACGGGAATACCGCCGATCTTGTTCTCCTTCATCAATGCCAGCGCATCGCCTACGGTATCGTCCTTGGAAATAGTGATCGGGTCGTAGATCATACCGTTTTCGGCACGCTTCACCTTCCGCACGTGAGCCGCTTGCTCGGCAATCGACATATTCTTGTGAATTACGCCGATACCGCCTTCGCGGGCCAGGGCGATAGCCAGAGGCGCCTCGGTCACCGTATCCATGGCGGCCGATACGATCGGGATGTTGAGTTGGATGTTTCGGGAAAAACGGGTCACTACGCTGACCTCACGCGGCAACACTTCGGAGTATGCGGGCACCAGAAGCACATCGTCGAACGTCAGTCCTTCGGGTTGCACCTTCTCATTGATAAAAGACATAGGAGTGAGATTTTGTTGCCTGCAAAAGTAATCATAATTTTTGGATTATTTTTCGTACACTCCCCGAATTTCCAAAAAAAATAGTCCTACTAAAAGATGCAAAACGGCAGCCCCGAAAGGCTGCCGCAAGAAAAATTCCGATACTCGGTCGAATATATTTTGGAACGAACACCTAAAAGCCGCCGAATGATTCAGTAACCTGCATGAATGACGCTTTACTGAACCTGATCGGAGCAGGGAACGCTACGGAAGCAGCCGACTTTACGGCCCACGTCTTCTTGTTGTCAAAACCATCCGTTGGAGCTGTCCGCGGATCTTCGTATTTATCTTCGGTCAACAGAACTTCTTCATAATGCAATTCTCCCCATGCGCCGCTCTCGTCCTGAGCCACATAAAAAAATCCCCAGGGACCCGCGATGTTTTGTTCCGGAATACGATACACACCGCGCTTGGAATCCAGCCAACCTAACGACGGATAAGATTCAAGGTAATCGAAAATCAACATATCCGGAAGACTCATAGTCTCACTGCGTGCTGCGTGCAGAAGCCCCCAATAATGAACCGACTCCGCGTTACTCGGGGTCAATGTAAATACAAACACACACGTAGCATCTCCATACTCTCCATAAACGGAAGGATAAAGCTCCGCCAAAGCCTTCCCGTTATAAATCGCCCAAGTAGCGGATACATCCACATCGTAATTACGAGGCAATGACACGGACGACACGCGGAAAATCGATATATCCGATCGTACCTCCGAATCATCATACGCAAATCCATAAATCACGTATTCCGTACCCGGAGTACATGTCGTCGAAAATTCTTCATCACCGACATATACGGCAAGGAGTCCCCCTCCATCGGAAGAAATCAGATTCTCGACGAATTTATGCCAATCCGCATACCGATCGAAATCCTCAGCGGAGGCAATCCCCATATGGTACCAAACATCCGGATCAGTAGGAATCGATTTTACCCGGATCTCCCGTTCGTCCAAAGAAATCAATTCAAATTTGATCGTAAAATCCGTACTTTGCCAGATATCAATAGATTTCAATACCTTACCGTCCGGATTCAGGAACTGCAATCTCGCATAACGGGATCCTTCCTCCAGAGCCGCAATATCGAGTATCAATTTGTCTTCACGAATCCCGCTCCGCGTATCGACCACCGTAATCCACGTTTTGGCACTTTCAGGAATAGAAACGGTATATTCCCCTATATTCGTGTGTAAAGACAATTCCAAGCGCTGTGCCTTCCCATCCACTCTACTAAAACTTTGCGCACTCGAAATCTGAAGCACACCGTCAACAAACGTAAGGACTTTTACCGTACTGTACCCTTTTTTATCGCTGGCAAAAACCAAAACCTTGCCGGTCGTTTCTCCATCGGGAGCCGTTACATCCACATATCCTTCGGAATCACTGTTCATGCAGACCCGGGACTTCCAACCTCCGTCCCCCACACTTTCAACGACAACTCCCGCATAATCTCCTGTCAGGGTAAAATTGACTTTCGCACCAATACCCGGCATATAACCGATATCGGTGGTTTGGGCGAAAACCAGATCGAATTTCTTTTCTTTGGCAATGGTAATAACCTCACCGTCGTCAAGCGTCACATAGACAAAATCATCGTCCTGGCTGATATCCCGGATCATCGCCCCGTCCTTACTGCCCTGCGCCGACCCAAGTCGCTCCCATGTCCGGCCATTGTCATAAGTGACGTACCAATCATTGTTTTCGAGCTTAAGACGGGGTGCAACGGAATCGGAAGTACTCCCACTAACCAACCCATAGACAGGACGCTTTTCACCATCGATGACAATAAATTCTCCATTTAATGTCCAATAATAAATATCATCCGCATCCTTTTTCACACCGATCATAGGAATCGCACCGCTATCTTCTTGCCCGGCATCACCAATCACCCCGTTATAACCATAATAAACCGTTACGGACCCGCCTTTCGAAAAAACAATCGTATAACCGACCGTCTCCGTCTCTTTGGTTATCGGAATTACCGACACGACCGATTCACTATTTTGAATCGCAGCGACTATGGTCTGCAAAGACGAAATATTGGTATTCATCTGTGAACAAAGTTCTTCCAATTTGGCCACCCGACTCTCAAGATCATCTACCCGCCCCTGCAATGCAGCATCGTCATAGTCGCTATTACACCCGGCAATAAGCAGAATAAACAAAAAAGTACAAATTTTCTTCATAAATTTTAATAATAAGATTTCTGCCGGAAAAAACTCTCAGCAAAGGTTAGTATAAAAAAGAATTCGATAATTATATGACAATCAACGGAAAATAGACATCCATCACAGATACAGAAGACATTGCGACAGGTTCCCGCACAATATTCGTATTTACCATAGGACAGGAAGGGATAAAATTTAAGCCAATAAATCGGCAATACATATTTCAACGATATACAAAAATATCAAAAAAAGGCGTAAAAACAAGCAAAAAAAGACACAAAATAATACCGAAGGATTTCAATCCTCCGGTATTACGGAATGTTTCCTTTTACTTAAAGAATCAGTACTGCTCTGCGTCGTTGGAAAAATCCCCCGATTTGACGTCCTCAACATAAGACGTGACCGCACCGGTCATCACCTCGTGCAAATCGGCATAACGGCGCAGGAAGCGCGGCGAGAAACCCTTGTTGATCCCCAGCATGTCGTGAGTATCGGGTATCACGTCGCCACGACGCTGCCGAAGCGCATTGTTTGCCTTTGAGGAACGGGGTCTCTGCATCCAAGCATCACCTTTTTCAAAAACGATTCCCGTATGAAATTTTTATTGCGATTCTATCGTTTAATTAGTATATTGCACTTGATTTTAAGTTTTTACTTCACAAAAATATAGGGGCGGCGCATCGGCAAACGATCGTTTTGCAAGCCGAATCACCGACAAGATACATGATACGTTAGACACTCTCCTGCCATGAAAAGAATTCTGCTTTTTATTACGGCAACGCTTTTGCTCGTCCCCGGAACCTCCTGCTCGGACGACAATACCGGTTGCAATCCGACCAGCGACGAATTGGGGATTCTTTATAAAGATGGTCACGATGTCTATGGCGTGGAAGTTTGGGAAGAAACATCAGTAATTCTTACAAACTATTATTCCTTAATTGAAGAAATCATTCAAGAAAAAACAGCAAAAATCCAATCAATCTGGTGGCTTTCTCCTGCCAAAGAAAAGTGTAATGTCCGTTGGAACTGTTCGGCTCCTATTATGGGGAAAACAGATCATTCATCCTCATATATAATCAATCCCGATTACAATATGAATTCATCGCAAATTACGATTGACTTAACAGATGTAACGGACAATTTTACCGTCGAAGCAATTGTTTCCATTGGGAATCTATCCATACGTCGATTCCAAACTATCCCAATTGTGACAAATGAGATTCGATGCGATGCATTTTATTACACCTTCGGGACACCACTCATGCAATTAGAAAATAATATAGACAATGAAAATACACTCAACTCTGATATATTAAAGGCGACCTATTATGCAAGAACTCGTCCGGTCAATTTTCTCGGATTTACGAATTTACCGGGACAAAGATTAGAAAAATTATACTGCACGGCCACAATTGCAGATCCGAATCCTCTACATGATTTACAATATGCGTGCAAGATATGTTTATCTCCTGAAGAACCGGAATTTGAATTACAAAGCGGATCGGAGAATGTGTATCGCGTTCTGAATCCCCAACAGTGGGAAATCAACGGTTTGCTCTGCACACTCGAAAATACGACCTGGCAACAGTTAGGTGCTTCAGAAAATACGGACGATACAGAATTTGCATGTTTAACTATCAAGAAACTATAAAAAGAGAGGAAAATAATTTTCCTCTCTTTTCAGTGAATATCGTTATAGTTTGATACCTAAAGGGTAGAATTTACCAAATTGATTTTCTGCAAAAGGTTCATCTGTATTGATAAAAATATGATTAGTGGGTAAGGTTTGAATCCGAGAATCTTTAGGGCCGCCTTGTGGAAGATTATGGAGACGGATAACCGTGTATAGATTACCTAAAGTTGATAATTCAATATATGTAGTATTATCCTTTTTCAATACAATTCCATTCGCAGACAAATTACCTGCTAATGCGGGTCCTTTACAGGTGATTCCTTCTTGATTTAATATAATGTTTTTATCTTTCACTGTAACGGTATCGAACTCTCCATTGAGAGCTTTCACAGTCCCCGAAGCCGTAACGGTATTAACCTCCAAGTCATCCGGTATATCCATGGGGAAATCGCCCTCGATCTTTGAAGCGGTCAGGGTTCCCTTCGTCGTGATATTGCCTGTGGCGACGATGGTCCCCGCATCGATCCGACTCTTGACATTCAACGTATCGGTTTCCAAGCTATTTGCTCTCATATTTACGACATCGAGCGCTCCATTGCCGATATGGATGCGATCTTTTCCAGTCGTACTGTATGAGTTGACAGCATCGTACCATACAATTAGGAACTGTCCGCTCGATGCGAACTCTTGCACTATGGCCGACTGGCGTTTGACATCGCTGCGATTACCGAACTGGGCGATCCAGTCGCCCGGCTGGGGCTCGCCGGTTCCTTCGGAATCAGTACTCGAAAACTCGATCCAATCTTCTCCCGCAGCTGTTACCAGTTTCCAATATTGACGAATCGTACTTCCAGTTGCCGGATTTTTCTGCACAAAAAAGAATTGATCGTCTTCTGCGAATTCGTTATTGCCACATGGAAATTCCAAATCGGCATGCCAAATATTATCCTGGGCTTGCGGCGTATAGAGTGTCGGTGAAGAGGAAAACTCGACCTTCGCATTCCGGAAATATACAATGGCTCCGGCGGTATTATTATATATCTGAAAATTCCGCATACCGGTCGGTGTCAAAACCGTCGATATCCGAATCCATCGCCCCACTTGATATTCCGCAAGCTCGACGATACTTTTCGTTTCATCCGCAGCTCCCAGGCGAATCTGCGCCGGAGCCTCGGCGAAGACATCGACCGAAGTCGCCATCGGCCGTCCCTGGGAACAAAGCGGGGCATCTTCGAAATAGTCGAGCCAGACCCCTGCCGATGATCCGGCACCTACGGTTTTCATACACGATTTACCGTGAAAATTTCCGAACGAAAGGTTGCTGCCGTTCGTCGTTTTCCAGTTGGCAGCCGATGCCAGCGAAGTGTCCGCACCCGGCTTCATCGCTGCGATTTTGTTTCCCTTTACCTGTTCCGCAGCGACGATCCGGGCGGATGCCGAAGAAAAAATCACGCGGTCGCTCATCATAGTACTGAATGTTCCGGGACGGGATGCCTGTTCGGAACGGTCGGCGGACAACGCCCTTGCACTTGCGTTCTCCAGTCTGGACGGATTTTCCGTCGCATCGATCTGTTTTTCCATAAACGATACAGGTTTAATTATTTATTTACTCGGGTCGGCAGCGGGAATCTTCGCCAGAAGATACCCTTCCGCCATTCATTCTCAATCGATCTTCACCTGCGGTCAAAACCCGAATCGGCCTGTCTGCCGGGATTTCGGCCTCATTCTTTTATAAAGACAGCAAATAATATTGCATTCCAAACGAAACGTGTGCTATTTTCGAAGATCGGGACAAATCCGTTCCCGTCCCTTTCCCGAACCTTCGAGATCGGCAATCCCCGTAATGGATCCGGCACTCTCACCCCGCCGCCGACATATCGCCGTACATACAGCGGTGAAAGCCACAATACGGTCTCGCGCCGTCCATCCGGCACGAAAGCCTATTCCCCTCAAGCATCGGTTCGCAGGAAACAGGACATAACGAAAAAATATCGGAAGCTCCGCCGGGAACTTCCGATACACATAAAGAGGATATAAAAACCCGTATTTCTAATATTGCTCCGACTCATTCGGGAAATCGCCCGATTTAACGTCCTCAACATAAGACGTGACCGCACCGGTCATCACCTCGTGCAGATCGGCATAACGGCGCAGGAAACGCGGCGAGAAACCCTTGTTGATCCCCAGCATATCGTGAATCACGAGCACCTGTCCGTCCACACCACCCCCGGCCCCGATACCGATGATCGGAATCCGCAGTTCGGAGGCGACCCGGGTACCCAGCGCCGCAGGAATCTTCTCGAGCACGATGGCGAAACATCCCGCGTCTTCGAGCAGATGGGCATCCCGCACCAGCTTCTCGGCCTCCTCCTCGTCTTTGGCCCGCACGTTATAGGTACCGAACTTATGAATCGACTGTGGCGTCAGGCCCAGATGCCCCATCACGGGGATTCCCGCTGAAAGGATACGATTCACCGATTCGAGGATCTCCTCGCCGCCTTCGATCTTCACCGCATCGGCCTCGGTCTCCTTCATGATGCGGACGGCCGACTCGAGCGCCACTTTCGAATTTCCCTGGTACGTACCGAACGGCAGATCGACCACCACCAGCGCACGGCGCACGGCGCGTGCGACCGAGCGGGCATGATAAATCATCATATCGAGCGTGATCGGCACAGTCGTTTCGTAACCCGCCATCACGTTGGCCGCCGAGTCGCCCACCAGGATCACATCGACCCCCGCCGCATCCACGATGCGGGCCATCGAATAATCGTACGAAGTCAGCATGGCGATCTTCTCCCGGCGCTGCTTCATCTCCCACAGACGATACGTCGTGACCGCCCTCACTGTACTCTCTACTGACATAGCATTATATATTTTCAATTTTCGAATCGGGAAACCTCCGGATATTCCTCCTTTTCCCTCCGGTAAACCGGGGCAAATTTAGCGCTTTGGCCGGATTTGCCAAAAAAAGTTCCACAAAACGACTCCTCCAGCCACCGAAACGTTCACCGAATGTTTGGTTCCGGCCTGCGGAATCTCGATTGCCCCGTCTGCCGCATCCACGACCTCCTGCGCCACGCCGTCCACCTCGTTACCGAACACCAGGGCGTATTTCTGCCCCGGTCGAGGCCGGAATTCATCCAGCATGACGGCTCCTTCGACCTGCTCCACGACGTAAATGAGATACCCCTGCGCACGCAGCACAGCGATGCAGTCGGTCGTCGCGGCGAAATAGTCCCACGCAACGGTCAGCTCGGCTCCGAGCGCCGTCTTGTGGATCTCCCGGTTGGGCGGGGTGGCGGTGATGCCGCACAAGGCGATGCGTTCGACGGCAAAGGCGTCCGCCGTGCGGAAAAAGGCCCCGACGTTCTGCATCGAGCGCACGTTGTCCAGCACGATCGCCACCGGCATTTTCTCCATACGGGCGAACTCCCCGGCAGAGGGACGCCCCAGCTCTTCGTTGGTAATCTTTCTCATCGTTACAACTTCCCTGTTTTCACGGCAAAAGTAAGCAAATCCGAATATTTTAGCTAACTTTGGCGACCTGAATACACGCAAAAGCGTCCCGTTCCGCAGACGGCTCCGCCCGGCGGACCGGCAACCGGACGGAACGTGCGACAAACGACTACGATCGCCTATGAAGCAAATCGCACTTATCCTGACACTTCTGCTGGCTGCCGCCGGCGCCTCGGCCCAGGAGGTTTTCATCGGAGCCGACTTCGACACCCGGTTCGACAACCGCGAACACTCGGACTGCAACATCGACGATTCGCACACGTTCTTCAGTATGCGCCTGACCCCGAAAGCGGGTGTTATCTGGTCCGAAAAAAACCAGCTGGTGGTAGCCGTCGATCTGTTGCAAGACTTCGGCGACAAGGAACACAAGTTCTTGAGTAAAGTGGACCCCCAGATCTACTACCAGTTCAACTCGAAGACGGCACAGGCCGTAGCCGGTATTTTCCCGCGCTCCCTGCTGCTGGCCCGATACGATCCGTTCTTCCTGGGCAGTGCCTACTCGTTCTATAATAATCGCATCCAGGGCCTGGCCGCCCACTATAAATCCCAAACGGGCTCCTTCATCGAGTTCGCCCTCGACTGGGAGGGAATGCGCTCGTACCAGACGCGCGAGAAGTTCCGCATCCTCTCGGGCGGCGAATACAAGGGACGCCACTGGTACGGCGGCTATGTCATGACCCTGCTCCACTACGCCAAAACCGACAATACGGAGTTGGACGAAGGGGTCGTGGATCATATCCTGCTCAATCCCTACGTCGGCTACCGCTACGAAGGAGCCTACACCTTCGATGCCCGGCTGGGCTACCTGCAAAGCCTGCAGCGCGACCGCCGCACCGAAGAGGGCTGGAAAGCGCCCAAAGGCGGGCGCCTCGCCCTGTCGGTAAGCCGCTGGGGTGTCTGTCTGCTCAACGAACTCTACGTCGGCGAGAACATGCTCCCCTTCTGGGACATCTACGGCTACGGACTGTATGCCGGCACGCCTTTCTACGGCACCCCCAAGAAGATCTACAACCAGACGGCCGTCACCTACAACCGCCGCTTCTTCAACAACACGGTGGGCGTTTCGGCCGGATTCTATTTCCATTACGACGGCGTGGGCCTGGGCCTGCAGCAGATCCTGAAAGTATCGGTCAATCTGCAAAAAACCGTTTACCGTCCCAAGAAATAGGCGCAAAGGCGGAAAAAAGTTGTAATTTTGTAAAAAATATACCTGCTATGGCAATCGCAACCAACGACACCAATACCAAGGAGAAAGCCGCGAACTTTCTCGAAGAGATCATTCAGGAGTCTATCGCCAAGGGCGACACGCGCGTACAGACCCGTTTCCCGCCCGAACCCAACGGCTACCTGCATATCGGCCACGCCAAGAGCATCTGCATCAACTTCGGCCTGGCCAAGAAATACGGCGGCAAGTGCAACCTGCGTTTCGACGACACCAACCCGGTGAAGGAGGACGTGGAGTACGTGGATTCGATCAAGCGCGACATCCGGTGGCTGGGTTTCGACTGGGCGTTGGAACGCTATGCGTCGGACTATTTCGACCAGCTCTACGACTGGGCCGTCGTCCTGATCAAGAAAGGCTTGGCCTATGTCGATGACCAGACGCAGGAAGAGATCCGCCTCACGCGCGGCACGGTATCCGAGCCCGGCAAGGAGTCGCCCTGGCGCAACCGCTCGGTCGAGGAAAACCTCGACCTGTTCGAGCGGATGAAAAAGGGCGAGTTCGCCGACGGCGAGAAGGTGTTGCGAGCCAAAATCGACATGGCGCACCCGAACATGCTGTTCCGCGACCCGATCATGTACCGCATCCTGCACGCCGAGCATCACCGCACGGGTAACAAATGGTGCATCTATCCGATGTACGACTATGCGCATGGCCAGTGCGATTCGATCGAACGGATCACCCACTCGATCTGCACCCTCGAATTCGACGTGCACCGTCCGCTCTACGACTGGTTCATCCAAGCGCTCGACATCTATCCCTCGCACCAGTACGAATTCGCCCGCCTGAACCTCACCTATACGATGATGTCCAAGCGCCGTCTTCTGAAGCTCGTGCAGGAGGGCGCCGTGATGGGCTGGGACGACCCCCGCATGCCGACCATCTGCGCCCTGCGCCGCAAGGGTTATACGCCGGCTTCGGTGCGCAACTTCGCCGAAATGGTCGGCGTAGCCAAGCGCGACAACGTGATCGACCTGGGCAAGCTGGAGTTCTGCGTGCGCGAAGACCTGAACAAGGTCGCCGAACGCCGCATGGCGGTACTCAACCCGCTGAAAGTCGTCATCACCAACTACCCCGAAGGCAAAACCGAGCTTTTCACGGCGATCAATAATCCCGAAGACGAAAACGCCGGCACGCGCCAGGTGCCTTTCTCGCGCGAGATCTATATCGAACGCGACGACTTCATGGAGGTCCCGCCCAAGAAATACTACCGCCTGAGTCCCGGTACGGAGGTGCGCCTGCGCTACTCCTACCTGATCCGATGCGAAGAGGTCGTCAAGGATGCAGAAGGCAACATCACGGAGCTTCGCTGCACGTACGACCCGGAGTCGGGCAACGGTTCGTCGAGCGACGGCCGCCGCGTGAAGGGTGTCATCCACTGGGTATCGGCCAAAGATGCCGTGGAGGCCGAAATCCGGCTGTTCAACCCGCTCTTCACGAAGGAGGACCCCGACGACGTGGACGAAGGGCAGACCTGGGAGGACAACCTCAATCCCGAATCAATGGTCAAAATCACAGGCTACCTCGAGCCGTCGCTGCGCGACATCCCCGTAGGCCAGGCCGTACAGTTCGAGCGCGTGGGCTACTTCTGCCCCGACACCGACTCGACCCCCGGTCATCTGGTGTTCAACCGCACGGTAACGCTCAAGGACTCGTGGGCCAAGATCAACAAATAGAAAGATCCCCCACCGACAAAAAAAGACATCCGGACGATTCCGGATGTCTTTTTTATCATTTACCCTCCTATTTCACCGGATTTTACCTACCTTTGGGATCGGAAACGAAAACCGAATAATCGGATGCAGTTGTTATACGTAATAGGAACAGGGGTGCTGGCGGCGTTTTGCGTCCTCCTGGCCGTCCGTATCTGCTACCAGCGCCGGTACATCCGAACAAGCGACCGGATCAACGACTGCATATTCCGCAACGTAGCCGCCTACCTGCTGCTGATCGACCCCGATTTCAACGTTCTGCAAACCAACTATCGCTCCGCG
>ENA-OPBE01002456-OPBE01002456.1-human-gut-metagenome-genome-assembly--contig:-NODE-2456-length-13844-cov-2.061571_pt1 | contig 13844 bp, 17 predicted proteins | sample MGYA00241066_ERZ501448 | MGnify/ENA primary metagenome ERZ501448 (study PRJEB25962, sample SAMEA2042585) | human gut metagenome | biome: human gut; feature: human-associated habitat; material: faeces...
TTGTTAATGAAAAAGAACCTAGTAATTTAACTAAGTTTCTTATAGAAAAAGAATAGTTTAAATATCAACTATTCTTTTTCTAAATCTTTAAGATGTATATTCCATTTTGTAAGATGTTCATATATTTTTTCCACTGGTACACCTAAAATATTATAAAAACTTCCTTCTATACTTTTTACAAAATTAGATACTATTGTTTCTACAATAAAACCTGATGCGTACAAAACACCTGGTTCATTTTCTATATAAAATTCAATATCCTCATCGCTTATATTATTTAAAGTAATTTTAGTTTCTTGAAAATCTTGTACTATTTCATTATTATATTTATTAATCAAAGTAATTCCAGTGATTACAGATGTAGTTTTTCCAGCGGAACTTTTTAAATTTTGTTTTGCCTCTTCTAACGATTTTGGCTTTTCTAATATTTTTTCATTTGCATAAACAATGGTATCTATTCCTAGTATAATTGCTTGTCCAACTTTTTCTTCTACGCTTTTTGCTTTGCCAAATGATAAATCCTTAACATATTTATAGACATTATTTTTATTTGATGACTTTTCCTCAAAATCGCTATTTATGCTTTCATGTTTCATTCTCACTTTATCTAATATTTCATTCTTTAATTTTGATGTACTTGCTAAAATTAATTTCATTTTATAACTCTTCCTTTCTTTAAAACCTTTGTAAATTCTTGAAGTGTATTATTTATGCTACAATTATTATTTATTACATAGTCTGAAATACTAAGTAATGCATCATACTCTTTTTTTATATTCTCTAGTCGTTTTTTTACTATTTCAATACTCTCACCGCGTTGAATCATTCTATCAGCAACCAGATTTAAATCGGTATCAATCAGAATATTTATAACATTGTCTATTTTTGACTTTAAGCTTATTATACCTTCATATCCCATATCAGTAATTGCTGTTTTGTTATTATTTTGTATTTGGTAATAACTTTCTTTTAAAGTACCATAATAATTATTTTTATATAGCTGATACTCTAATAATTCATCACTTAATATATAGTTTTTAAAATCTGTCAAAGATGTAAATATATATCTATCATCTCTATCTGTTGTTCTCTTTGGTCTAGTGGTAACACATCTTGGATATTCAAAATTATTATTATTATTTAACACTTCATTTATTAGTGTTGTTTTGCCAGTGCCCGACACGCCGCTTATGATTACAAACATTATTACTTTCCTTTACCTTTATAAATACTTATAACTTCATTCACGATATTTGCTACTACAATATCTTTATTTTCATTGAATATTTTTATCACTTTATAATCGGGCTGATGCATAATAATCTTTTCAAGTTCTTTTTCAAAAAGTTTCAATGTTTCAATTTCATATTTTGAATATTTAATATTATCTCGTTTTTGAGCTCTTTCTATATAAACATTTTTTTCATCAACAAAATAAAAAACTAAATCAATCTTCAGGTTATTAAATTTCAATATTGATATCAAATCTTTTAAAAGAGGTTTGCATGATAAACCATATTCTTTTTCTAATAATACTTTTTGATATGCATAAATGGAAAAATAAAATCTATCAAATATATTTATTTCATTATTTTGTTTCAATATTCTTTCTTTTATATAAAAATAATCCGCTGTTTGAATAAATGTTTCATATAGCACTGTACTAAACTCTATATTGCTTGTTATTAATGGTGTCGTACAATTCATATTATGCAATATTGGATATAATGGAGTTGTTGGATCAATATCTACTGTATTTTCTACTTTTATTCCAAAACTTTTTAATTTTTTTACTACTTCATTTATAATAGTGGTTTTTCCTGCTCCCGGAGCCCCTTCAAAAACAATATTAATCATTTTATGCATTCCAATTTGCTTTTTAATTCATTTAAATTATGTGATATTTCAAAATTCATACAACCTTCAATAAACAAATTATCCGTACCAGTAAAATCCAAGCATCTATCATCTGTTTTATATCCTAAACAAATTTTATTCCAAGCATATGCCATTCCCAATTCTACACAGGCTCCTTCATCGGGAACTCTTCCATCCAAAAAAAATATTAAAATATCACATTTTTTAATTCCTTCTATATCAGATTGAAATATTTTTCTACTAACCTCATATATATCACCACCAGCAGCAATTATCTTTGCTGATAATCCCGCACTTTCTTGTGGCAAGTAAACATCATATCCCCAACTTCTTAATTTTTTTGTTATTTCTTTATTTCTTTTTAATTCCATCTCATTAAATAGTGGTGCTGCAAAATATATTTTTTTCATTTTCATCCTCCTTTATGTATATTATAATACATAATGGTGAAATATATGGTATCATCTTAAAATTTCTTTAAATCTTTTATTTCGGCTAAATTAAATGTTCTTATGTCATTATCAGTATAAGAGAAACCCGTTGTATAAATCAAATTTTTGTAAAATGAAAATGTATATGGTAAAAATATTCTGTTTTTTTATGATAAATTAACGTTACATTTTTTTTGTTAATGATGGCATTCGATAGAATTGTATATCTATTTTTTATTTCTTCATCATTTGCTGCTATTTTTTTATCTACATCTACTGAATAAATAACCAATGTTTTTATTTTTTCTAATGTTATATTTATGTTATTTTTTTCTTTCTGCGATAGTTTGTTTAAAATATTTTCAATATTATCTATATCACTATAATTAAATTCTATATCGTAGTTGTTTTTATGATTGTAAACGTATCCACCATATGGACCATATAAAGTTTCTATATATATACCGGCCTTTTCTAGTTCGCTTTTATAAATTTTTATCATTCTTTTACTTACTTCTAATCTTTCTGCCAATTCTTTAACTGTATATTTTTGGCCATTTTCCAATATTTTTAACATTGTTAAAACATTCCCGATTTTTCCCACATTTTCCTCCTATTATTGTTGTTATTGTTTACATTTTAGACTAAAATATTATGATAATAATTAGTAATTCAATCAATACTTTTTGTTATACATTTCATCGATATTATATAAATTATCTTTTATTAGTTTTGTCTATGTATCTGTTAATATTATAATGTGTATCAATATATTAGTATAATGTTTTTTCAAAGTTTTTATTATATTCTGTTGATTTCACAATACCTATCCTAATTATATTATAAACTATATTTAAATTAAAAGATAGACCTTACTTTTTATTTGAAATAAATGTAGTATAATAAGGTTAAAAAGATAATTACTATTTTTTCATCCAAATTGTGAATAATAATTAATTATTGTAACATAAAAATATAAATTTTTAATTATTAATTTACATATTATAGCGTAGTATGATATAATTTATATGGTATTGATTATATAGACTAATCATGTAGACTAATCATGTAATTTTTTGCTTTGATCCTTACATCTTTAAGTTTTTTTGAAAGTTACAAAGAAATTTAATCTCAAACAATTTAGTATTATAATTCATAATAATTTATAACACCCTAAATATAATACTTCATAAATAGGCATAAAAGCCATTTTATTATTTTATGTTTTTTCTTAAAAAAAGATTTGAATGAATTTAATAAAATACAATTTAAAACATTTGTCATAAAAATGGTAAATAAAATTATTACAGATCTAACTCAACGAAATTTTATTTTTATTAAAATCTTCATTTTCAGAATTAAAAAAACTTATTTGCCATTAATAATAAAAAACTCTTAATAACTTCAATATTTGAATAATTGACAATATAGCACTTTATAATATCAATACCAGACATAAATCATAAAAGAACACACATAATAAGGCACTTTAAATAATGAATATGTTCTACAGTTTTTATCTATAACATATTTGCTTGTCACTTGTTATAAGAACAATTAAGGAGAAAACTGTCATTAAACTATGATAAAAATAGTAAATGCTTCAAGAATTTAAAATTCAATCCATATTTATCATAAGTATATTATACAAAGTTAGAGAGAAATTCAAAAAAAGGAGGAATATGATAATATGCTAGTCAATAAAAAACTCTCTTATAATTGACTATATATCATACAAAAAATATATGAATAAAAACTTACTAGATGACATTCTCAAAAGTATGCAAGATAATAATTATAAAATTGTTGAGCTTGAGACTACAACTGCTATTAATGAAAGAAAAAATGGTAAAGTTTTCTCTTTTAACGAACATGTCGAGGCCTTAATATGGTCATTACTCAGCAATCAAAGACCTTGGAAAGGTATATCTGATAATAAAAATAATATAAGAAAAATATTTCATGATTTTGATTATAAATATATATTAAATACTGATCCCGATATCTTTACATCTAGGCTCAAACAAATTAAATGTGGAAATAGAGCAATAAAAAAGCAAATGCAATCATTAAATTACAACATTAATGTATTATTAAAAATCGAAGCAAAATATGGTACTATAGATAATTATATTTCTTCAGATGAGCCACACATTATTGCTAAGCAAATTTCAAGTGGATGTTATAAGCTTAAACAAATCGGTTTTCCATTGGCAATGGAATATTTACGAAATGTTGGCATTGATACTATTAAGCCAGATGTTCATATATGTAGAATATTAGGCAGTGATAGATTGGGATTTTCAAATTGTAGTAATGCTAAAGAAAAAGAGGCCGTTGAAATTATAAAAAAATTGTCTAATAATTCTAATCTAAGTTTATCTGAGATAGATTATATACTTTGGCAATTTTGCGCTGATGGCTATGCAGAAATTTGCACAAAAAATCCAAAATGTAAATTATGTAGAGCAAGTTCGTATTGTCATTATAATAAATAACTTTTTTATTAATCTTATTTATGATATTATTGTTAATGAAAAAGAACCTAGTAATTTAACTAAGTTTCTTATAGAAAAAGAATAAAATTAGATGATTGAACATCTAATTTTTTATTAATCATAATAGTTATAATAATATCCATTACTATAATTAGATTCATCTATTGCTTCAGTAAATGCAACTGAAAATATAATAACAGAAATTAATATAATGAACAATGCAATAGATGAGATAATTATACCCGCAGTTGATAAACCTTTACCAGTATTAGTTTCTTTTACTTTCTTAAGCCCTAGTATTGAGAATATTAAACCTAATAATGGTACAAAGAACGATAATATGAAACCTGCTGTTGCCATTCCATTTGAAGTACCATTGTTGTTATTACTTACTGCTGTATTTTGACCAGTTGAAACACCACATTTTGGACATATTACTGCCTCATCTACTACTTCGTTCCCACAATTTGAACAAAACTTTGACATACTACACCTCCTATTTTTTTGATAAAGCACACTCCCTATGTTATGCTAAATTAATTATATCATAATTATTTTTATTTGAAAATCATTTTTAACTAATTATTCTCAATGTAATTAATTACTTTTTCAACAGTATTGTTGAAATTACTATAGTCTGTTTCAAACCATACTACTGGTAGTTGGTGATTAAAAAATGTATACTGCCTTTTGGCATAATGCCTTGAATTTTGTTTTATTTTGTCTATGGCTTCTTCAAGTGATATATTACCATCAAAGTATGAATATATTTCTCTATAACCAATGGCATTAAGTAATGGTTTAGTTCTGATATTCTTATCATAAAAAACTTTTACTTCATTAAGTAAACCTTCTTTAATCATAATATCCACTCTTGAATTTATTTTATCATATAATATTCTTCTATCGGTTGTTAAACCGATAAATATAGCATCATATAGTAATTTATTAGTAGTATTGGTATTAATAGATTTATTATTTTCTTTATAGTAATTAAGGGCTCTTATTAATCTGCGACGATTATTTTTATCTATTACTATATCTTTATCTACTTCTAGTAATTTATTATATAATTCTTCATCAGTTAGATTATCATATGTATTAGTTTCTTTTTCTTCAGTTAATTTATAATCATAGAGAGCTGCTTTTATATATAGACCTGTACCTCCTACTAGAATGGGAGTTTTTCCTCTACCCTGGACTTCTTTAATTAATTTACGACAATCTTTTTGATAATGATAAATTGTATATTCTTCATCTACTTCTTTTATATCAAATAGATGATGGGGAATATCTTCTTTTTCCTCTTCAGTTACTTTAGCACTTCCAATATCTAATCCTTTATACACTTGAACAGCATCAGCATTTATTATTTCACCATTATATCTTTTAGCTAGTTCTATACTTAATTTGGTTTTACCTACCGCAGTAGGTCCTGTTATAACAATTACTTTATTCATAGATTACTCCTTTTTGTAAGATTAATATATCATAGATAACATAAAAAGACAAGATTATTTGATTCTTGTCTTAGTCTTATATGAATACTCTTCTTTACTTCTTATACCTAATTCTATTTCCTTTAATTCATTAGCTTTAGCAAGTTCTATAGTAAGTGCCTTAAGTACATTAATATTACTATTAAACTCTTTTAAAGTATATTTTAATCCCTCTGTATTTCTTAATGAAGCACTTAAGGCTCTCATTGCATCTGTTTCATAAGACATAGTATCACTCCTTAGTGCCATATATTCTAACACATGTACAACTTAGTGTCAAATATTACTATTTAGTTATACTGTTTTTATTATTAGTTAATTTTTTATAATTTGCTCTAGATACACCAAAAATACTGTTAAATCTTCCATTCTGTAAGACCAAAGTATCATTATTTGATTCAACAAAGTCTTTTCTTTCTTTTATTTCATCAAGTGTTAAAGTTAATATTGAAGCACTTTTAACTACATATGGTAATACTCCTAGTGATTCTAAATATGGTAATACATTTTTTAAATGTTCTACATTCTTATTAATAATTAACGGTGTTAAATATGCTTGTCCATAATTTTCTTTTATATAATTAATTGATTTTTCTATCTCTTCTGTTGCCTTTAAAAATATGCTACCAGTGATTGGTATATTATTCTTTTTACATACCTCAATTATTTTCTCTACCTCTTCAGCGGTTTTATAAAATACACTACCGGTGATTGATATATTATTTTCTCTACATACCTCAATTATTTTTTCTATCTCTTCGGATGTCTTTAAAAATACACTACCAGTGATTGGTATATTATTTTCTCTACACACTTTAATTATATTTTCTATCTCTTCGGCTGTCTTTAAAAATACATTACCGGTTACCGGTATATTATTTTTTTTACACACTTTAATTATTTTTTCTATATCTTCAGCTGTTTTATGAAATACACTACTAGTGATTGGTATATTATTTTTTCTACATACTTCAATTATTTTTTCTATCTCTTCTGCCGTTTTATGAAATACGCTACCGGTAATTGGTATATTATTTTCTCTGCATACTTTAATTATTCTTTCTATTTCTTCAGATGTTTTCTTAAATACACTACTGGTGATTGGTATATTATTTTTATTGCATACTTTAATTATCCTTTTTATTTCATCCATACTATTTCTTGATATGGCTGCTGATATTACTAATGATTTATCGTTAAACAGTCCTTCTATTTGTTTTATTCTATCAATAGAAGTACTTAGTATTGATGTTATTCTATTTATATATTCTATACCATAGTTATTTAATACATAATTATATGTTTCTTTTAAATTTTTGGGATTAGTATTTAATATGTGCAATGTTGTTTCTATATTGCCTGTATTTATTTTTGTTGTTATTAAAAATTCATAGTTTTCTTTGATGTTATTAACAGCCTTATACATAATACTAGGACATTTTTCTATATTTCTAGCATTAATGTGTAATTCTTTTACCAAATAATTTAGAGTTTTATCTATATCTTGATATTCACCATATTCTAGTATGTTATTATTTTTATTAATAACTTTTGTAGCATCTATACCATATTTTTTTAACAAACTTTCTAATGTATAAGCTTCAATCATAATTACCTCCTATGAAAGTTCATCTAATAGTGAAATATCATTTTCTATTTCTTCTATATAGTTATTTCCTAATTTTTTTATTAAATTGTTTATTTTTACTCTAAATTCTTCTTTTGGACAAATAAATATTAGTACTTGCCTTTCAAAAATATCTTCAGTATCTTCAAAACCTAATGATATAAAATACTTAATGTTATCTATCACATCATCTTTTAATAAGGCAATAGAATTAATTATACTACTACCATAAATTTTTTCTATTCTATCAAAATCTATATTCATATATATTACCTTCTTTACAATATAAATATTTTTTAATTTAGAGACTATATAATAGGCTCTAAATTAACATAAAAAGACCTTAGGCTTTTTATGTAAGTAAGAGACCTAGGCTCTTACTTATACTACTCTTTTAAACATTCTTTCTATTTCATAAGTAGTAAAATGTATTATAGTAGGTCTTCCATGAGGACAATTAAATGGATTATTACACTTTCTAAGTTTATTAATTATCTCTTCTTGGGCTTCTTTAGTTATTCTAGTATTAGCTTTAATACTCATTTTACAACTTACTAATTTAGCTAAATTATCATTAAACTTAGCTAAACTAAATTCTTTACCTTTATTTGTTATATCTTCAAATATTTTAGATATTATCTCTTTTTCTCTACCTTTAGTAAACCAAGTAGGATGTGATAGAATACGATATGAATTACTACCAAACTCTTCTACTTTGATATTTAAACTATCTAAAATATCAATATTTTCTTTTACTTTTATAAATTCATTATTAGGTAGTTCAATTATGATGGGTATAAGAGGCGTTATGGTATTACCACTGGGATGGGCAAGTAAATAAGAATTTCTCTCATAATTAATTCTTTCTTCAGCAGCATGCTGATCTATTAGATAGATTCCTTTTTCATTTTCACATACTATATATGTACCTAAGGCTAGTCCAATAGGATATAATTCAGGGAGAGTATCTTTAGGTCTTTCTTCAATATATTCTTCTTCCTCTTCAGTATCATATTCATTATTTTGTTCATAGTTAAAGTTAATTAAATTAGTTAATCTTTCTTTATCAGGATTTACTTCACTTGGTTCATTTATAATATTTCGATCTAAATTTAATGCTAGATTTTCATACTTTAATTGTGGTTCTTCTTTTACTTCTATCTTTGGTATTAATAATTTTGTTTTTATTGTATCCACAATTAATGTTGATATAAGTGTTTTTAAATCTTCAAAATTACTAAACTTAATATCTTGTTTAGAAGGATGAATATTTACATCAATTAATGATGGATCAGTATCTATTTTAATTACCACGATTGGATATCTAGTATCTTCTTTGAAGGATGAATAAGAATCATTTATTACTTTATTTAGTACTTGATTTCTTATTACTCTTCCATTTACTAGGACAGTCATATGATTTCTTGAGGCTCTATTTACTTCAGGTAAGGAAATGTAACCTGATACATCGTAGTCGTCATTAGAACCATTTATCGCAAGCATCTTTTTAGTTATTTCTAAACCATATATTGATTTTATTACTTTAAGTAAATTACCAGACCCATCGGTATTTAATAGTTCTTTTTCGTCATTAGTTAATCTAAACTTAATACTTGGATATGATAGAGCCATTTTATTTACATATTCAGTAACTCCCGCTAGTTCAGCATAAGGACTGGATAGATGTTTTAATCTGGCAGGGGTATTATAGAACATATTGGTAACTGTTATTTGTGTTCCTTTTCTGGCATCACCATTTTTATTTTCAAGTATTTTTCCACCTTTGATGTGGACAATTGTTCCTACTTCGCCTTGTGATGTTTTTAGTAGAACTTCGGATACTGCAGCAATTGATGGTAAGGCCTCACCACGGAAACCTAGAGAGTTTATGTTAAATAGATCATCATCGGTATATAGTTTACTAGTGGCATGTCTTTGAAAGGCTAAAACAGCATCATCTTTATCCATACCTATACCATTATCAGTAACCACAATTTCTCTTAGGCCTGCTTCTTTTAGGTCTATTTTTATTTCAGTACTTTTGGCATCAACAGAGTTTTCCACTAGTTCCTTAACTATTGATACTACTTTTTCTACTACTTCTCCTGCTGCTATTTTATTGGATAGTAGTTCACTCATTACTTTTATTCTACTCATACTACACCTCAATCATTTTATATGGTTTTACTTTATTATCTCCACTTGCTATGTAGATAGCTATTTCTTTTCCTTCTTTATCTAGTAATAGGGACATATTCTCTTTAAAAAACTTATCTAGTACCATTCCATTTTTTACTTTAGTAAGGAGAGGCTCTTCTATTACAGTAGTTTTTATATTGGGTAGACACTCTTTAATACTAAGTAATTTATAGTTATTCTCTTCAATATCTTTTAGAGTATAAGCATCTTTTAGAGTAAATATTCCCTGTCTTGTTCTTATTAGATTTTTCATAGTACCATAGGTATTTAAACTATAGGCTATATCTCTAATTAAACTTCTTATATATGTTCCTTTACTTACTTCACATCTAATAGTAAACTCTACTGCACCATTTATATGTTTTAAGTCACTTATTAATTCTAGAGAGTATACTTCTACTTCTTTACTTGGAGGAATTACTGTGGTGCCACTGCGGACATACTCATATAGTTTTCTCCCTCCTACTTTGACTGCTGAATAAAGAGGTACTTCTTGGTTATATTTACCTATGTAACTTTTTAGTACTTTTAGTAGTTCTTCTTTAGTTACACTGGGTATATTTCTTTTGATTTCTGTTCCAGTTATATCTAACATATCTGTTTCATAGCCTAGTATTACTTCGGCAATGTACTCTTTGGTATTACTAGTTAGAAGTTCAGATACTTTAAGAGCTCTACCTATGGGGAGTACTAATACACCTGTTGCTAGTGGGTCCAATGTTCCTGTATGACCAACTTTTTTGGTATTTAATTTTTTTGATACTATGTTTACTATATCTCTACTGGTATAGTCTTTAGGTTTATCTATGACAATTATTCCATTCATTTATACTCTTACCTACTTCTTTTATTAACTTTTCTTTTAGTTCTTCATATGGCATAGCAGTAGTTATACCAGCGGCATTTATGTGGCCTCCTCCGCCAAAGATAGAGGCTATTCTACTGACATCAATATGGCCACTACGAAGAGATACTCTAGTTTGATTAGGGTATTTTCTTAAGAATATTGATACTTCAACGGTATCTATTTCAAGAGGAATACCTACGAGAATACCACATTCGTCTTCATCAACATTATACTTTTCCATATCTTCGGAAGTTATGAAAGAAACTGCTAGGGCATTATTATTATATAGTTCTAGATTATCTAGGGCTTTCTTCTTGATATTAAACTGGTTTATGGTAATAGTTCTTAGTACTTTCTTATATATGTCTGAAAGATCTACTAGTGAAGATAGTTCGGCGGCCATAGTAAAAGTACTTGGCAGAACATTCTTATGAGCAAAACCGCCAGTATCTGTTAGTAATCCCACTGCTAGAGGAAGAGCCAAATCTTCATCAATACTAACATTCATTTCTTTTATTAAATTATATATTATCTCGCAGCAAGCAGGATAGTCCTCTACTAGGTTTACATCTCCATACATAGTATTTGTCATATGGTGGTCAATTACTAGTTTCTTTGACACAGTATCAAGTAAATAGGCACTATTTACTCTGTCAATACTTCCAGTATCTAGTATAACTGCTGTATCATACTTTTTAGTACTCTCTTTCTTGATATCTGAATGCACTTTTAGAAAGCCAAATCTTTTAGGCAGAGTATCTAGAACGATATCTACTTCTTTACCTAATCTTTTTAATAGTATATACATGGCTATAGTACTACCTACAGCATCACCATCAGGATTATTATGACAAAGTAAAACAATATTATTGCTTACTTTAATTTCGCTAATAATATTGTTCATTACTCACCATCTTCCTTTATTTCTTCAATTATCTTTTCAATCTTATTTCCATATTCAATTGACTCATCATATACGAATGTTAATTCTGGCATCTTTCTTATTTCTACTCTACCAAATAATTTACCACGAATAAAGGAACTAGCATTATTTAATGCTTTAGTTACTTTTTCTCTATCTTTATCTATTAAATTAGTAAAATATACTTTAGCATATGATAAATCACTAGAAATATCTACTGCTGTTATGGTAACAAATTGTACATCAGTATCTTTTACTTCTTCACTTATTACTTTAGATATTTCTTCTGTTAGAATATGATTTAATCTATCTAATTTTATACTCATAATATCATTCCTATCTGTGTTTATTACTATTATTTATATTTTGGTATTCTTCTGGTACATTTCCTACGCTTACAAGAAAGGCTCCTCTTTGATATCCTTCTTGGAAAGTTTGGGTTGCTTTTATATCTGAAATCCCCTTAATTTGAGGTAATTCTTGATCTTCTAATGGTATACCATAAAAGTATTCATCAAAATAGGCTTTTCTTCCTGCAGTATTTATCATGGATGCAAAGGTCTTTTCAGGCCCTGATAATCTACGAGCTTCTTTATTTCTTAATGATCTTTTAAAACGCTCTTCACTTGCTATACTATCAATATTTTTACTTATTTTTTCCATATTAATCTCCTATCTATGTTTTTTACTATTATTATTCATTAACATTGCACTCATATATCCTGTCATATAGTCATCATTCTTTTTTAATAAATTTAAATTATCTACTGGTATTCCTAAGATGCTATATTCATATTCTCCTAATGCTATAGATTCTTCTTTTGTTAATTTATCTAATTTTGCTAGTACTCTTTTTTCACCATTTATGTAGTAACCCGCAGCGTATGATTTTATTTCAGAATCATTATTTCCAGTGTTATTGTATACTTTACCATTTATCCTATCATCAGAGCCTATATTTCTATATAGAGCACTATTGCCATAGGCTTCTATTCTTTCTTTAGTTCTTGATGCTGCTGCATCATCACTTAATGTAGACATAACTTTTGACGATCTTATCGCTGCATTTTCTTTTGCTGTATATAGCCTTTTTGATCCTCTTCTTTCACTAGCAGTACGTTCATAATCTCCCATAATTTACCTCCTCATGCCTTTTGAAGTCATATTTTGATAGTCTATATCTTCTCTAAGATGTTTTCCTAGTTCATATCCCTCTCTATATGGAATACAATTTCTTATCACTTCATTTAAACTATCAAAAGCTATTTCTGAATTTTTACCATCATTAAAACCTATTACTCTTAATATCTCATTGTATTTGGTTTCTTCATCTAATTCTTCATAAGGCATTTCTTTTCTCTTTAGTCCGAATGTTTTGTTTATTTCTTGATATACTTTTGTTATGTTGTCTGTAAGTAATGGGATGCTTGTGCTACCTGTCTCTATTAGTATTCTAATATTGGTATTTCCTCTATCATAATAACCATAATAAAAGCTTTTAATATCTCCAGAACTTATATTTTTTAATTTAGGATAAGGAACTCCAGATAATCTTGCTACTGTACCCTCCGGAGCTAATTTTCCTGTTCCATATTTAGCAAAGTTTGATTGTGCAATTCCTGCATGATGCTTATCCCACTCTGCTATTCTACTTTCAACTTCACTTATTCTTTTTCTTGTTGGAGTATTACATCTTGTTTGATTAAAGTTTTTTCTATAAAGTGTGTTGGGGTTTTCTTTCATTTTAACATTCACCTATCTTTTTATTTCCACTAGTTCATATGCTTCAATTATATCTTTTTCTTTAATATCATTAAAGTTTTCAATAGTTATTCCACACTCTAGTCCTTGTTTTACTTCTTTAGCTTGATCTTTTTCTCTTGCTAAACTACCTATAGTACTATCTATTACAACAACGCCATCTCTTATTACTCTGGCTTTGG
>ENA-OPBE01002460-OPBE01002460.1-human-gut-metagenome-genome-assembly--contig:-NODE-2460-length-13830-cov-2.499310_pt1 | contig 13830 bp, 17 predicted proteins | sample MGYA00241066_ERZ501448 | MGnify/ENA primary metagenome ERZ501448 (study PRJEB25962, sample SAMEA2042585) | human gut metagenome | biome: human gut; feature: human-associated habitat; material: faeces...
GAGAAATCACAATAAATAATTGTATTGTTGTATAGAAAGCTATGGATTTAAAGCCATCGGAACTGATGCAAATAGAGGTTTCGGTGGCTTATTCTTGTATTATTATAAAAGGTATCATCGATCATGCTTCGATGATACCTTTTGACCCTTTAATCATAATATTGTTGTACGTATCGAAATTGCAGGTATTATGCAAAAAATAAGCAGATGTATGTTTTTATTGTAGTACCTTAGTACTTTTATAAGGTCATTTATTCGTTAAACTGTGAAATGTTTAGCGAAAGTGTTTTTCGACTGGTCTGCAAGTCGAAAATCGGGGAAACGGTAGTTGATAGCGCCCGACATTCATTCTCCCGTCGGAGGGCGCTTGCTCATCAACTATTTGCTAAATACTTGTTTGACGAATAGATGACACGATTCTTCTTTCTGCTGTGTTCTGCTCTCGCAGGCTTCAAGCGTTGGTAAGCATCATTTTAATTAAATATAGTGCATTTTAAAATAAAGTGCAATTCGTGAGTTTGTCTTACGGATTGCACTTTTTTTGTGCGTCAAAATAAAGAGTTGAAACGAGTCAAGGCCTGCGTTAGCAGTGCATTTTAGCCTTGACGCGCCACGACTCAAGACAATTTTGAGCTTTGGGGATTGCTCCCAGAGGGATGGAATCCCCTTGTTTACCTTAGTCAAAGAGTAGAAGTAAAAAGAAAGTAGAGGAAAAGAGAAAATGAAAAAAAGTACTAATTTTGAAATGTTCGTTCAAGCAAAGGATTATATTGATAAGTACCATTCTAATAATCCTTTGGATTTTGTTACCAACGTATATATTTTTTATTATATGTCGGGTAGATTTCCTAATGCTTCTATGCATAATGTTTGCAAAGTCGTTGAAGCTTTGAGAACACATTACATGGCTGAATTTAGTGTTATTGATGATGATTTATCTTCTGATGATGAATTGCCTTTTGAATAATGTCGTTTGATAAGCTGATATATGAAGCGTCTGCATCATATTTTTATGGTCTTATGTCGTTCGGTGAGCGCTTTATTATAACAGTTCGTATCATATAGCCCCCCTGGATTTCGGGGAAGGGGGCGCGAATGTTCTTCTTAGTGCCTGCTTTTTGGCACTTAGTAGAACACGCTGGGGATTAGGAATGGTCCCATTAGTACACTTTAAGGAGATTAGAAAATGAGAACTATTTACGAAAGAGTGGTGGTGTTGCCATTACTACTTGACAATGGCAACACTTTGCACTCATTTTAAATAAAAAATGGTTGGTTATAATGTCAAGATACAAGAATTTCATAATGGGGAAGTAAAGTTTTCTATTTATCCAGAGGGTATAAATTATGTTCCGGATGAGTTTAAATCTTATCTTGAAAATGAGCGAATAGAGCGTAAGCTTCAAGAGTCTCAGGATGGATATATATATAATCCATTTACTGACAAGATAGAAAAGCTCAAAGAGTTTGAGTCAGCAGAGATTGAAGCGCAGAGAAAAGCACACTCTCAAAGAGTTTCGGTCACACGTTCAAAGAATAAAATTCATGATTTAGCACGTTCTGAAACGTGGGAATACTTCGTTACTCTGACATATGATAGTTCTAAAACTGATAGGTTTGATTATAACGCTTGTCTTGTTAAGTGCCGTAAATGGCTTAATAATCAGCGTTCACGATATGCGCAGGACTTAGCCTATATCTTTGTACCTGAGAAACATAAAGATGGTGCATTCCATTTCCATGGACTTGTAGCGAATGTTGGAAATATTAAGCTTGTAGACTCTGGTCGAGTTGCTATCGGTAAGAAATCCTATATTAGAACCGACAAAAACAAGTCATATCCAACGATTTACAATCTTGGCGGTTGGAACTATGGGTGGTCTACTGCAACTAAGATAAACGACTCCTACAAAGCTACAAACTATATAACAAAATACGTGACTAAAGATATATGCTCTGACCTCAAAGGTAAGCACCGGTACATAGCTTCAAAGAACCTGCACGAGCCTATTGAATTAGAACTGTTGCTATCTCCGTATGACTGCGATAGATATGCTCAAATGACATTTAATGGTGAAGAATGGCTTAAATATATGGTGCAGGACATAGCCCTAAATCACGGCTATGATTTCAAATATGAATCTGTTGTGGATGGCTTCAAAAAAGCTATCTATCAGATATATCAAATCAACAATGAAAGAGAGGAAAAAGAAGATGGAAAAAGTAAATAAGAATGTTGATTCAGAATCAAAACTAGTCGGTATGCCTGTTGCAATATACACGCATTTCGACACGATGGAACAAAAGCTTCTTTTTGAAGCGGTCGTGCTTCCAGATATTCGGGAAGTGCTTAACAAATATGCGCCTGTTCTTGGGTGTCTTGGTGTCAATGAAGATATTGATAAATTAGAAAGTGAGGAAAAAAAGAATGATTAAAATAGTAGGATATATTCCAATGCAGAAAAGAAAAGGAGCTATTGTTTTTACTGAAAATGATAGCGTAAATGGAGTTCACGGCAAGTCGGTAGAAAAGCTTTTTGTGTATGAAGCTTTAGCCGACAAAATCAATGATAATGTGATAGGCCATGAATGTGTAGTAGCTTATGGTTGTGGCTATAGCGGTAAAGCGTTTATTAGCGACATTACTATAAAATAAAAAAGAAAGGAGAATGTCTATGTTATTAGCAGAGGCAGGTACTAACACTATGACAACTGCGGTTGGTTCTTTAATGGAAGTTGTAAGTACAGTAATGACAACTATTACTGGAAATTCAATTTTATTAACATTTTTCTGCGCAGGCATTGTTGGCATTGCTATCGGAGTAGTTAAGAAGCTCCGCACAAGATAGTAGTCTGATGCAGGCGGTGGGCGGTGCGGTGCATCGCCCTTTTTGTATCACATATAAAATGATACTTGTTACACGTTGCGTTTTGTTACATGATATTACGAAAAATCTTTTCTGCTGCTTAGATCCTCGAATACTTGCAGAGGTTCTAAGCATCTGAAAAGCGAATTTAAGAAAGTGAGGACTTATGAAAAGATATGGAAATATTCGTTTTACTCGGAGAGTGGTTGTTACTCTGTGTTTGCTCGTTGTGTCGGTGTCTGTTCTGATGAATGCGCATATTGTATATGCTCAATCTAATGTTCAAAATTCATTATTGAGTATTAAAACTGATACGTCTAGTAGTGGTTTTTGTGACAATACTCTTATATTATCACATAATCATGATTCTAGTGCACCTGTTTATTCATTTATTTTAGAGTCTACTAATTCAATTTTTCCGAATGATAAATATTCACATCAAGTTTATTGCGGTTATGTTTCTAAGAATGATTTTATTGGTTGTGATATAGATTCATCTAATTTCTTTGGTGTTTCTGGTTCTTCAGTGAGCCAATCTGATGGTGTTTATTTTTATAATTATGGTTTGCTTACCTTTGATGAAGGTAATAAATTTTCCGGTTCATCATCTGATATATTTATGTTGTATGATTCTGATTATCATGATTGTTTTGCTTCCATTGCTAATTATGTTTTAACTGGTGAGAAATCTGATGGTATGATAATTGGCGGTTCTGGCTATCGTCCAAATAATCAAGCTTATTCAGAAATTGGATGTCTTGATAATGTGCAGATGGAAACATATGTTACTAATAAAAAAGAATTAATTGATGCAGATGAAAATGCAGACTTATCTAAAATTAATCAAGATAAGGTGATTGTATATAGTTCCTCTACCACGGCTGGAATTGACCTTTCTAAGGGTGGGTATAGAGTCCAATTATATGGTTCTTATTCTTGGCAAGATAAGAAAGGTAATATAAAAAGTGAAGATAAAGGACATAAAACTTTTATTAAAGATTGGGACGCACAGGACAACATAAAAGGTCTTGACAGGTCTAAATATAGGTGGATTGATTGGAAATCAGCTAATGATAAAGTTGAAGCGGATAAAACAGATAAAGCACATAAGCCAAATGTTTTTGAAAAAATGACAACTTACGCTAACTATCAATATGAGCCAATCTGGTATTTGCGTATAGTTTCTCAAGATAATAAGTATGGTGCATGGGTTAAACTGTATAATTCTACTAACAAGGGAAAATATCGTTCAGAATCTGTAGATGATGATGACAATGCAGTTCCTGATTCTGGGGGTGGATATAATAAACCAAAAGATACTTCTGAAATTACTGGTACTGGTGATACTCCGGAAGATGCTAAAAATAATGTTCCTAAAGCAGAGGAAAAGCAGGATAATGACGATTTAAATGATTCTGCTAATGGTAATAATTCTACATTTGATAAACTTGAGCAATTTACAAAGGGTATCGGGGATGTGCCTAAAATGATAGCTGATATATTCTCATTTTTGCCCTCTTGGTGCCTTGAAGTTGTGGCTATTGGCTTTGCTCTACTAATGATACTTGTTGTCGTTAAATTTATTAGGGGGTAGTCATGTTGTATGAAATATATCAAAATGTATGTATGTTAATTATTCGAGTGTTAAATATGCGTGTGCCATGGTCGGGTAGTATTCAGCCGACTATAGCGCAGGTAATTGTATTTTCACTTGCAGCTATATTAATCATTAAATTTGTAAGGGGGTTATTAGAATGACTGTTGATTCTATGGAAGTATATGAAGCTGTACCAGATACAGAAATAAATAATAGTGAGGTTCAAAATGCACAAGGTAAAGAAAATGTTTCGCAGGATGTCAAAGAAGATAATACGCAAGTTGTCTCGATTGATAACTCGACTCCTGCGGTTGGCTCTACTGTACAGACTGTAGATTATACATCAAATTTAGATTCTATTTCAAATGATGTACATATAATCATGTTTATTATATTGTTCAGTTTCTGTTGGTCGTGCATGAAATCATGGCGTACTCATAGTTTGAAGGGGGTTAGGAAATAATGGATGCTATTGTTAATCTTATAGTTGGCTCGTCTACTACGTTAGACGTGTATGTTATAGTCAGGCTCATTGTAATTATGATTTCTCTTGAATTATTTGCTACGGCTTGCGGATTCCTCGGAGGTATGAAATAATGGGATTTTTAATTTTTCTTGGTGTCCTGCTGTTATTGTGGCTATCGGTCATTTTTAGAATTGTCTGCTTGCATCCAGTAAGTACAATCGTATATGCAATAAAAGATTTTTATTTGTGGATTCGGCATAAAGGCTATAATTTCTATGAAGCAGGGCTTCTAAATTGTTATTGTGCTCATTTTGGCGGTGGAAAGACTCTTTCTATAGTTCATTATGTGACAATGATTTTTAATAGATATAACAATAAAATGGTCTGGGATAGAGGTCGGAGTAAATTTGTACGACAAAAAATTCATGTGATTAGTAATGTAGATTTTAAGTCAATACCATATGAACCTCTTGCCAGTCTGTCGCAGGTGGTATGCTGTGCGTACAAAAATAAAGATATAGATATTAAAAATAATACCAGGACAGTAGTAATAGTGGTACTGGATGAAGCATCCGCACAACTCAATAGCAGGAACTTCAAAACTAATATAGATGCTTCGTTCTTAAATACACTGATTACTTCAAGGCATTATCATATATCTTTCATGTATTCAAGCCAAAAGTTTAAATTGACTGATGCCCTCATGCGTTCAGTTACTCAAAAATGTATAAATTGTGAGAAGATATGGCGGTTTCTTGTACAGAATGAATATGATGCTGATGAAGTAGAATATGCAAGCAATCCGACTCTTATTAAACCACGTAAACGTACTGGCTTTTTAATTAAAGATAAAGATTACAATGCTTATGATACATTAGCTGTTGTCGATAAGCTTAAAAAGTCGGTTGATGATGGGGATATGATGAGTGAACAGGAAATTTTACAAATGCGCGGTGAAATGAATCCTGATAATGTTCAGATTACGCATAGAAGTAGGCGCTTGAAAAAGCTATTGAAATAGTGTAAAATCAAAAATAAAAAAGGTGGTTTTGCATTATGAAAAAAGATTACTGTAAGGATTTTATTATTCTCTTGTGTGTAATTGGTATTATTGGTTGTGTAGTAGCTATCACAAAATTAGATTCTCGTCTTGATAATGTCGAAGATTATCAGTATGAACAGCAAGGCATTCGTACTACGTCTGAAATTACTGGTATACTTGATAGTGAACCTTAAGTTTGTCTGTGTGTGTGCTTCGCGCTCAGGCTTGCCAGCGCGCAGCACACACAAATTGCACAAATTAACAAATAACATTGGCTCTGATCCACGTTGGTTCAGAGCCTTTTGTTGTGCATATTTCACAAAAAAATATTAAAGTATTTACAAACACATGTTCTTGTGATAAGTTATTATCAAGTCAAATGAATACGGATTGTATCAATTCAAAATGTACTATGTCGTTCGATAAGAACGATTTTAATTAAAAGGTCATTTATTCGTTAAACTTAGATTTAGCGAATAAATATATGTCGTTAGAAACACTACCTATTCGCATAATCAACATTATGCGACTAACTAAATTTATCTATTTACCACTACCGCTGTAACTTAAAAAAATTTTTCAGAAAAAGCGTAAAAAATGAATTTTATTTCCGTAGTAACTTAAATTTAGAAATTGAAAAAATCAGTCAAAAATGAATTTTATTCTATTTTCACAATAAAAAACATCAAGAATATGAAAGTTTATCATAACCTTGATGTTACCTCAAAAATATCAAATATAATGTTTTTTACGTCTTAATCCCTTACAACGAGGACAAGACTTACGATGTCTGAATTCAAACATCGCCCTCGTTTTAGGTGCCATTTTATAAATATAACCACATTCCTTACATTTCCACCAGACCTTGTGAGTGGAATTAGGTGTAATCTCATCAGGTCTGCATAATAGATAATTGTCTCTGTAAGGCCACTCTTTTTTGCTATAACACCAGACAGCATGTGAGTTTATGATAATATATCCGTGCAATTCATAGATTTACCGCACTTATACCCTCTTCCACCTGTAATTGCAAACTAACTTTTACTTCATCTACTATAGGTGCGCATGGTTATCTCGAAATTAAAATATAATACATACTCATAATATATTTATGAAGAAAAGGAGATACATTTATTAACAGATTGCTTTTTTCTCAAATACCCTTTATAATATATATAGAAATAAGTAAATAAATCGGGGCGTCCCAGGCTTATCAGAGGACGCTAATAACAAGCTTTCTCTGTTATGATTTAACTAATATAGAAAGCGAGGAAACCAAAATGATTAACGTAATAATTGATGAATTAACACCATGTCTAGTAGATACTTCTACAGGAGAAATTGTCGAAACTGAAGTAATACGCATAAAAAGAAAAAGCTTTTTATCAAAGTACAATTCAAAAACTGGATGGTACGTAAATTGGGTCGATTTATTGACAGAAAATGAAGTGTATGCTATTGTCCTCAAGGGAACCGTCTCAATACAGGGACTTGTTGCAATAAGACCTGATGAGGCTATGAAGGCAGTGTTTGTCTCATGGATGGTTGCGGCTCCACAGAACAATCCTGAAAAACTTAATGGGAAAAACAAAAAGTACAATGGTATAGGCGGGCATCTGTTTGCTGTTGCGTCTAAAAAATCAACTGATTATGGATTTGGCGGTGCAATAACAGGATTCGCAGCTGATGCTGAATTAATGCATCACTATTGTAATGTTTTTAATGCTATTGCCGTATGTATGTTGCATCCTTATCAAATATTTATTGACGAGGATGATGGAACTAGAATACAGGAGGTGTATGACTATGATTGGACAGACGACATTATCTAAACCACATGTATACAAAATTAGCGAAATACCTAATTTCGACATTGATTATCGCGGGTTAACAAAACTAGCTCGTCAAAAAGGCTGTTCAGTTGCCGCTTTGTCAGATAACGAAAAAAATCAATTTATACACGGAAGCACCATGGAAGAAGTTAGAGAAAAAAGCATAAAATTATAAATTTAAAAAAGGCGTGTGAATTACGAAAGTTTTTCACGCGTTTTTTATATTGATTTTCATTTCGTGGACAAAATAAGGGCATAGCTATTAACTATACCCTTAAATTATGTCTTATTCTTTTGTCAGCGTGAGTCCAATATTAAAGCTTCCCTGCCAGCATCCTGCTGATAATCCGTTGGTGGTGGTTATATTATATACACAAACTTTGTTCGTTGGTGTAATAGTATTGTTACCACTTTTTGCTGTAATTGTAGCTGTTACATCAGCTTTGCCAGTCTGCTTATATGGAAAGCTGTTTGGTACTGTTATTTCAATGCTACCAACTTTAAAGTCATCACACTTAACCCTGAATTGTGATTTGCCAGTGTGATCGCCAGTCAACACTTGTGGTACCTTAACGCTTATTGGATTGTATGACCAGTGTGCTGTAAGAGTCCTGTTACCAGTAGTCCTTGTAGCAAGTTTTGCATACAAATCGTCGGTGCTGCCGAATGTTGCATTACATCCTTCGTTTATGCCTGTCACTTTATTACCGTTTTCATCATACCAGCCTGTGAATGTGTAACCTGCTCTTGTCGGAGCTTTAAGGCTTATTCCGTAAAGCACATTGTATGTTGACGGATTTGAGCTGTTATTTGTGCCACCGTTCAGGTTGTAGGTGATTGTATATTCATATGGATAATAATCGTATTCGAAAAACATACTGCCAGCTACCTGCAAGATCGTTGTCCCCATTTTATAATTCAGCCAATCTCCCGGTTCCCATATACCATTAGTCCCAGCATGCCAGCTAGAACCAAAAGAAGAACCAAGATAATATCCATTAGGAATTTGAGTTGCATATGATGCATCTATTATATAGCTTTGCCCATACGTAAATGATACTGAAGAATCTTCTTTTACTTTGTATGCCTTTTTATTAGTGCTATTGCCTTCAGAATTTTTAAACCCTTGTACAAAATGCCAAAATCTATTTTTATATATATTTGGTTCCCACTGTGCATGCAGCGTAATTACATCGCCATCTATATAAGTCGTCCATGACGAATGTTCAGAAGCTGACCAATGAAATATCTTTCTATTGGAAGGTATTTTATCTTTTTCATACCATTCGCCACCACTTATCCATGAATTGTCCGTATTGCTGCATAGCCATTCGATTTTTCCGTTTCTTATACGACTTGCCTGCCAGCCATCAAATGTATAACCGGCTTTGTTGAATTGGTTATTTGAGATAGGAATATGTGCATTATAGGTATGTGTTGTATCAGCCATTGTGCCGCTGCCACCGTTGGCATCATATTTCACTGTCCATGAAATAGGTTTCCATATGGCATACACATCATTTGCTGGATATTGATTATCTATCATATATTTTTCTTCCATAAACGAAAAAAGCACGGCTTGCGCCATGCTTAATCTCGTCAGATATCTGATTTTTGTGTTTCCGTCCTAGTCATATTTTACATTGTAGTCTGTAACTTTTCCATCTCGGATGTACCATACTGAGCTATTATTAAGATATGTCATCGGTATTCTTTCTGAAACTCCCGGGCCGTAAGCATGAACACTTCCTTTTGGCACCGTAATATCATAATATACAACGGTCATTGCAGAACTTACATTGCTCCACATATCAGTGGCAATAGCTTCATACTTGTGAATGCCCTCTGTAGTACATGTGATGGTTGTAACAACTTCGTCTGTGCATCCGTCACTAAACCATCGGTTCCAGCCAATTTCTTTGCCATCCATTTTGATAACACAGCCAGATTTTTTAAGTCCGCTTCCTGTGTCATGCATTCGTATGGTGATGTTTATAGCTTGATTTGTCCATCCGTTTGTAGTTGGCACGACAGTTACTGTTGGCGGAATATTGTCCACCCAGTAGGCATATACAGTCAGGTTGTCTTCAAAGTCACAGGTCTTTGTTGCACCCATAGACTCGTTGTAAAACATTGTTCCTCTGCCATCAGGCTCTGTATAGTAGCCCTTAAATGACCAGCCTTCTTTTGACGGTGCTGACAAAGAATTTTTGTTGTTGTCAACAAGTGGCAGGTCGTTGCCGAATGTAGCTGTTGTTGAATCTGAGCCACCTAAACCGCCCTGCTTGTTAAAACTGATGACCGGTGTACGCGGTGTATAATTCGCATATACAGTATGTGTGTTTTTTGCATTAAACATTACTGTATCTTTTGTGATAGCAACCGTGTGGTTTGCATTAGGTGTCTGCATTAACGGGTTTACGCCATCTGCAAACTTGTTTCCTTCACCATTAGCCGATGTAAAATATCCGGTAAAATCATAACCAAATTTCTTTGGTGAAGTTACAGCACTTATTGATGCCGGATTATTTACAACTTTTTCACTCTGAGCTGTGTATCTGATACCATATTTCTCATATACCTTATCTGTGCCGCCACTTCCTCCAACAGGATTCAGTGTTACTTCATATTCCTTCGGCTCTTTCTGTGCATAAAGCTTAACCACTCCGCCTGGAACGGTCGTCAGATTTTTAACTGTCTGCTTTGAGTTATATGTTGTTCCCTTTCCATTTTCCTGTGTATTCCAGTTCTTGAATACATAATTGTCCCACGAAACAGATGTGCCGTCATATGTACTGAAGTTCTTGTCATAAGTACATGTCTGGCGCATGATAACATTTCCATCCTTATAGTAGTCAACATAATATGTGTTTGGTGTTACCTTTGCTACAAGGGTTGTGTTGCCGCCTATCGCATAGGATGTAATCTGTCCGCCAAAACCAACTGCATAGTTTGTTCCGGATTTTTTCCATACTGTTTCAAGAGTATAGCCAGGCTTTGTAATCGCAACATTTAATGCGCTTATTGGGGCGAACGATGTTACATTCTGCGAATACGCAGATCCCCTCGAATTAACGACACCTCCGCCTGAATTTGTTTTCAAACCGCTAGACAAAGAAGTGTTCTCAACAGCATTGCCATTTCCATCCACAATCCTATATCGGACATTGTATTTCATTGCGCTTATATCACAATTTCTTCCAGAATGGAAATCACTAAACGCATCATACGAAGCTGAACTCCATGAAGCACAATTCTTCAGTGCATTGTAGCCGCCATTTTCATCCATGAAACATACAAAACCACTTGCATTAACAGTTCCGTTTGAGTTTTCTCCTGTAAGCGATCCGCTTGGGCTGCTGTTTGCCGGTACTTTTGTCATTATCGGATGTGCCACAATATGATATGATGAACCGCCGTATATCGCTGCTGCTATACTGCTGTTCTGGGCACACATTCTGTTATAGACCGTCTTTAAGTCTATGGTATACAGAATATAATAGTAACCATCACTCTCACACTCTCCTAATGCCCCTGCTGGCCTTTTGATTGTGTTGTTGAGTATCAGGTCACATTTCTGCGAATATCCACTTCCCGATATAACAAGTCTCCAGCCAAGAGTTCTGTATTTCAGATGAGATGAGCTTGATGCCTTGTTGCTCTTTGTCACCCAGAATAACTCTGAGTTATCTGGTGTCGTGTAATTTTTTCTTGTTTCCGAAATAGAATCATACACTTGCTTAGCATTTTGATACAAATGGTAATTTTTGGTTTCGGCCACTTGTACAGGAATTACTGGCAAAGCAGTTAATGTAACTATTCCTGCTACGATAATTGCTCCCGCACGTTTTGCAATCTTTTTTAACCTACTTAGCATAAAAATCCTCCTTTCTTAGATATTTGTAAATTTTACTTACAGTATAAGTATGATTTTTTCTTTTAAAAAAATAAGACATCCCAAAAAGAGATGTCTTATCCTCTATAGCATTTACTGCTTTTACCAGCTTATATCTTTAGCGTCTTCCCATTCCCATGTAGATTCGTTAAAGATTGAGCCACTGACCGCTTTGGCGACATTTGGACGCATATCGTAAATGACATTGGCATTTTCATTATCAATTCTTGCAGTTATGCCACTAACATAATAAACGCCATGCTCCCAGCCACCGCCGTCCCAATTGCCTGTATATGAGCTTCCTAATTTGTTTTTTACAAACGCATCAGCTGCTGCATTAGCTTCCGATTCCGTCTTGTAACAAGCCTTATAAGCGCCTCTGCTATCCCACTGAATCACTCCATACTGCACATTATTATTAGCAGGCTCGCTCACGGTATTATCTCCGTTTTCCGGATTGCTTGCAGGTGCAGAACTGCCACCTGATGAGCTGCTGTTGTGCTTCTTTCCTGATGAGGTGTTATTCTTCTTTGAACCGCCGTTGTTCTTTCCGCTTCCCTTGTTAGCAGAACTGCTGTTCTCAGCCACTTCCTGTTTCTTCACGTTTCCGTTCACGCTGATTGAAGTCTGGTTTCCTGCAGAATCCCCTGCGTCAATCTTGAAGCTGTAGCCATTACTCTTATCGAGCGTCTTGGTATAGTCGCCGTCTGCCAGCTTTCCACGGGTGTTGTCTGTTACATCAAAAACTACCTCTGATGCATCATTTATGTCTTTCTCAAGCTCTATTGTGCTTCCGTCAGCAAGCTGCTGTCCGTTGTATGATACAACAGGCGCTGTCTTGTCGCAGATTACAAGGAACGACACATCTGCTGTATTGCCACCTGCATCTGTAGCTGTTACTGTTGTAAGATAGAAGCCCTCGCCCATGTTTTTGAGGTCATCTGCTGTCTGGGCTGCGCTTTCAGTACCGTCAGCCTTTTCGGTGCCATCGGTTTTCTCTGTTGCATCCTTTTTATCAGCCTTCTTGTCCTCTTTTTTGTCACTCTTTTTTGAAGCTTCAGCCTGCTTTGCGGCTTCTGCGTCATTTACAGTCTTCACCTGCTCAAGATAGCCTGCAATTGACTGGTCGTTTACCTCGGCAAGGTCTCCGAGTTTCTCAGCCTTTGTGGAATACTTAAGGTCTGTGATGTCTGTTGCATCAACATACTGTGACATGTCTGTGCTCATGTCGTTGACATATGTATATCCGCTGTTTGCGACATCTCCTTTTGCCTTGATTTCTGGTGCAACGGTATCCTGCACAGCTACCTTCACCTTGTAATCCTTTGCATCATTACCTGTGCCGAATGTAACCTTTACGGTGTACTCTCCTACCTTGTCAGTGTTTACCGCTGTCGCATCGAGCTTGTACTCATCATCGCCGATAGCGTCTCCGTTTGAGTGCTTGAAGTAGTCTGATACCTTGAAATTGAAGGTGTCACCTGCCTCAACTTTCATTTTGTCCTTTGTCTGCTCTATACTGTCAGACTTGCCGCAGCCTGTGAATAATGACGCTGTCATTGTTCCACACAGGAGGGCCATTAAAATTTTCTTTTTCATTGATATTTCTCCTTCTCTTCAATCTGATCTGTGTTTCATGGAACTAAAATCTGTTCCTTTTTTACATATATAGTATGTTAGATTTCATTTTAGTAAATGGCCTTCTATATAAGATTTTTTCTTTTTCGGGCATATATCTGAATTTGTCTTTAAAAAAACCACTACATATAGTATAGCATATTTATGCATAGGAGTATAGCACTAATTTACTATCAATTTATAATTTGATAGTACATATAATAATTCACAAACCTCATTTCATTCCACTGACAAATATGATTAATCTTTTTCTCATTCATTCTAAAAAAACAGAAGACCGCGAACGGTCTCCTGCCAATTGTGTGATACAAAAAATTATTCTTCGTATGCTTCAACATATGTCTTGAAGTAGTCCTTTAATATACTGCTTCCTTTGTCCATGTCAGTAGATGACTGGAATTTTCCATATCTGTTATTTTTCAGATATTTTATATTATTAATCGAGTAGGAGGCGGTGACTAACCGCCGTCCTCTCACAGCACCGTACGTACCG
>ENA-OPBE01002464-OPBE01002464.1-human-gut-metagenome-genome-assembly--contig:-NODE-2464-length-13777-cov-2.249964_pt1 | contig 13777 bp, 10 predicted proteins | sample MGYA00241066_ERZ501448 | MGnify/ENA primary metagenome ERZ501448 (study PRJEB25962, sample SAMEA2042585) | human gut metagenome | biome: human gut; feature: human-associated habitat; material: faeces...
TTAGTGCGAAATGATAGAATAGAAAGGAAGACAAATTCGGATTTGTTGGGATGATGTAGATGACAAAATTGATTGATATATGTGATATTCAATATGGCTATGCATTCGATTCGGCTTGTTTTACCGAAGATGATTCATATCTACCACTAGTAAGAATACGTGATGTGAAACGAGGATTTTCTGAGACATTTTATTCAGGAGAGTATCCAGAAGAATATGTTATTCATAAGGGAGATTTAATCGTAGGTATGGATGGAGAATTTAATATTGCACGTTGGAAAAGTATAGATGCGTTATTAAATCAGCGAGTTTGCAAATTGAAAGCTAAAGAAGGAACAAATGAAGAGTACCTTAGATTTGCTTTGGTTAAAGCGCTTAAAACAATTGAAGATAAAACTGCATTTGTTACAGTAAAACATTTGTCGGCAAAAGAATTAAATAAGCTCGAACTTGATATGCCAGGTATTGAAGAACAGAATGTTAGGGCTGAAAGCATGGCAAAACTTGAAAAGGTAATTTCACACAGAAAAGAAGAATTAAGTGCATTAGATAACCTCATCAAAGCCCGATTTGTCGAGATGTTTGGTGATCCAGTTTCTAATCCTTATGGATATGATAAGGTTGCACTTTCTGATTTGGCAGATATTAAGATTGGACCTTTTGGTTCGCTACTACATAAGGAAGATTATATTGATGGTGGACATCCGTTACTAAATCCTTCGCATATTGTTGACGGTAAGGTTTCTCCAGATGATAAACTTACAATTTCTGATGAAAAATATGAAGAATTATCAGCATATCAGTTAAAAACTGGGGATGTTGTAATGGGTAGAAGAGGTGAAATGGGTAGATGCGCAGTTGTTCCTGAAGATGGATTCTTGTGTGGAACAGGAAGCATGCTTATCAGAACTAAAGGGGAAGTTACTGCTGATTATATTCAAAAAATAATATCGTTTCCATCATTTAAGAAAACTATAGAAGATATGGCTGTAGGACAAACAATGCCCAATCTTAATGTTCCAATAGTATCTGGTTTTCAAATAATTAAGCCACCGATGGAAGTACAAGATAGATATTATGCGTTTGCAGAACAAGTCAACAAATCAAAAGTTGCCGTGCAAAAAGCATTAGACGAAACTCAAATGTTATTTGACAGTCTGATGCAGAAATATTTTGCGTAATACAAAATTAATGAGGTAATAAGAATGGCACTGATGACAGTGTATCATGGTGGATATGAAGCAACTGATAAGCCAGAGATAGGAGCAAGTAAAAACACAAAGGACTTCGGAACAGGCTTTTATTGTACAATAATAAAAGAACAGGCACTAAGATGGGCAAGGCGGTATAACACAAAAATTGTATCAATATATGATGTGAAGATTTTATCAGAATTAAAAATTTTGGAATTTAAAGAGATGACAGAGGAATGGCTTGATTTCATTGTAGCATGCAGAAGTGGACAACCGCATGATTATGATATTGTGATTGGAGCTATGGCTGATGATCAGATTTATAACTATGTATCTGATTATATAGACGGAACTATTACCAGAGAACAGTTCTGGGTATTAGCGAAATTTAAATATCCAACACATCAGATAGTTTTCTGCACAGATGAGGCATTAAAATGTTTGAATTATAGAGGATTTGAGGAGGTGCGATAGTGGCTGACCGGAAAAGAGAAAATAAAAAGGATAATGATTTATTTTTTACTTGCAGCCTAATCGAATACATTTCTCGTAAAACGAAAAATATTCGTGCTGATGTAGTGAATAAACTTGGAAAGACTAGAATTAGCAAGATTTATGAACTTGCTGATGTATATCATTGCGATAATATCGACAGCGTTAGTGATGAGTTTATTGCGGATGCAAATATTCGCATGGGAGAATTTGATAATGTGTCTGATTGTGGTTATGCATTGCCTTCATATTGGGATATAGGTAAGGTGTACAAACGCCTTATAAAAATGGTTGCAGATGATGAAAAAATTGAAATTGTTGATGCATTGATAAAAGTGTACAGTTCGTTTATCAGTTCGAAGATAGATGATTACAATAGCAGTGTTTATTATGAAAATCCTAACTACATTTTTGAATGCTATAAGGAAAATAAGATGTTATAAAGAATATGGTTGTAGGATGTTGGTATCAGATGAGGAGAAACCAACATGGAAGAAAAAATTGTAATAGTATTGAATGAAATGTCAGAGTATTTATCAATTACTCAGATGAAAAAACTGCAAGAGGTGATTATTAAAACATTTGCCGAAAATGAAGCATCAAAAGTAAATATAAAGAATGAAGACTTTTTGAATATGTTTTTGGCAGCGAAGAGAATCGAAGGATGTTCGGAAAGAACGATTAATTACTATAGGGTAACAGTACAACATTTATTGTCGTGTACTGAGAAAAATGTTCGAAAGATTACAACTGAGGAAATGCGGGAGTATTTGTCAAATTATCAAAAGCGAAATAATTGTTCTAATGTTACGATTGATAATGTGCGTAGAAATATTTCAAGTTTCTTTTCATGGCTGGAAGAGGAAGATTATATCTTAAAAAGTCCAATGAAAAGAATACATAAAATCAAAACGAAAAAGATTGTTAAGAATACCATCTCGGATGAAGAAATCGAAAAACTGCGTGACAACTGTAAAGAAAAAAGAGATTTGGCTATGATTGATCTATTGTATTCGACCGGAATCAGGGTTGGAGAATTGGTCAATCTTAATATAGATGATATAAATTTTGAAGGAAGAGAATGTGTTGTTTACGGGAAAGGAGACAAGGAGCGGAGGGTATATTTCGATGCAAAGACCAAGGTTCATTTAAAACAGTATCTTGAGAATAGATTTGATAATAATGAGGCTTTATTTGTGACTTTGGACGCACCATATGAAAGATTAAAAATCAGTGGTGTTGAGATAAGATTACGAAATATTGGAAGGACTTTAAACCTTGAAAGAATTCATCCGCATAAGTTTCGAAGGACAATGGCGACAAGGGCAATTGATAAAGGAATGCCAATTGAGCAGGTGCAAAGGTTGTTAGGACATTCTCAAATAGATACTACTATGCAATATGCTATGGTGAATCAAAATAATGTTAAAACATCTCATCAAAAATATATAGCGTAATTTATAATATAAATTCGGAATTTGTTGGGATGATGTAGATGAAGATTAAAGATATTTGCACTTTTGTGACAGATGGAAGTCATAATCCACCGCAAGGAATTGAGAAAAGCGAATATATGATGTTGAGCTCAAAAAATATTTTTGATGATGAAATAACATTTGATGAACCGCGCTTTCTCTCTCAAAAAGATTTTGAAAGAGAACACAAGCGAACTAAGATAGTAGTGGGCGATGTTTTGCTTACTATTGTTGGAACTGTTGGGCGGACAGCTGTTGTAGATGAAGATATGCCAACATTTGCTTTACAGCGAAGTGTTGCTGTGCTTCATCCAAAGAATGATGTTTGTTTGCCTCGATTTTTAATGTATGCTTTGAGAGGAAAACGTACATATATTGAAAATAGAGCAAAGGGTGTAGCTCAAAAAGGAATATATCTCAAGGAAGTATCTGATATAGATATATATATTCCAGATATATCAAATCAAGAAATAATAATAAACAAATTGGATAAAGTTAATGCGGTTATTAAATTCAGACAAGAAGAATTACTTGCATTAGACAATCTCATTAAAGCCCGATTTGTCGAGTTGTTTGGTGATCCAGTTTCAAATACTATGAATTGGCCAGTAAAGAAACTTAAAGAATTATCCATTCAAATTAACAGCGGAAATACACCGAAGGGTGGCTCTGAAAATTATGTTAAAAAGGGGGTTGTATTTTTTAGGAGTCAGAATGTTTGGAAGGATCGTTTGGAAATGGAAGATATTGCGTATATTGATGTTCAGACTCATGAAAGTATGAAGAGAAGTAGCCTAAAGCATGGAGATATTCTTATGACAAAAACTGGAAGAATTAATACGGAAAATAGTTCATTGGGTCGGGCTGCACTATATATGGGAGAAGATGATAAAGCGAATGTTAATGGACATGTGTATTTTATAAGATTAAAACCAGAAGTTAATAAAAAGTTCGTACTTAGGATACTTGTTTCGGATGAGTATAGAAATTTGATTAGAAGTGTTTGTGTTGGTGGAATTGATAAGAGACAGCTCAATAAGGAACATATTGAAGATTTCCCTATAATATGTCCAACAGAAGATATGGTTAATAAATATATTGCATTCGTCGACCAAGTTGACAAATCAAAAGTTGCCGTGCTAAAAATATTTTAAAATTAGCACTTTAGTGATATTATATAGTAAATTAGAACAAGTAAATAAAATAATAAATATTTATAGGTCATGGAAAATTATGTTAGGGGGTAATAGTATGGTAACAAACTTTGATTATCTAAAAGCAGAACCTAAATTTTCAAGATTTGCTGATGTCGCTATTTCAGCTGAAAAAATTATTCTTATGGATCCAGAGGCAAGCATAATCAACAGTCGCCGTGCAATGGAATTTGCAATCAAGTGGATGTATTCTGTTGATTCTGAATTAGAGATGCCATATCAGGACAATTTACAAAGTTTGATGAATGCTGAAGAATATAGACAGATTGTTGGACCTGATTTGTGGAAACGTATGGATTATATTCGACGTTGTGGAAATAGTGTGGCTCATAGCAATAGAAAACTTGGAAGAGACGAGGCGATGCTTTGTCTTGAAAATCTTTTTATTTATCTTGATTATATTGCATATTGCTATTCTGATAAATATGAAGAGCATGCATTTAATAAAGCTATTATTGACTCAAGAGTTGAGAAAGCAAAAGAATCGAGAGAGGCTGCTAATGCAACAAGAGAAAAATTAGCAAAGGAACAGGAGAAGGCTGCGCAACAGGAACTGGATTTACAGAAACTAATTGCGGAAAACGCTTCATTGAAAGAAGAGTTGTCCGCTCGGAGACAGGAACAGCAGCAGACATATGTTCCAAAGCCATTAGACTTATCTGAGTATAAAACAAGAAAACTTTATATCGATGCGATGCTTATGGATACAGGCTGGAAGGAAGGTATAGACTGGATAAATGAGGTTGAACTTCCGGGAATGCCAAATAAATCAGAAATTGGTCGTGCAGATTATGTACTTTATGATGATGCTAGTCGTCCACTTGCTATTGTAGAGGCAAAGCGAACTTGTGTAGATGTTTCAAAAGGAAGGCAGCAGGCAAAATTATATGCAGATATTTTAGAAGAAAAGTATAAGAGAAGACCGGTGATTTTTCTGACAAATGGATTCGAGACGCATATTATTGATGGTCAGTATCCGGAAAGAAAATGTGCAGCAATATATTCAAAACGAGATTTGGAAAAATGGTTTAATTTATTAACCATGCGGACAAGTCTTAAGCATGTGATGGTAGATAAAAAAATTGCGGGACGTTATTATCAGGAAGCGGCAATTAAAGCGGTATGTAATAGTTTTGATGAAAAAAATCGTAGAAAAGCGCTTCTTGTCATGGCAACAGGTTCGGGAAAGACAAGAACGGTAATAGCTTTATGCGATATTTTATTAAAGTCAGGATGGGTAAAAAATATTCTTTTCTTAGCGGATAGAAATTCACTTGTAACACAGGCAAAAAGAAGCTTTGTAAATATGCTTCCGAATTTGTCATGCACAAATTTAGTAGAAGAGAAAGATAATTATAATGCGCATTGCGTTTTCTCAACATATCAGACAATGATGAACTGCATTGATACGGTAAATGATAATATTGGAAAACTTTTTACCTGTGGACATTTTGACCTTGTTATATGTGATGAGGCGCATAGATCAATTTACAATAAATATAAAGATATTTTTGCGTATTTTGATGCTCCATTGGTTGGTCTTACGGCAACACCTAAAGACGAAATTGATAAGAATACATATGGAGTGTTTGAATTGGAAAATGGTGTGCCTACATATGGATATGATTTGGCACAAGCGGTAAAAGATGGTTATCTGGTTGATTATATATCAGTCGAGTCAAAGCTTAAATTCATAGAGCAGGGAATAGTCTATGATGAATTGTCAGAGGAAGACAAGGAAGCCTATGAGGAAACTTTTGAGGACGAATATGGGGATATACCAGAGGCAATTGAATCATCGGCATTGAATACCTGGATATTTAATGAGGATACAATAAAGCAGGTACTGAATATTTTAATGACTGAAGGGATAAAAATTGATTATGGTCAAAGCATTGGAAAGACTATTATTTTTGCAAAGAATCATAAACATGCAGAAAAAATATTAGAAGTATTCAATAAGGAATATCCGCATCTTCCTAATTTCGCAAAAGTAATTGATAATTACATGACTTACGCACAGAGCGCAATTGATGAATTTGCAGACTCTAAAAAAATGCCTCAGATAGCAATTTCAGTGGACATGCTGGATACTGGTATTGATGTACCAGAAGTAGTGAATCTTGTGTTCTTTAAAAAGGTTATGAGTAAAGCAAAATTTTGGCAGATGATTGGGCGTGGCACAAGATTATGTCCGGGACTCATTGATGGAGAAGATAAACAGAAATTCTATATTTTTGATTTTTGTGGAAACTTTGAATTCTTTCGTATGAATAAAGGAAAGGCTTCTGCAAATATGATAGCACTTCAAGGAGCAATTTTTAATCTTAAATTTGAAATATCATATAAACTTCAGGATATTGCATTTCAAAATGAAAGATTAATAGCATATAGAAATGCTTTGGTTCAGCAGATGAGTGAAAAAGTGAAAGAATTACCGAGAGATAATTTTGCAGTCCGTCAACATTTAAAATATATTGATTTATATTCAACAGAAGCCAATTATCAGACGATTACATATGAAGATACATTGGTTGTACGTGAGGAGGTTGCGCCACTTATTTTACCGGATGGTGATGAGGTGAATGCAATTCGATTTGATGCACTTATGTATGGAATAGAACTTGCATATTTAGTAGGAAAGAAATATACAAAGGCTCGCAGTGATCTCTATAAAAAAGTAGCAGGAATTGCAAGCGTAGCAAATATTCCGGAAATTCAAGCACAAGCTGACTTTATTAATAAAATTTTAAGTACGGATTATGTTGAGCAGGCAGGAATTGCAGAATTTGAAGAAATCCGAGAAAGACTTCGCAATTTGATAAAATATATTCCAAAGAATATTGTGCGTTATGACACAAATTTTGAGGATGATTTACTCTCAATAGAGTGGAAGGATTCTGAGCTGGAGAATGATGAACTGAAAAATTATAAAGCAAAAGCTGAATATTATATTAGACAACATCAAGACAATATTGCTATTGCAAAGCTTAAGACAAACCAGCCATTGACAGCAACTGATATTGAAACATTAGAAGAAATATTATGGCGAGAAGTAGGTACAAAGCAGGATTACGAGAATGAATTTGGCACAAAACCATTAGGCGAATTTGTTCGTGAAATTGTCGGACTTGACATGAATGCGGCAAAGGAAGCATTTTCAGAGTATTTAACAAATACCAGTCTTGATAGTAGACAAATTTATTTTGTAAATCAAATAGTAGAGTATATTGTTCACAATGGAATGCTGAAGGATTTTTCCGTTCTACAGGAATCACCATTTACTGACCAGGGAAGTGTAGTGGAAATATTCACTGACATATCAGTATGGTTGGGAATAAAGAAGGTTATTGATACTATAAATGCAAATGCAGTAGCGTAGAAGGGCGGTTACAGAGTGGATAAAATAATAACAATTTTATTAAGAGATGCATTAACAGATATTGAAAATTTACAAGAATACTATAATACTCAGAAAAAATATGTTCACCAATATGTAAAAGATAACGTAAAAAGATATAAGTATGGAATTTTGTTAGATCGTTTTTTCCTTAAAAAGGTTATGGATTTAGAAGAAATCGAGATTACAGAAGAAGAACAAAAAGTTATTGATGATATCATTTCAGAATATAAAATAGAAGAAAAAGAGGAAGGAACCGTTGTAAAATATAAACTGGATCCTGAGAAAAATTTTTCAGATTATGAGATGAATCCTCAAATCGCAAGAACAAATTTTTCAAAGCTAATACAGCAACCCAATATTTTAAATGAATCAATGATTATGATGCTCTTAGTCAAATATGAAGAGGCAATTGCAGGTATATATCGTTATTTACTGGAAGCATTTCCTAAGGCGTATTTATCGGATAAGAGTATAACTTATTCAGAGATTGTTTCATTTGATTCTGATATAGAGGAAATAAGAGAACGATTCATTAATAAAGAAATAGATGAATTTATGAGACTTCCATTGTCTGATTGGTATAAGTCATTTGAAAGTAAACAGGGGGCAAATTTTTATTTTGAAAATGATGAATTTGAGCTTTTCAAAGAAATATATTATAGAAGAAATTTATTTGTACATAATCAAGGCGTTGTAAATGAGGTATATAAGAAAAATGTTCCAGATTGCTCGTATGAATTAGGTGAAAGATTGAGTGTAAATGAGGAATATCTTGAACAGGCCTTTTTGGTAGCAAGAAAAGTACTTATTGGTACAGTTTGGGGATTGAGAAAAACAGCTGATGATATGGAAGAATTGAATTCTTATCTATTTGAGTACGGTTATACAAGTTTAAAGAATGAAGAGTGGGATTTGGCAGAATATATATACAGCATGCTATTAAAAGAAGAAAAACAAACTGATGCAGACAAAATATGCGAACAAGTCAATTTGTGGATTGCCATAAAAAATAAAAGTGGTATAGAGAAAATTGAATCGGAGGTAAGGGCATTAGATGTATCGGCTATGAAAAATCAATTTTTTGTTGCAAAGCATGCTCTACTAGACGAATTTGACCAAGTTTCTATTTACCTTGAGGAAGCAATAAAAAAAGAGATTCCTGCTTGGTGTGTTAAGGATTGGCCATTATTGAATCAGTATAGAGAATCTGAACAATATGCATTGTTTGTTGAAAAACATAAGGATTTGTTTGATACAAATGGATATGAGTCGGCAAATGAAGCAATTGGTGATTCAGAAGATGTTATTAGTGAATTGGGAGATGATTTGGAAATTAAACTTGACTATGCTATATAGTTGAATGAACGAAATAGAGTATAAATGAAAAGCCTAATTATATAGCTATGTTGGTCTGCAAAAGTACAGGTAGGAAATGAGGATATTTTAGACGCTTTTTATCTTAAAATAATTATAGGTTTGAAAATATTCTAGCAAGCGAGGTGAGATTGTGTCAAAAAAGAATAAAGGTTGGGATTACCTTAATTCCGATGATGTTAATAGTATATCCGATGGAAGCAAAGGTGACTGGGGTTATACTAAGGCTGATGGAAGTGGTTCTTTTCATGGTGGAGATGGTAGTTGGAATTACAAAAACGCTGATGGTAGCGGTTCATATCATGGCTCCGATGGAAGCTGGGGCTATAAAAATACTGATGGAAGTGGTTCTTTTTATGATGTAGATGGTAGTTGGGGTTATCGAGATGCAGATGGAAGCATTTCATATCATGGCTCCGATGGAAGTTGGGGCTATAAAAATGCAGATGGAAGTGGCTCATTTTATGGTAGTTCTGGTAGCAGTGATTTTGAATATGATAATGACGCCGATAAATGTTCCAACGGTAGTAGTTTAGGTGAAATGCTCGGTACGATAATTGGCATAGGATTAGTCGGAGTTATGGCAGCTGGGACAAAAGCAGTTACTGACGAACGTGAAAGAGAAGTACGACAAGCGGCAGAGCGTAGAGAACAGGTTCATCTCAATAGAAATAAAAGACATGCATGGAGAAAGAAACACAGAAGAGGCATTGCTATTACAATCCTAATTTTGACTATAGCAGTGTTTTTTGCGATAGAATATTATGAAGTTCAGAAATTGATACCTATAGGGTGTTCAAGTGAAAACTTGGAAGGGCTTAAATATACGGAGGTAGTTCAGAAACTAAAAGAGGCAGGTTTTTCAAATGTTCAAACTAAAGAGATATCAGACTTGACTATATCCAGAGATGCTGAAGAAAAACTTGTTACGGATATAAAACTTATATTTGGTGACTCTTTTGATGAAAATACGAAATATCCTTCAAATTTAGGAATCACAGTGGTATATCATACAGTGGAATTATATAATCCCCCATTAACATCAAAGAAGGCAAAAGGTATGAACTATATTGATGTAATAAGAGAATTTGAAAACGTAGGATTTACTAATGTTACCACTAACGTTGAGTATGATATTGTAACAGGATGGTTGACTGATGATGGAGAAGTTAAATCGGTGACCATAAATGGAAAGAAGGAATTTGATTCTGATGATAAGTATAGGTTAGATGCAGAAGTTGTTGTTACATATCACACATTGAAAAAGAATAAGCCTAAATGAATCGATAGTTAGATAATTAAATAAATTAATATATAAATTTAGATTAAGAAGGTTGAATATACCTTCTTTTTTATGCTTATTTTTAGGAGGTGGTGTCAAAAGTATATCCTTTGGTTAATAAAGAACGAGAAGCAAATAAGAATGAATAGATATGGTTATCATGGAACAAATATAAGAGAGTAACATTTGGATAGAGGTATGAAAGCGGTTATTATTGTAAACAGAATAATCATGGACTGGAAAAGATTTCATAGACGGCATGAAAAATTTTTAATCGACCAAGACATCAAATACATAAATTTATTTACAGGGTAGGCATGAAGGGGAAAGTTTATTTCTGTTTATGTTTGTTTTGCCTACTAAAATATATTGAAATGTGTTAAGGTATATCGAGATAGGATTTTAGAAGAAAACAGCTAGATAAAAGTATTTCTAAAATATTATATTAGATTATCTTACGTTGTGATATGAGATATAGGGAGGATATGCAAATGAGAGAGAAATTAGATGTTCTGAACCGACAAGAATTTATTGATACATTGTTACAGTTAGTTGGTGGTTTGGCAGATAAACAGCAAGGGTGTTGCTTTGGAATTGAAGGTGTTTGGGGAAGTGGTAAATCATTCGTTATAGAAAAGTTTGAAGAACAGTTAAAAGATATACAATCAGAAGAAACTTGTGATAATAAATATTTTGTATTTCATTATGATTGTTGGAAATACGATTATTATGATGAACCGGCTATAGCGATAATAGCAGCAATGCTTGATGCAACAAATCGGGAACTTAGTCTGTTTTCAGAAGGTATAGAGAATGCGGGAAAATTAGCATTAGAAACTGTAAAGGAAACACTAACAAGTATTGCTGGTGAACTATGTAAAAACAAAATAGGTATAAACTTGGTAGAAATTGCAAGTGATATTCTTGAAAAGCACGATAGTGAGGGGACAGAGAATTTTGACTCTTTGTATGGCTTTAAGAGAGCTTTGGAGGAAACTAGAAATGGTATACAGGAAATTGCTTCTCATAAAACAGTGATTATTGTGGTAGATGAACTGGATAGATGTTTACCAATGTACTCAATAAAAGTTTTGGAGAGATTACATCATATATTTAATGAATTGAACAATGTTATTGTAATAGTATCTATGGATAAAAGACAGTTGGAACATTCTATTAAAGCGATATATGGGGAAATTGATGTTGACACATATCTTAGAAAGTTTATTTCGTTTAAGGTTGGCTTGAATACTGGTAAAGCATCTCGATATGCAGAAAAATTTCAAGAGTATTTTTTAATGTTTGATATGACAGCAGAGGAAAGAGAGGATGTAGAAAATTTTCTGTCTGATATTCTTAAGGGATTAGATATGAGAACACAGGAAAGAATATTTAATAAAGCAAGAGTGATGCATATAATTGCGAAGTCAGACGATGTTAGGGATTGCAGTATCATGACCTTTGAAATATTATACCTTACAGTTTCCTTAAAAATGAAAAGTAAAAATCTATGTTGGCTTAGTAAAGTATGGACTTCAACTTTTGTAAATGAAAGAGAAAAGTTGGGACATGCGTACTATGAGATGCTAAACGAATATGGAAAAAGGGTATGTGGTCCGCATTTTACTAATGGTATAAGAATAATTAATGATACAGTTATAGGTCGTACCTTTTTTTGGTTGTCAATATTATATAAAAATATAGAGAAGCAACCTTTTATACTGTATCCACAGGCAACTAGCGCAGCAACAAAGTTGGTGGAGCAGTTTGCAGAAATTATTGATATTATAGATGTTGATTGATTTTATAGAATGATGAGTGAATACCGGCTATCAGAAAGGGGAGGCGGTATTTTGGCATTTCAATATGGTATACTCCTGTGAAATGTTTAGCTGAATACGTAAAAGTGTTTCAAGAGTTTATTATTTGTGAATTTGAAATATTTCAAAGAAAATAGATAGTTTGTTGAAAAAGATAATATCCTGCATGTTTATATTACCTATGCATCCTAAACAGCAGTGTGATTAAGTGCAAGAAAATTAAATTTCATTTGGGGAGGAAAACACGCTTTCAAATTGGAAGATGCGAAGGACAAACTGGAGCAGATGAAAGTAAGGGAGCAGTTAAAAAAGGAGATGACTTTGGTGGACATGGAGTATGCCAAAAAGGAAATAAAACGAGTGTGTAGTATATTGTAGTATATAGGAATAGCCTAAAGTAAGAAGAATACGAAGGAGTAAATTTACTTCTGTTTGAACTCTTTTTACCTACCAAGAAAGAGTAAAATATGCTAAGCTATACCAAGATAAGGTTCTATGAGAAAGAGGTTATACTAATATATGCAAAGAAAAATAAAAGTTCTCTTCATTTGTTTAGGTAACATCTGCCGTTCCCCCATGGCAGAATTCATCCTAAAGGACCTCGTCGCCAGACGAGGGCTCACCGACCGCTTCGAGATAGCTTCGGCTGCCACCAGCACCGAAGAAATCTGGAATGGCATTGGGAATCCGATTTACCCGCCGGCGCAGACGGAGCTTAAGAAGCATGGAATCGGGAATACGCCGGAGACTGATTTTCGGGGCAAGACAGTTGACAAAATCCGATTATGAGATTTATGATTACCTCATAGGGATGGACGAAAGCAATATCCGTGGAATCGAGCGGATAACCGGGCATCGTGGCGGTAAAATATCCATGCTGCTTTCCTTTGCCGGAGAGCAGGCAGCAATATCTGACCCATGGTATAGCAGCAGGTTCGATAAAACCTATGCGGATGTAACACGCGGATGCGAAGCATTCTTAGAATATCTCATAGAGCAGGGAGAAGTGTAGATGATAGAAATCTTATTTGGCGAAAGTGAAGGCGGAGCCATGAAGCTTGCGAAGAACTATCAGCAGCCGGATTATGAGGATGGACCAACCGCATGGCTTGGGGAAAAGCCGGACAAAGCCACCTTTGAAGACATGTTTGCAGGAGAAGCAGTTGGCGGAACTTCTGCGGAGGTCATTATACTGCCATTTATGTTGGACATTGGCAGCCTGAGGGAACCGCTGGATGGTACATATCGGAAGAAGATAATCTTAGAGCAGTATGGTGTCTATTGGAATGAGGATGAAAAAGAGAAGCGGGAAGAATTAGAGCAGGCAGTGGAAACCTATGGGAAAGAGCTGCAGCGGATGGAGCAGTTTGCAAAGCAGGGAGAATCTTTCCGTATCTGGTACAGCAACAAGCCTTATTCCCTGTGCGGACTCTGCCATGCAGTCAGTGTGCTGCGGAAATATGAATGCGCGATATCCGTGGTACGTCTGCCGGATTATGTAAGAGAAGAGGAAAATACGACGGT
>ENA-OPBE01002469-OPBE01002469.1-human-gut-metagenome-genome-assembly--contig:-NODE-2469-length-13753-cov-2.176522_pt1 | contig 13753 bp, 9 predicted proteins | sample MGYA00241066_ERZ501448 | MGnify/ENA primary metagenome ERZ501448 (study PRJEB25962, sample SAMEA2042585) | human gut metagenome | biome: human gut; feature: human-associated habitat; material: faeces...
GGCCGATCTTCCTGATGTCTCTGGATCTTCCGCTTCCGAAACAGGTATTCGGACATCCATGGCTGCTTCAGGGCGATGGAAAAATGAGTAAATCCAAAGGAAATGTTATTTATGCAGACCAGTTAGTTGATTTCTTTGGAGTAGATGCCGTTCGTTATTTTGTACTGCACGAAATGCCATTTGAAAACGATGGTGTGATTACATGGGAATTAATGGTAGAACGTTTAAATTCTGAACTGGCAAATACCCTTGGAAACCTCGTAAATCGTACGATTTCCATGTCCAATAAATATTTTGGCGGAGAAGTAAGAAGTACAGGAGTGACCGAACCGGTTGATGAAGAATTAAAATCAGTTGTACTTGGAACCAAGAAAAAAGTTGCAGATAAAATGGAAGAGCTGCGTGTCGCAGATGCAATCACAGAAATCTTTACTCTGTTTAAACGTTGCAATAAATATATTGATGAGACAATGCCATGGGCACTTGCAAAAGAAGAAGATAAAAAAGACCGTCTTGCAGAAGTACTCTACAATCTGGTAGAAGGTATCTGCATCGGGGCTTCTTTACTCGAATCCTTTATGCCGGAAACAACAGAAAAGATTTTAGCTCAGTTAAATGCACCGAAGAGAACTTATGAAGAACTTGATACATTTGGTTTATATCCGGCTGGAAACAAAGTAACAGAAAAACCGGAAATTCTCTTTGCTCGTCTTGATATCAAAGAAGTGATGGAAAAAGTAGAGGCAATGAAGAAAGAAGAAGCCGAGAAAGCCGGAACAGCAGAAGAAAAGAAAGAAGAACCGGTAATTGAAATCGAAGCAAAACCGGAAATTACATTTGATGATTTTATGAAAATGCAGTTTCAGGTAGGTGAAATTATTGCCTGTGAAGAAGTGAAAAAATCCAAGAAACTGCTTTGCTCTCAGGTGAAAATCGGAAATCAGGTAAAACAGATTGTATCTGGAATCAAGTCCAATTACAAACCAGAGGATATGGTTGGAAAGAAAGTAATGGTATTGGTAAACTTAAAACCGGCAAAACTTGCAGGTGTACTTTCTGAAGGTATGCTGTTATGCGCAGAGGATGAAAATGGTAAATTGGCATTAATGACACCAGATAAAGAGATGCCGGCAGGTGCAGAAATCTGCTAAAATAAGAGAAAACTTTCTGATATGTAAATTACAACAGACCTCCATAGGTAAGATGAAAATCGGACTATGGGGGTCCTTTTCCTAAAAAGGAGAAAGAAATGATATTTGAAACACATGCACACTATGATGACGAGGCGTTTGATGGGGACAGAGACAGCCTGATTTGGGCGATGCATGAACATGGAATTGATACCATTATTAATGTGGGGGCAAGCCTTAAAGGGGTAAGAGAAACGGTAACCTTGATGGAACGCTATCCATTTGTCTATGGCGCAATCGGTGTTCATCCGGATGAAGTCGGAGATTTGGATGAAGAAAAAATCGCATGGATGCGTAAGCTTTGTGAAAAAGAAAAGACAGTTGCCGTCGGTGAAATCGGCCTGGATTACTACTGGGATAAAGAGAGCCATGAAATTCAGAAGAAATGGTTCGTGCGTCAGATGGATTTAGCAAAAGAGATGAGCCTGCCGATTATTGTACACAGCAGAAATGCGGCAAAAGATACCATGGATTTGATGAAGGCAGAGAGGGCGGATTATTTAAGAGGAGTGATTCACTGTTATTCCTATTCTTTAGAACATGCAAAAGAATACATGAATATGGGATATTATCTTGGAATCGGCGGTGTTGTCACATTTAAAAATGCAAAGAAATTAAAAGAAGTGGTAGAATATGCACCGCTTGATTATTTACTGCTTGAGACGGATTCGCCTTATCTGGCGCCGGAACCGTATCGTGGAAAACGTAACTGCTCGTTGTATTTAAATTATGTGGCAGAGGAAATTGCGAGAATTAAAAAAATTTCTTATGAAGAGGTTGTCGAGACAACGAAAAAAAATGCGCAGAAATTATTTGGTGTAAAATAAAGAAGAACAAGGCTTGCTTTTTAATATACCGATTGGTATAATAGAGTACAACGAAGACATGCAGACAGCCGGAGGGCAGTTTATGGATAATAAAGAATTGATAAAAAAGTCAGCGTTGGATCTTTTTTATGCAAGAGGATATGATGCAGTTGGGGTACAGGAAATTGTAAACACTGCAGGGATTACCAAACCAACGCTGTATTACTATTTTGGAAGCAAACGGGGACTGCTTGAAAATCTGCTACAGAGTGGATATCAGCAGTTAGAGGATGAAATCCTGGACGCAATTAATAAAAGCGGAGATTTAAAAGACGTGCTTTATCGTGTTGCGCGCACCTTTTTTGATTATTGTAGCAAGCATCAGAAATTCTATTTATTCATGCTGTCTCTTTTTTATCTGGGAAGAGAAAATGAAGCTTATCAGGTGGTTGCACCTCTGATTGAGCGGCATTATAGAATGATGGTTAAAATTTTTGAAGATGCGGCAGGACAGCTTGGAAATATGAGAGGACGTCAGGAATTATTTGCGGTTGGATTTACCGGTGTATTAAATCACCACATTCTGACTGTAAATTACAGTCTGAAAGAAGGCGAGACGTTTCACATTTCGAATGAGACAACGTATGAGATTGTGCATCAGTTTTTACATGGGATTTATACCTGAAATGGCTGCGGGGTTTGACAGAAAAAGAAAAAATAAAAATATAAATGATAGAAAATTATCAGTTTAAAGAAGGGGAAAGCTTATGGCGAAAAATCAAACTTTAAAGATTACGGAGATGGACCGTTATCTGTTCGGTCAGGGAACACATTATGAGATTTATAAACTCATGGGAGCACATCCGACAAAACAGAAAGGAAAAGACGGCGTTTATTTCGCAGTATGGGCTCCTCGTGCACAGGAAGTAGCGGTAGTTGGAGATTTTAATGGATGGGACCCAAATGAAAACATTATGAAATGTGATAATGACATGGGAATTTATCAGCTTTTCATACCAGGAGTCAAATCTGGAGACTTATATAAATTCTGTATCACATCACCATCAGGAGAACTGCTTTATAAGGCTGACCCTTATGCAAATTATGCAGAAAAACGTCCGGGAAATGCTTCCCGCGTTTATGATATCACAAACTTTAAATGGAATGATTCTGTATGGATGAAAAATCGTCAGAACTATGATGTAAATAAAAATGCGATGTCCATTTATGAAGTACATCCGGGTTCATGGAGAAAACATCCTCAGAATGAACATGATGAAGATGGATTCTATAATTACAGAGAACTTGCACATTCTCTGGCAGAATATGTAAAAGATATGGGCTATACCCATGTAGAATTAATGGGAATTGCAGAACATCCATTTGATGGCTCCTGGGGTTATCAGGTAACCGGATATTATGCACCGACTTCCAGATATGGCACACCGGCTGATTTCCAGCATTTTGTCAATTACATGCATAAAAATAAAATCGGTGTTATCTTAGACTGGGTACCGGCGCATTTCCCGAAAGATGCTCATGGACTGGCTGATTTTGACGGCACACCGACTTATGAATATGCAGACCCGAGAAAGGGTGAACATCCGGATTGGGGTACAAAAGTATTTGATTATGAAAAAAATGAAGTAAAGAACTTTTTGATTGCAAATGCGCTGTTCTGGATGGAACAGTATCACATTGACGGACTTCGTGTAGATGCGGTGGCTTCCATGCTGTATCTGGATTACGGAAGAGAAAATGGACAGTGGGTTCCGAATAAATACGGAGAAAATAAAAACTTAGAAGCGATTGAATTTTTCAAACATTTAAATACAGTCGTGCTTGGAAGAAATAAAGGAACGGTCATGATTGCCGAAGAGTCTACTGCATGGCCGAAAGTAACCGCACATCCGGAAGAAGGCGGTTTAGGATTCAGCTTAAAATGGAATATGGGATGGATGCACGATTTCCTTGAATATATGAAGTTAGATCCGTATTTCCGTCAATACAATCATCATAAGATGACGTTCTCTCTGACTTACGCATACAGTGAAAATTATGTGCTGGTATTATCACATGATGAAGTGGTTCATTTAAAATGCTCCATGATTAATAAAATGCCGGGACTTGGACAGGATAAAATCGAAAACTTAAAAGTCGGTTATTCTTATATGCTTGGACATCCGGGTAAAAAACTGCTCTTTATGGGTCAGGAATTTGGACAGTATCGGGAGTGGAGCGAAGCAAGAGAACTCGACTGGTATTTAACAGCAGAGTCCAGCCATCGTGAATTAAGAGACTATGTAAAAGAATTGCTGAAAATGTATAAGAAATATCCGGCACTTTATGCAACAGACCACACAGATGGTGCATTTGAGTGGATTAATGCGGATGATGCCTGCAGAAGCATTTACAGTTTTATCAGAAAATCACCGACAGGAAGAAATAATCTGTTGTTTGTCATTAACTGTACACCGGTAGCGAGGGATGATTATCGTGTCGGTGTTCCGAAAAAGAAACAGTACCGTCTGGTATTAAACAGCAAAGATCCGAAATTTGGTGGGGATGTGCCGGTAGAGAAAACCGTTTATATGGCACAGAAAAAAGAATGTGATGGAAGAGAATTTTCTTTCGCATATCCATTACCGGCTTATGGAGTTGCTGTATTTACATATTAATTAGAGGACGGAGTTTTTGGACTTTTGGGGTCTGAAAACTCCGTAGAAAAAGATTGTAAAGAAGCATTAAAACAGATAGACGAAAAGAGATATACACAAATGTTGGAGAAAGAAGGAATCGAACAGATTCTGAAATATGGAATTGCATTTCATACGAAGAAGTGTTGTGTAAGAAGAGGCGAGTTGTCATAATTTATACTGGATGTATACCCAAAATTGATGAAACAAAATATGATGAAGTCTGGTGGATTGTCCGTTCCCCGGATAAAATTCCCACAATAGAAAAGCTGGTGCAGGAACTGAGTCCTTCAAAGGAAGTATTTAAAGCATACAGAAAGGCATTCCACCTTGGAATCTTTGATGAAGAATATTTTCAAACCGTTTATGTACCTGATTTTTTAGATGACCTTGTAAAAAATCAAAGTGCGCTAGAGAAGCTTGGATGGTTGTGTGAAAAAAGCAGAGAAAAAAATATCATACTGGGATGTTACTGTGAGGAAGAAGCGCTTTGTCATAGAAGCATTATAGCGGGAATATTGCTTGGAATGGGAGCAAAAATAGAAACGAAAGCAGAGTATATCAAATATTTTGAAAAAATGGAGTTTTTGGTTTGAGCCAAAAACTCCATTTTTGTCATTTTATCAGTTGTAGTATCATTCATCGTAGATGTTTACAATTTCCCCATCTAAGATACGGTTCATATTTTTTACAGCACAGAAGTTTCCACACATACTGCAGGTATCTTCTTTTTCCGGTTTGGCTTCGGCGCGGTAGCGTCTTGCTTTTTCCGGGTCAATACAGATATCAAACATTTCCTCCCAATCTAATTTCTTTCTTGCAAGGCTCATCTGGTGATCCCATTCGATGGCACCTTTTACGCCCTTTGCAATATCTGCGGCATGTGCTGCAATCCTGGAAGCGATGATGCCTTCTTTTACATCATCAAGGCTTGGCAGACGCAGATGCTCTGCAGGAGTTACATAGCAGAGGAAGGAAGCTCCGGATGCAGCAGCGATTGCACCACCGATTGCAGCTGTGATATGGTCATAGCCTGGAGCAATATCCGTTACTAAAGGTCCGAGTACATAGAAAGGTGCACCCTTGCAGATAGTTTTCTGGATTTCCATATTTGCGGCAATCTGGTTCATTGGCATATGGCCAGGACCTTCTACCATAACCTGTACGTCTTTTTCCCATGCTCGTGCAGTCAGTTCGCCTAAAGTAACAAGTTCTTCAATCTGGGAGATATCAGAAGCGTCTTTTAAACATCCTGGACGGCAGGCATCTCCAAGACTCATAGTGATATCGTATTCACGACAAATGTCAAGAATTTCATCATAATGTTCATAGAATGGGTTTTCTTCACCGGTCATTTCCATCCATGCAAAAATGATAGAACCACCACGGGAAACGATGTTGGTAAGACGACGGTTTGCTTTGAAACGTCCTGCGGTGGCTTTATTGATACCACAGTGAATGGTCATAAAGTCAACTCCATCTTCCGCATGCATACGCACAATATCAATCCATTCTTTGGAAGTGATTTCTTTTAATGGTTTGTGGTAATAAACAACTGCGTCATAAATCGGAACAGTACCGATCATAGCCGGACATTCTTTGGTAAGACGTTTACGGAAGGTGCGGGTATCTCCGTAAGAGCTTAAATCCATGATAGATTCAGCCCCCATCTTGACTGCATTGTTTACTTTTTCGATTTCCATATCCATGTCTTTCCAGTCTCTGGAAATTCCAAGGTTTACATTGATCTTGGTTTTGAGCATAGAACCGATAGCGTTTGGTTCGATTGAAGTATGGAGTTTGTTACAAGGAATGATAACCTGGCCTTTTGCCATATATTCCATTAATTCTTTGACATCCATGTTTTCTTTTTTTGCTGCGATTTCCATTTCTTTTGTGATAATGCCTTTTCTTGCGGCATCCATCTGTGTTGTGTATTCCATAATACATTTTCTCCTTTCGTCTGTTTGATAAGCTTTTGTTTGAAGACGTTTAGAGGATAAAAAAAGGTGCACCCCCGACAAGTACACCTTAACTGTTCACACTAAAATATGCTTCCTACGCCGGCATTATCCGTATCAGGTTCTTAGGGTCGAAATCCGTTCGTATCTCCTCTCAGCCGACGCGTCAGCTCCCCTTTTCTTTGTTTTTTATATCATATCGTCTATTCTGATATTTGTCAAGCATAGATATAAGACCACTGTTTTAAATCTTTGATAAAATCTTCAACAGCCTGTTCATTTGTTGCCCAGGAGGTGCAGAAACGAAGACAGGTATGGTTTTCATCCGGTTTGCACTGGAAAGTTGTGACATAATTCTCATTGATTTTTTTGGCGAATTCATTCGGGAAAATCGGGAAAAGCTGATTGGTAGGTGAATCGCATAAAAATGGAATCTTGCAGTCAATGAATCCCTGTTTTAAACGCTGTGCAAGTGCTACACTGCGTTTTCCGAGTTCGAGATATAAATTATCCTGAAAGAGTTCTTCAAACTGTACGCCAATCATCCAGCCTTTGGCGAGAATTGCACCACGCTGTTTCATATTAAAACGGAAATGGTCTTTTAAATCATCGTTTACTAAAATGAGTGCTTCACCAAACATTGCTCCGTTTTTTGTACCGCCAATATAAAAGGCATCGCATAAATCCGGCAGGTCTTTTAAGGTCAGCTGTGTTTCTTCTACGGCAAGTGCCATGGCAAGACGTGCACCATCGATATAAAGATACAGATTATGGCGTTTGCAGAACTGATAAAGTTTCTCAAGTTCTTCTTTTGTGTAGACGGTTCCAAGTTCGGTTGGGAGAGAAATATAGACCAGACGAGGTTCTACCCAATGCTCATTTTCGTGCTGTTTTAAGACCGGACGAATCAGGTCAGCAGTCAGTTTTCCATCGGTACAAGGAATAGAGAGCACTTTATGTCCGCTTGCTTCGATCGCTCCGGTTTCGTGTGTATTAATATGACCGGTATCCGCACTGATGACTGCCTCATAAGGGCGCAGAGCATGCGAAAGAAACGTAAGATTCGTCAGCGTTCCTCCGGTAATAAAATGAATATCAACTCCATAATTTTCCAGTGCTTCCTGGATTTTATCGCGGGCATTATCGCAATGCTCGTCTAATCCGTAAGAATTATTCTGGTGGTAGTTGATGGTCTCAAGTGCGCGAAGAATATTTGGATGTGCTCCTTCGCTGTAATCATTCTGAAAACTGTACATAATAAAAATCCCCTTTTTTCAACAACATCTTTCATCTCATTCTAACACAATTTTCGTAAAAAGAAAGTGAAAAGATTTAGAAGAGAAAATTAATTGACGATGGACTGGACAATTTCGAGTTAGTTGTGGTAAAATCCTAAAATAGATGATAAACAGGGGCGGAAGTACTGAAAGTGGAACTTTCGTCCCCTTTTACCGTGCTATACAAAATGTACACTTGGAGTCTTTAAACATTTGTTTTGGAAAGGAAGTAATTGAAAATGACAAAAATCGATATTTTTTCAGGATTTCTTGGAGCAGGTAAAACAACATTAATCAAAAAGTTATTAAAAGAGGCATATAAAGGCGAGCAGGTCGTTTTAATTGAAAATGAATTTGGTGAAATCGGTATCGACGGCGGTTTCTTAAAAGAAGCAGGAGTAGAAATTCGTGAAATGAACTCCGGATGTATCTGCTGCTCTTTAGTTGGTGACTTTGGAACTGCTTTAAAAGAAGTAATCGCAAAGTATGAACCACAGCGTATCGTAATCGAACCATCAGGAGTCGGAAAACTTTCTGATGTTATCAAGGCTGTTCAGAAAATCGAAAACGAAGTTGAAATCAAATTAAACAGCTTTACAACTGTAGTGGATGCAACAAAATGTAAAATGTATATGAAAAATTTCGGCGAATTTTTCAGCAACCAGATTGAATATGCCGGAACTGTTATCTTAAGCAGAACGGACAAAGCTTCCGAAGAAAAAATTGCAACTGCACTTGAGATTATCCGTGGACTGAATCAGACAGCAGCAGTTATCACAACTCCGATTGAAAAACTTTCCGGAGAAAAGATTTTGGATACCATGGAAAACAACCGCTCTTTGGAAAAAGAATTAATGGATGAAGAAGTTTGCCCGGTATGCGGTGGACATCATGGCCATGAGCACCATCACGACCATGACCATGAAGAATGTGGATGCGGACACGACCATGACCATGAACATCATCATCACCATCATGCAGATGAAGTGTTCACAAGCTGGGGGAAAGAGACAACAAAGAAATATACAAAAGAAGGAATTCATGAGATTCTGGAAGCACTCTCTAACCATAATGACGAGTACGGAATGGTACTGCGTGCAAAAGGTATGGTAGAGGGCGAAGATGGACAGTGGATTTACTTTGATATGGTTCCGGGTGAAGCAGATGTACGTGAAGGTGCACCGGAATACACCGGAAGAATCTGCGTCATCGGTTCTAAGATGAATGAAGCAAATCTGGCCAGATTATTTGGTCTTGCATAATCAAGATACGAGAGAAAAATAACAATACAAATAAGCTTAAGGTGTGAGTGTTGAACTGAAGTTTTGACACTCACATCATGATATTTAAGAAAGGTTATGAAAAATGGACGAATTTAAAGTACCGATTTACCTTATGACAGGTTTTCTTGAGAGTGGAAAAACATCATTTTTGAATTTTACACTCGCACAGGAGTATTTTCAGATTGATGAACCGACTCTTTTAATTCTCTGTGAGGAGGGTGAAGAAGAATACGATAAAAAAGTGCTGAAAAAAAGCCGTACTTCTGTAGAAGTAATCGACAGCATTGAGGAGCTGACCACAGAGCGTCTGGTTGCTTATGATGCATTTTATAATCCGGGTCGCGTTATCATTGAATACAACGGAATGTGGCAGGTAAGCAAATTAGAAGAACTGACATTTCCGTCTGGATGGGGAATCGAACAGCATATTGTGACAGTAGATGCAAGTACCTTTCAGGTATACCTTAACAATATGAAATCCCTGTTTATGGAAATGGTAAGAAATGCAGATTTAGTATTATTTAACCGTGCAGATACCGAACTTCCGCTTGCAAATTTCAGAAGAAGCATTAAAGTTGTAAATCCGGGTGCAGAACTGATTTTTGAAGATGAAGAGGGTGAAATCGAGGATATCTTTGACGGAGAAATGCCATTTGATGTCAAGGCCGAGACGATTGAAATTCCAAATGAGGATTATGGAATCTGGTATCTGGATGCGAGAGACCATGCGGATACTTATAACGGAAAGAAAGTTTCTTTTACCGGAATGGTGTTAAAATCCAGAGAATTTGCTAAAAATGAATTTGTACCGGGACGTATGGCAATGACCTGCTGTGCAGATGACACCACATTTTTAGGATTTGTCTGCAAGAGCGATGAAGCACGTCATCTAAAAACCGGAAAATGGGTGAATGTCGTAGCCAAAGTGAAATATGAATTTGTACCGGCTTACGGTGAAACAGGTCCAGTACTCTATGCGATTTCTGTGGAAGAGACAGAACCGTTAAAAGATGAACTGGTATATTTTAGTTAAGGAGCTGATATGTATTTAATAGTAGGACTTGGAAATCCAGGAAAACAGTATGATAAAACCCGCCACAATATGGGATTTGATACCATTGATGAATTGATAGACCGTCATCGGATTGCCGGATCTGGAATCGACCGGAAAGCGATGTATGGCAAGGGAGTGATTGCCGGAGAAAAAGTCATTCTTGCAAAGCCGATGACCTATATGAATTTGAGCGGAGAAGCAGTTAGGGAATTAATCAATTATTATAAAATGGATGCAGAGACAGAACTGGTTGTCATCTATGATGATATTGATTTGGACCCGGGACAGATAAGAATCCGTAAAAAAGGCAGCGCCGGTGGACACAATGGAATCAAAAACATTATTGCCCAGCTTGGAACCCAAAATTTCTACCGAATTAAAGTAGGAGTCGGAGCAAAACCAAAAGGATGGGATTTGGCAGATTATGTACTGGGACGTTTTGATAAAGACGAACGTGTTCTGGTCGATGAAGCAATTAAAGAAGCTGCCGATGCGGTGGAATTAATTTTAGCAGAGGGCATTGAAACTGCCATGAACCGTTATAACGCAAAAAAGAAATAGGAATGAAATAAATAAATTGAGGGAGAAAACATGCAGGCACTTTTGCAGCCACTTTCAAAACTTGGTGAATACGAAGAAATTAAAAACAGAATAGAGAAAAATCGTGGAATTTTACAGCTTGCCGGATGTATTGATTCGCAAAAAGCGCATGTCATTTACGGACTGGGTCAGGAAAAGAAGAACCGTCTTGTCATTGCGGAAAATGAATTAAAAGCAAAAGAGTTGTACGAAGATTTGAAATTTTACTATCCGGATGTTTTTTATTATCCGGCGAGGGATTTAATTTTCTTTGAAGCAGATATTCATGGAAATCTGCTTACAAAACAGCGGATGCAGGTAATTGCAGCACTTTTGGAGAAAAAGAGTGTGACGGTGGTGACAAGCATCAGTGGCTGTATGGATTATCTTCTTCCGATTTCCGTACTTAAAAAGCATGTCCTGCATTTTAAAAATGACAGTGTGCTTGATACCGAAGCACTCAAAAAAGATTTGATTAATATGGGATTTGAGTACAATGCGCAGGCGGAGACCCCGGGACAGTTTGCCATGCGTGGTGGAATTGTGGACATCTTTCTTTTAACCGAGGAAAATCCGGTGAGAATCGAGATGTGGGGCGATGAGATTGATTCTATCCGCAGTTTTGATGCCGAAAGTCAGCGTTCCATTGAAAATCTGGACGAGATTACCATTTATCCGGCAGAAGAGATGATACTTGATGATTCGGTTTTGGAAAAAGGTCTGATATCCATTGAAAAAGAGCGGGATAAGACGATACAGGCATTTCGTGATGCCTTTTTGCCGGAAGAAGCCGGACGTATCAAAAATATGGTAAATGAAGCAGTCAGCGCAATGCGGGAATTTCATGATTTTTCATCAGCAGAACATTTTATCCGATATTTTTATAAAGAACCGGTCACTTTTTTAGACTATTTTGAGGAGGAGGATACACTCCTTTTTTTAGACGAAACAAATCATCTTTTAGCAAGTGTGGAAGCAGTGGAAACGGAATTCCGTGAGAGCATGAAGCACCGCCTTGAAAAAGGTTATCTTCTGGCAGGACAGACAGATTTATTATGCGGGAAAAAACTGCTGATTCATAAAATTAATCAGAAAAACGGCATTGGAATCTGTACGATGGAACAGCAGAAAGAGGACTGGCAGATAAATGATTCCTTTTATCTGACAACCAAATCGGTAAATTCGTATAATAACAGTTTTGAACTTTTAATAAAAGATTTGAAAAACTGGAAAAAACGGGGATATCAGGTGTTGCTGTTGTCCGGTTCAAGAACAAGGGCGAAACGTCTGGCACAGGATTTATTAAATGAAGGCTTGACGGCGGTTTATACGGAGGATAGAAATCGTGAAATCCATGAGGGTGAGATTGTAACGACGTATGGATATGCCAGAAGCGGATTTGAGTATCCGATGGTGCGTTTTGTTTTGATTACTGAAAGCGATATCTTCGGAAAAGAGAAGAAAAAGAAGCGAAAGAAAACAGAATACAGCGGAAAGAAAATTCAAAGTTTTTCAGAACTTTCGATTGGAGATTATGTGGTTCATGAAAATCATGGATTGGGAATTTACCGTGGGATTGAAAAAGTTACCGTAGATAAAGTAGTGAAAGATTATATTAAAATTGAATATGCGGGTAACAGCAATTTATATATTCTGGCAACTCAGTTAGATTTACTGCAAAAATATGCCGGAGCGGATGCACGTGCGCCGAAGTTAAATAAATTAGGCGGTCAGGAATGGAACAAGACCAAAACAAAGGTGCGTGGAGCAGTAAAAAATATTGCAAAAGATTTGGTTGCTCTTTATGCTGCGAGACAGGAGAAGAATGGTTACTGCTATGAACCTGATACGGTCTGGCAAAAAGAGTTTGAAGAAATGTTTCCATTTGAGGAGACGGAAGACCAGTTAGCGGCGATCGAAGCGACTAAAAAAGATATGGAAAGTAACAAGATTATGGATCGTCTGGTCTGCGGGGACGTCGGATATGGAAAGACCGAAATTGCAATTCGTGCAGCATTTAAGGCGGTTCAGGAAGATAAACAGGTGGTCTATCTTGTTCCGACGACTATTCTTGCACAACAGCATTACAATACCTTTGTTCAGAGAATGAAAGATTTTCCGGTGCGGATTGATTTGCTTTGCCGGTTTAAGACTCCGGCAGAACAAAGAAAAACCATTGAGGATTTGAAAAAAGGGTTTGTGGATATCGTAATCGGAACGCATCGATTGTTGTCAAAAGATGTGGTCTATAAAGATTTGGGAATGTTGATTGTGGATGAGGAACAGCGGTTTGGCGTGACTCATAAAGAAAAAATCAAAAAGCTCAAAGAAAATGTGGATGTATTGACGCTGACGGCAACACCGATTCCGAGAACCCTGCACATGAGTCTGATTGGAATCCGTGATATGAGTGTATTAGAAGAAGCACCGATGGACCGTATGCCGATTCAGACCTACGTAATGGAATACAACGAAGAGATGGTAAGAGAGGCGATTAACCGCGAGCTGGCAAGGGGCGGACAGGTTTATTATGTGTATAACCGTGTCAATGATATTGATGAAATCACAAATCGGATTGCAAAATTAGTGCCGGATGCAAATGTAGCCTTTGCACACGGTCAGATGCCGGAGCATCAGTTGGAAAAAATTATGTATGGATTTATCAACGGAGAAATTGATGTGCTGGTATCCACGACAATTATCGAGACTGGTCTGGATATTTCAAATGCCAATACCATGATTATTCATGATTCTGACCGGCTTGGTTTGTCCCAGCTTTATCAGCTTCGTGGTCGTGTAGGTCGTTCAAACAGGACTTCTTATGCCTTTTTAATGTATAAAAAAGATAAGATGCTAAAAGAAGTTGCTGAGAAAAGATTGCATGCCATCCGGGAATTTACGGATCTG
>ENA-OPBE01002474-OPBE01002474.1-human-gut-metagenome-genome-assembly--contig:-NODE-2474-length-13725-cov-1.689759_pt1 | contig 13725 bp, 10 predicted proteins | sample MGYA00241066_ERZ501448 | MGnify/ENA primary metagenome ERZ501448 (study PRJEB25962, sample SAMEA2042585) | human gut metagenome | biome: human gut; feature: human-associated habitat; material: faeces...
GGCCGTAGCCGAAATAGCCTGGACACCTCAGAACCGTCGCGAATGGCATGACTTCCGTCGCCGCATCAATCGGGAGATTCCCTTGCTTCGTTCCCGTGGAATCAATGCCTTTCAATTAAGCAATGATGTTGAGATCACTGTCACAAGGCTTCCCAATGGCAAAAAAGCCTTCGTCACGATTGATACGGAAAAATACCCCGTTGAGGTACGCTACACGCTAGACGGATCCGACGCCGCAGTCGCCGATCTATAAGAGGCCCTTTAAGACAAAAATCGGGACCACGGTCAGTGCTGCCTGCTTTGAGCACGGCCGTCAATCTGGGAACACAGCCCACGTTGACGTCAGCGAACATCACGACATCAGAAATTATTATCCCTATCTCGAAACTCCCGAAATCCATGCATCAATCGCACCTTGATTTCATCAAACAGCGGATGTGCGGACTGCTGAGTCTGCTGCTCCCTCTGGAGAACCTTGCTACTGATGTGCCGCAGCTGGGCAAGGATTCGGTTCAACGGATCGTAAAGTCCATGACCCTCGAGGAGAAGGCTTCGCTACTGGTCGGCTTATCAATGGAGGATTACGGCGGGGAGGGATCCGTAGCGGGTCACACGCTCCGTTATATTCCCGGCTCGGCGGGAACGACCGCCCCGATGCCCCGATATGGGATTCCGCCGACGGTTATGGCCGACGGCCCGGCCGGATTGCGGATTGATCCCGTACGAAAAGGCGATTCGCTGACCTATTATTGTACGGCATTCCCAGTCGGTACGATGCTCGCTTCGACGTGGAACACGAAGTTGATTGAGCAAGTGGGAAGCGCGATCGGAAACGAAGTGCTAGAATATGGATGCGACGTTATCCTCGGTCCGGGCATGAATATCCATCGGAATCCGCTCTGCGGCCGTAACTTCGAATACTACTCCGAGGACCCGCTGTTGAGTGGCAAATGCGGAGCTGCTATGGTTCGCGGTATTCAGTCGCAGGGCGTGGGTGCATCGATCAAACACTTTGCGGCCAACAATCAGGAGGGACTTCGGTTGCAGAATGATGCCCATGTCTCGCAGCGCGCCCTGCGCGAAATCTATCTGCGAGGATTCGAAATCGCCGTACGCGAAGGGAAACCTTGGACTGTTATGTCCTCTTACAACCGGCTGAACGGCTCCTATACCCAGGAAAACCGCGAATTGCTGACCACAGTTCTGCGCGACGAGTGGGGATACAAAGGGATTGTCGTGACGGACTGGATCGGTCGGCGCAATACCGTCGCTCAAGTTCATGCCGGAAACGATCTGATGATGCCTGGCGAACCTTCCCAAAGTGAAGAAATCATTCGGGCGGTACGGGAAGGGCGTCTCGATGAAAAGGAGGTGGACATCTGTGTCGAACGTATGCTCAAATACATCATGCGCACACCGCGTTTCCGCAGATACACACCTTCTAATCGCCCTGACTTTACCAAAAATGCGACGATAGCACGGCAAGCTGCGGCCGAAGGAATCGTATTGTTGAGCAATCGGCAAAAAACCTTGCCCTTGCCTCCCGAATCACGAATCGCGCTGTTTGGCGTCCATGGATACGACTACATTGGATGCGGAACCGGTGCCGGATATGTCTATGCCCCGTATATGACCGAACTGAACCGGAGCTTTACCGAGGCGGGATTCCGACTCGACTCCATCGTTGATAACCTCTATGCCCAATACCGTTCGTTCGGTGAAATACTCTATGCCGAACAGAATCGGAAACTGGTGCTCGGCAACCGTATCTACACTCCGGAGAATTCGTTGACCCCGGAGTTTATCGAGGCGCGTGCCGCGACCAACGATATTGCCGTGATTTCATTCGGACGTCTTTCCGGCGAAGGGAACGACCGCCCGACCTTGGATTTCTACCTCTCGGACGACGAACGCACCTTGCTCGAGCGTGTCTGCACGATCTTTCATGCAGCGGGTAGAAAGGTCGTCGTGATCCTTAACATCGGAGGTGTGATTGAGACCGATTCCTGGCATGCCCTACCTGATGCCATTCTTGTTGGCTGGCAAGGGGGTCAGGAGGGTGGTTGCGCCACAGTTGACGTGTTGAGCGGTAAGGTATCCCCTTCGGGACGTCTGCCTATGACCTTCCCGAAAGACTACACCGATCATCCTTCCTCGCAGAACTATCCGTTGAACTACCGATCCTATCGAGGCGATTGGGCCGACAATACTCCCGAACGCAAGTTCCGAAATCTCGGATACACTGACTACGAAGAAGATATCTGGGTCGGATACCGTTATTTCAATACTTGGGCATCTGACCGCATCGTCTTTCCTTTCGGATTCGGATTGAGTTACACGACTTTCGAATGGAGCAATGCCGCATTGAAACTATCCAGGGACGAATGCCTCGTCACCCTGCAGGTCACCAATTCGGGTACATACCCCGCAAAGGAGGTCATCGAGCTCTTCGTTGCGGCACCCGGAAGCACGCTGCCCAAACCCGTGCGTGAATTGAAGGCCTTTGCAAAAACCCGTATGCTCGAACCCGGCGAGAGTACCATGATAAGGTTATGCTTCCGCGTGAACGACCTGGCATCGTTCGATCCGGCATCGGCGTCATTCGTCACGGATGCCGGAACCTATACTATCGAATTGGCCAGCTCGGCCAATGAAATACGGCTTAAATTGCCCTTAAAGATACCGGCTACGCGCCGTCGGGTACACAACGTGCTTAATCCCCAACAGCCGATCTGTGTTCCGGACTTTCAACGTGAAAACGTTGGATCATTCCGTCCGGTCGGTGGTTTCTGACTCCTCACAAACGAATATTCCAAAACCTTTACATGCTGAATAATTAGCATGGATAGATTGCAAAGATAAAATGACAAAGGCGGAATTCCTCAAACAGCGGGAAACAATTCAGTCCAACACGCCAAAGATATGAAGAACCTGTTTTACCTTTTGATATGCGCTCTGGGTTGGAGCAGTTGCTCCCACTTGAATCCGCAGACCTTCCGTTCCGACCGGGAGATTGAGGCTCGCATTGAAAAGATCCTCGGAGGACTCACCCTCGAAGAAAAAGTTGGCCAAATGTGCCAGCTCACCGTCGGGATGGTTATCGATAACAGCGATCCGCAAAATCCCTTCATCAGCGATGCTCTGCTCGATACTGTGATCGGCCATTACAAAGTGGGGTCAATCCTCAACATTCCATTTGGAATAGGACAGCCCCGCGAAGTTTGGCTTCGGGTTATCAATAAGATCCAGCAGCGCTCGCTCGACGAACTGGGAATCCCCTGTATCTACGGCGTGGATCAGATTCACGGTGCCTCCTATACCGTCGGTGCAACCTTCTTCCCGCAGGGGATCAACATGGGAGCTTCATTGAACTGCGATCTGATGCGTCGCAGTTCAGAAATCACTGCCTATGAAACCCGGGCCTGCGGCATTCCATGGAATTTTGCGCCGGTCATGGATCTGGGACGCGATCCTCGCTGGCCTCGGATGTGGGAGAGCTACGGAGAGGATGTCTGCATCAATACGCGTATGGCCGTAGCCTCAGTATCCGGCATGCAGGGCGACGATCCCAACCACATTGCGCCGAACCGGGTGGCCGCCTGTCTAAAGCATTTCATGGCCTATGGCGTACCGGTTTCGGGACAGGACAGAACCCCGTCGTCGGTAACCCGCAATGCATTGCGCGAGAAATATTTCATTCCCTTTATGGAATCGATTCGGGAGGGAGCTTTGTCGCTGATGGTAAATTCGGCAAGCAACGACGGCATGCCGTTTCACGCTAACCACGAACTGCTTACCGGCTGGCTCAAAGAGGAATTAGACTGGGACGGACTGATCGTAACGGACTGGAACGACATCTATAACCTTTGTGATCGGGATCACATTGCCGCAACCCGTAAGGAGGCCGTGGCTTTGGCCATCAATGCCGGAATCGACATGGCAATGGTTCCTTCCGACTGGAAATTCTGCGACTACCTGCGGGAGTTGGTTCAGGAAAGGGTTGTACCTATGTCACGTATCGACGACGCCGTACGCCGTGTCTTACGGTTGAAGATGCGGCTGGGACTCTTCAAGGAACCTTTTATCAAAGCCGAAGAGTTCGATCGGTTCGCATGTGACGAATTTTCGGCAGTAGCCTTGCAAGCTGCCGAGGAGTCGATGATTCTGCTCAAGAACGAATCCGATCTTCTGCCGCTGAAGCGATCCACGCGGATACTGCTCACCGGACCGAATGCCCATTCAATGCGCTGCCTCAACGGGGGCTGGTCATATTCATGGCAAGGAGATCGCTGCGACGAATTTGCAGGCGAGTATCATACGATCTACGAGGCCTTAAACAGGAAGTTTGATCACGTGATCTGGATTCCGGGCGTGGAGTACGGAACTTCCGAAGAGAACTGGCAGACGGAGTATGTCACGGGAATCGATCGCGCCGTTGCCGCAGCGGCCCATGCCGACGTCATTATCGCCTGTGTCGGTGAGAACTCCTATTGCGAGACCCCCGGCAACATAAACGACCTAAATCTTTCGTCGAATCAACAGCAACTCGTTCGGGCTTTGACCGTAACTGGGAAACCCATGATTTTGATTCTGAACGAGGGCCGACCGCGACTCGTCCGCGAAATCGAACCGCTGGTTCAGGCTATCGTTGACATCCTCCTGCCGGGCAACTACGGCGGCGACGCACTGGCCAATTTGCTGGCCGGGAATGCAAACTTCAGCGGACGGTTACCGTTTACCTATCCCCGCTGGCCCGATGCCCTGGCTACATACGACTTCAAACCCTGTCAACAGATGGGACCCATGGAGGGCGAATACAATTACGACGCCGTAATGGACGTGCAATGGCCCTTCGGTTATGGTTTGAGCTATACACGATTCACCTATTCGAACTTCAAGACCAAATGCAGCGAATTCCGAGACGGAGATTGTCTCACTTTTTCGGTCGACGTGACCAATACGGGAAATCGAAGCGGGAAAGAAGTCGTGATGCTGTGGTCGAGTGATTTGGTGGCGAGTCTCACCCCCGACGTGATCCGACTGCGCAATTTCGAGAAGATCGAACTCGCTCCCGGTGAAACCCGCACCGTGACTCTTTCAATTCCCGCATCAGATCTCGCTTTTGTCGGCTACGACGGTCGTTGGCGGCTTGAAGCAGGTGAATTCCGGATCCGAATGGGGTCGGAAGCGACCGTAATCCGCTGTAGCGAGACTCGAATCTACGAAACTCCTAATCTTCCCCAAGTTTGATCATAATAACACATCTGGAATATGAAAAGATTCATCATCACGATCCTCCTGCTCGCATTTGCAGGATTGAGCTTTGGGGCCGAGAATCTTCCTGCCATCATTCCCTTGCCCCGCAAGGTCGTCTGCAAAGGGAAAATAGCCTTCACTTTGACGGAATCCACCAGGATTTTGTTGCCCCGGAATGATAAAGTACTGCGCCGCACCGCAGAGATCTTTGTGCAGACAATCGCCCGGGAACAAAATCTGATGCTAAAAATCCGGGAAAAAGATTCCGGTGAAATTCGACTCACGGTTGATCCGCAACTCGCCGAAGAAGCTTATCGGCTCGACATCACAGCGAGCGGGATTGACATCCGGGGAGGATCATCAGCAGGTGTCTTCTACGGACTTCAGAGCTTTCGCCAGCTTCTTGCCCAATACGGGACAGTGCTTCCTGCCTTGCAGATCGAGGATGCTCCCTCGTTCGGATACCGCGGGGCGATGCTCGACTGTGGTCGTCATTTCTTCACGGTCGACGAGATCAAAACCTTTATCGACTTGTTGGCCTTGCACAAGATCAACCGTTTCCATTGGCATCTGACCGAAGATCAGGGTTGGCGTATCGAAATCCGCCGCTATCCCGAATTGACGAAGATCGGATCGCAACGTTCGGAAACAGTTCTCGGTAACAACTCCCCGGCTTACGATGGAACCCCCTATGGCGGTTATTACACCCAAGATCAGCTACGCGACGTTGTAACCTATGCCGCTGAACGATTTATCGTCATAATACCCGAAATAGAGATGCCGGGACATGCTTCAGCCGCTCTGGCCGCCTATCCCAATCTGGGATGCATCGGTGAGGGATATAAAGTGCGAACACATTGGGGAGTTTTTCCTGAGGTCTTTTGCGCCGGCAAGGAGTCGACGTTCGAATTTCTGCAGAATGTTCTCGAGGAGGTGATCAAACTTTTCCCCTCGGAGTACATCCATGTGGGTGGCGACGAGTGTCCGACAAAAAGCTGGAAAGTCTGCCCCGCCTGTCAGAAACGTATCCAGAACGAAAGTCTGAAGGATGAACACGAGCTGCAAAGCTACTTCATGCTTCGCATAGAGAAATGGCTTAACAAACACGGCCGTCACCTGATCGGCTGGGACGAGATCCTCGAAGGCGGTATCTCGCAGAGCGCCACCATCATGTCGTGGCGTGGCACTGCAGGCGGCATCGCTGCAGCCCGAGCCGGGAACAAGGTCATCATGACCCCCAATACCCACTGTTATTTAGATTATTACCAGACAGAGCATCCACAAGGTTGTGAACCGTGGGGAATCGGCGGATACGTTCCCGTCGAGAAGGTCTACTCGTTTGATCCTTACGACCAACTCGCTGAAACCGAATGCCCCTACATCCTCGGCATGCAGGGCAACATCTGGACCGAATACATAGCATCAATGGCTCATGTCGAGCACATGACTCTACCTCGTTTGGCAGCTTTGGCTGAAGTGAGTTGGAGCTATAAAGGCCGCGACATCGAGGATTTCCGCCGCCGCATGGAAAACCTCCGTAAGATCTACGAATTATGCGGATACCGATATGCCCCCTACTTCTTCGATCACGCCGAGGTGAAAAAATAGAGAGCATATTTTTCGACAAAGAAAGAATAGAGATACGAAACTGATACGGATTGTGTCGTTGAGGAAGTGCGCGTTGACGACCTGTATGATCTGATTATAGATGTTCACGAGTTTTTGAAATTGTGAATAAAAATCGTTCAGTTGGGCTATGAATTATACCTTTGAATGGTCACGTCTGACAACTTTGAAACGTTCGGCGGAGATGCGGTTGACGATAAACCGACTATGGTATGCTCCAATCAGGCCTTGCAGAGCTGTTTTAGAAGCGAATATATTGCGCTCCATTGAGCCGGAATGAGTCCTTGTAGTTCAAAATCTTCGATTTTCTGCCATTCTTTTTAATCTAGTTTCGGTTGGTATCCATAATATCAAATATCGGCTGAAAAGAGGCGCGATTTAGGAGTAGCATGAGCCTCGCAGAGAGAGGACAAAATTTTGCAGCAGAAAATTTTGTCGTAAAAGCTTTGAAGAATCTCTGAAGCGGCTTTTGGAACCGGACCTTTCCCTGGTGCAATATTATAAGGGCTGGGCGGTTCGGTTCGAAAATTGCGGACGTCTAAATAGGCAGCCGAGAGGGATGCCCACTGCTGAACATTACCAAACGCAACTTGTAAAGCTACCGCAATAATCATCCATTGGCGGAAAGTTTTACTACAGCCCGAAGGACATAGACGAATATTTGTGAACGCGGACTAAAAGAAGGGGGGGGGAAGATAATGGCGTTGGATTATCTGACGGCGTATTTAGCACAAATTTTCGACATCACAATAAGGCGGCATGAAAAATGCCGCCTTACTGTCTTTAATGTCCAAAAACATCCAAATTGAAAATAGCAATGTATTAGGACTTCCTCGCTTGCGAGAAATGAGCACTAGACAACCGGTAATATGGGAAACTCGTTTGTTGAATTCGGTTTATAAAGAATTAAAATTCTGTTTTATGCCAACTGCTTATTTGAAGGTATAGAATAATACTGCCCAATCACCCGGGGATACTTGTTCGAACAATTTTTCGAGTTTTCCGGCTGGCGCAATTTCCTGTGCAGCCATACCGGCACGTAACGCCTCTATTTCCCGATACCGGCACAATACGGCCAGACGTTCGCCGGAACATCCGATGAAATCGAGAGGAGGAAAAATATCGGGATGGTAAACGATCCGGTCCTGAAAGCAGATGCCCTGCGACGTCCGCTTGTCGAACAGCATGCGATTGGGGCCGCACCCGATCCAGAGGTGGGTGGAAGTTTCGAATATGCCAGTTTTGGAATAATATCCGCGTTCCTCCAATTCCTGTTTAAGTGTCGTGCAGTCGGCATCGGCCGGGAAATCGAATTCCGGAGGCAGCGAGGCACCCGTCCGGGTTACATAGGCCGGTGTTATCCGTCCTTCGGCATAGACATAAAGCGTATCGCAGAACGGCTGGATGAAAAGCGTTCGCCCGGCATAGGTCGAGATGGCGTGCTGGGAGAAATTGATCACGCCGGAATAGCCGCTGGTGGTGCGGGAAGCCGAAAGCCGGACGGAGTTGCGCAGGATGGAATCGGCTTTGAAAAAAGCCGTACGCCGTTTGGGGGTGATTCCGAAGTAGCCTAATATGCCGTTGTCATCCACAACGGCGTCGGCGATGAATTCAATGTCGGGATAACGTTCGTACCGGGATACCGAATCCCCGTCGTAACGATAGATGCGAAGGGCTCTGTCCGCGAGATCGGGCAGGTAGACCCGCTGCCGGGACTTGTCGATCCACACGTTGTTTATGAAGCCGTAATCGCGGTCCTGCCGGGCGATTCGGTTGAGAAACCGTCCTTCGGCGTCATAGCGATAAAGGTCGGAACGTACCCCCTCGATATTCACGACGAAAATATCGTCGTCTGCGAATCGGATACGTGCAATGTCGGTCAGACGACAGCTGTCATTCTGTTCCAGTAGGATGAAATCCCATTTCAGAACTTGGGCCGATAAATCGAAATCCGTTCCGGTATGGTCCGTCATATTGTGTTCGTCGAGTATGATGGCCGTACTTTCGGTTGTTTGTTCGGAGGCGCAGGCCGCCGACAGGAGGACGAAACAGGCTGCGAAGAATTGTTTTTTCATGGATGTTTGGTTAAATGGAAAACACGGTAAAATTGACCCAGTAGGGACGGATGAAATTGACCCGGTAAAAACGGCTTAAATTGACCACCTTAAAACGGTCGAAAGTGATCCATCTAAAACGGAGCAAGCTGCCCCAGTCAGTAATTTGAGTAAAAAGTAGTTGTTCAGAGGTTTAAAAGGAGTTGGATTTTGTTAGCTTGACTATCAAAAGCAAACCAAAATCCAGAGACTATGCCTAACAGACCTTTGAAAATGAATAAATTACGCACGATCATTCGATTGTACACCGATCGCGTTGGTTTAAGGGCTATCGCCGAGATGGCCCGCACTTCGCGCAACACGGTAAAAAAGTATGTCAACAAGTGGAACACCCTCAGCCTTACCTATAAGGAGTTCCTTTCCAAGAGCGATGCCGAGCTTTACGCTCTGTTCTGCATCGAGGAGACTCCGGTGGAGTCCAATCCCCGTATAGACGCCCTTGAGGCTTTTCTTCCTTCTGCCAGCAAAGAGATGGGGCGTAAGGGTATGACCAGCCACAAGCAATGGGAGCGTTATCGCGCAGCCCATCCGGACGGTTACAGTCTGACGCAGTTCCGTGTCGCCTTGCGTCGCTACGAACGCATCAGCAACCCGTCGATGCGTATGGAGCATAAGGCAGGGGATAAGTTGTTCGTGGACTATACGGGCAGCAAGCTGTGGATCTACCCTCCGGGTGAACAACCCCGCGAAGTGGAGGTGTTCGTGGCGATCCTGGGATGCAGTCTGCTGACCTATGTGGAAGCTGTCGAGAGTCAGCGCAAGGAAGACTTTATCTCGGCCTGCGAGAACGCCTTTTATTATTATGGCGGCGTACCCAAAGCTATCGTTCCGGATAACCTGAAGAGCGCGGTTACGAAAGCCAGCCGTTATGAAGCGATTCTGAACACGGAGTTCGAGCGGTTCGGCGAACACTATGGCGTGACGGTATATCCTACCCGGGCCCGCAGTCCCAAGGATAAGGCCCATGTCGAGAATGCGGTTAAGCTTACCTACAAGGATATCTTTACTGTCATCGAGCCGTTACACTGTCCCGATCTGCGGTCACTTAACATAGCTATCCGTGCGGCTCTTGAGAAACATAACAACCAGAACCGTCCGCGGCGCAACTACTCCCGTCGGGATTACTTCGAGGATGTAGAACAGGAAGCTCTCGGGCCTCTGAACCCGATCCGTTACCAGATGAAGAAGCATATCGTCACTACGGTCGATAAATACGGTTATGCGCGCCTACACGAAGACATCCACTACTACAGCGTTCCACACACCTACATCGGCAAGAAAGTACAGTTGTCCTATACGGTGGCCGACGTGGAGATCCGCTACAACTACGACATCATAGCCCATCATACCCGCGACCGCCATAACTACCGCTACACTACCGTTACCGAACACCTTTGTCCAAAGCATCGCGCGGTGATGGAGTGGTCGCCGGAGCGGTTCCTCCAGCAGGCTGCCGCCATACATGAAGACGTGGAGCATTATATCCGCAGGATACTGGAGAAGACCCGCTATCAGGATCAGGCCAACAAGATATGTTCGGGCATCCTGAACTTCGCCCGTAAAGTGGGGCCCGACCGTCTGGCAGCGGCCTGCCGACTGGCCGACAGTTACGGCAAGTACAGTTTCCGGGAGATACAGGATATACTTCAGAATAAATCCGAGGCGATAGACCTTCCGGAGGAGCCTGCCGATATGCCTGAACACGAGAACATCAGAGGCAAAGAGTACTATAAATAAATACTTAATCCATAAAACTATGAACAATCAGACATTAGAGAAACTGCGCCAGATGCGCCTCTTTGGTATGCACGACGCTTTTAAGACCTCGCTGGAGAACACTATCAAAGAGAAGATGACCCAGGACCAGTTCGTATCGCACCTGGTTCACAGTGAATGGGACAACCGCAAGAACCGAGCTGTTGAACGGGCTGTCAGAGCCGCCCAGTTCCGTTACAACGCCACCCTGGATGATGTCGACTATACCTTCGAGCGGGGTCTCGACCGTAATCAGGTCGAGCGGCTTGCCGCTATGGAGTTCGTGCGCGACCACAAAGACCTTATCATTACCGGACCGACAGGAACGGGCAAGAGTTATCTGGCCACCGCGCTCGGCTATAAGGCCTGCCAGGACGGTTTCCGAGTAATGTATGCAAGCACGGCCAAACTAATGAGCCAGCTCAAAATATCCAAGGCCAAAGGCACGATACTGGCCGACCTGAAGCGTATCGAACGCGTAGACCTGATGATCCTGGACGACTTCTGCATGCAGCCGCTCGACGCCCAATCGCGCGGCATACTGATGGACATCATCGAAGACCGGCATCAAAGGCGCTCGACCATGATAACCTCGCAGATCCCCGTAAAGGACTGGTACGACGTGATCGGCGAGAAAACCATCGCCGACGCCGTACTCGACCGCATCGTACACCACTCGCTGCGCGTTGAACTGTTCGGCGAGTCGATAAGGAAAAGAAAATCTAAATCTGAAAATGCCTATGGATAGACGCCTGCAGCTGCAAAACTACTCTTTTGTTCTTTTAGAACAAATAGTTATATTTGCAGTGTTGGTCGACACAATCCCGACCGTTTTATGGGCGAGAACTAAGTGGGGTTCTCGCATAAAATCGGGACGAAAGACCTACAAAAAAAAGTTGTTTAACCCGGGCAAAATCATATCCTTTTAGACCCTAATCCGGACAACAACTTTGAACTCTTTTTACGCTTCAACTTTTGGGGGTCATCTTCCTCCGTTTTTTAGGGGTCACTTTAACCGTTTTTTCCAGCCAATGCGCTGCGCACCTCTTGTTCTCGGCGTTTGGAGAAAATCCACCCGGCGCACCGGGTGCCGTCGTGCGTAAGGCAGGCGCGAAACAGCCCGTTCAGATCGCGGAGCGTGTCACGCAGGGGTTTCGTATCGCCGAATACGGCGATCGACTTCGCGGAGTATTCCACGATCTCGACACGTGCGTCGGCCACGGTTTCGGGGGCGGCGGTCTGCACGGGTGCAGGGTTCTCGATGCATACATTGTCGGATTTTCCGGCCACGACGGCGAAACGCTTGATAATGCCCTCTTTGTCGCGGCACGATTCCTTGCCAGCCCGAATAGCGGTGCGTGCCAAGGTAATAGCCGTGCCCCATGCTGTACTTTTCACGGTGTTCGTACTCGGCATTACGCTCGGCCAGGTGTGCCGTGCCCTCGAACCGTGCCGCGGCCTTGCGCATTTCGGGAAACAGATCGCGCGTGTGGGTCGAGAAGCCGAGAATCACCGTGCGCACGATACGCGAGCCGAAATAGTCCGTATAGGGGTCGCATTCGCTTTCATGCTGTTCACCGATGATGACGGCCACGGCATCGTCGGGAACGATCTGCCGCAGACGCTCCGCGCCGATGGTGCGTAACCGTTCCGCGTCTTCCGCCGCCGCACGTCGGGCGGCTTCCTGCTCGGCTTTGAGGGCGTCGGCACGAGTGCGGAGCGCCGCGACTTCGGCGGCATCCATAAATTCGGGGTGCTCGTCGTCGTAATAGTGCCCGATACCGAATTTGTCCCGCAAGGGGCGGATCAGATCCGCGGAGTGCTCCTCGGCGGTTTCGGGGTCGATCAATCGGTAATTGTAACCGGATTGTGTGTGTGCGATTCCGGCCACGACCATGCGCTGACGCATGTTGTAAGGGCCGTCGAAAATGACGATCTGATTCTCCCGCACGCTTTGTACGTCGGTGTCGTAACTCTTTCCTGCGAATAGCAATGTGACTTTTCCCATAGTTGTAAAGTGTTGAATGTTAGTAAAACAGCCGCAGAAGAAACCGCACGAGGACGACCCCAGGGGAAAGGACGAGACGCACGATGTCCCGACACCGCCGCAAGAGCCATAACGAGAGGCAGAAACCCAAAAAACCGCCCGCACCGAGATAGATGCCCGCGAGAAATTTGAACGCCGCAAACGCGCCGAAAAGCGCAGCCGCGAAACTTGCCGCAGACCTCCAAAACCCGCAGATGCCGGTGGGAGCGGTGCCGCTCCGTTTCAAAATTTCCCGTATGTCTTTGTGCTGTTTCATAACCACGACCTTTTTTTTATGCCGTATGGGCCGCGTTTGCCTTGCTTCCGTTTCTGTGGGCTATATTTCAGAGGGGCGGAATACAAACAAGATTTCAGGACAAAAAAATCAGCCGCAACTTATATATTGCGGCTGATTTATTTGTCTGAACCCGAAGGGCCCCGATCTTGGTTGTTTTCCGACCCCCTGCCATAGCTTCGCCCACGGAAACGGAAGCAAGGCAAATGCGGTGCATAACGTGCTAAACGGGGAGTAGGTAGTCTCGGAAACAGCACAAAGACATACGAGGAATTTTCAACCCGGATATAAAAAACAGATATGTCTTTTAACATATCTGCTTATCTGTCTTTGGCCGGATTGTATCTTGCTATCGGTAGCCAATAATTTCAAAATACTGCGAGCCGTAAATCCTTTGCCGTAGGCGGCGGTTATTTCCATTTTGGAAACAACCGATTCTGTATCGGGATTTTCAGCGTTCGACCGTTCCCAATGGCATATATTTATTCTAATTGGATATCCCATTTTGTGATTTCGAATTCGAGGTCACAAATTGCGGCCTCAAACCGATTGCGAACCGTCGGATCATTCTGTCGTATCCGCCTCCGGGTGTTCGATCCCTTCGGCTGTTTTTTCGGCCAATGCCTGTTTTGCCGTGAGCGGCGATACGATTC
>ENA-OPBE01002481-OPBE01002481.1-human-gut-metagenome-genome-assembly--contig:-NODE-2481-length-13712-cov-3.278905_pt1 | contig 13712 bp, 6 predicted proteins | sample MGYA00241066_ERZ501448 | MGnify/ENA primary metagenome ERZ501448 (study PRJEB25962, sample SAMEA2042585) | human gut metagenome | biome: human gut; feature: human-associated habitat; material: faeces...
TCGTTTGATTATGTTAGGTCGTGAAGGTAGGGTATAAATCCTACAAATTCACATCGTGCCGCTGTCGCGGCAGCGGTGCGTCGAGTCGCCGCACCCTACAATGCGCCTAATAGATTCTGCGACAAATCCCATTTGCACATTTTGCTGCACAAGCATCTATAATATTACATATCAAATTTCGCATATTAAATACAAAAAATCGGCTGCCGTTTTTGTTCGACAGCCGATGATTTTTTATGTTCACTTTTTCATTTGCTCGCGCAGGTGGTTTGAAAGCAGAGCGAGCGACGACGCCATGTTCTCATTCTGGACAAGTATACCGTCGGGCACAACAAGATGCACCGGAGCAAAGTTCCAAATGGCGCGGATGCCGCTGTTCACGAGCAGGTCGCATATCTCCTGCGCGCTCGATGCGGGGACGGTGATGATGCCTATATGCACATTCACTTTGCGGCAGAAGCTGCCGAGCTGGGCTATCGGGAATACCGTCTTGCCCTGGAATTCGGTCGGCTCTTCGCAGAGATCGAACGCGGCGATTATATTGAGCCCGTAAGCCTTGAAACCGCTGTAGTTGAGCAGCGCCTTGCCGAGGCTGCCTGCGCCGACTATCACGGCGTTATCGATATCATTATAGCCGAGGAAAGCTTCAAGCTCCGCGATAAGATCCTTGACATTGTAACCGACCTTCGGCTTGCCGGATGAGCTAACGCTCGCGAGATCCTTGCGCACCTGAACATCATTGAGCTGAAGTGCTTCGGCGATAGTTGTAGCGGATATATTTTTCGGTGCATCCTCCGGAAGCCCCTGGATATAGCTCAGGTACATCGGCAGTCTCTGAAGAGTGTGTTTCGAGATATTCGGAGTCATAAAAATTTCACCAACCTGAAAATTATACTTGTACTGCAACTATTGTATCATATTTTTTCAGATAGTTCAAGTAAACTTCGGGGCAAAAAAATCGGGGGAGCCGCCCGAAAGCGACTCCCCTTCTCACCTGCCTTTTGAGCAGGATTTCAGTTTTTATTCACAGTCTTAGACCGTGAAAGCAAAGTCGGTAGTATCCCAGACCTGCTTGCCGTTGGCCATATACTTCGCAGTTGCGGTGTAATCGCCTTCGGTGAGCTTAACATTGATGGTCCAGATCTCGCCGTCGCCGTTAGAAGCGATGGAAACACCTATGTCATCTCTGTCATAAGTCCTGGTAGCACCCGAAGCATAGGTTATTCTAACCTTCTTGGCAGTACCGTTGACAGTGACTGCGACAGAATCAGCAGAAACACTAACTGCAGTAACGCTGACAACCTTTATGGGCTTGGAAGTGATAACTACATCAAATTCAAAGCCGTCAGTCCAGGTCTTGCCATACTTAGCCTTTGCAAGATGTTTACCTTCGGGGATGCTGAGTTTGACGGTCCAGATCTCATAAGCAAGGTCGGCACTGTTAGCGCTGACTTCGTTGCCCTGTGCATCGTAAGACTTGATAGAAACTCTCGGATCGATCCTTATGAATGTGGTTGTTCCACCCTTTCCATAAGCAATCTGGATCTTGCTGGCCTTGCCGTCGACCTTGAATGAGTACTGCTGCTTACCGCCGTAATTCGGGGTGTCGTAGGTTACGTCAACAACTCCCTTAGGCGCGGGTTTGACATCATAAACAACAGTAAATTCATGATCTCCGGTCCATACCTTGCCGTACTTTGCTCTGGCAACATGCTTGCCTTCAGCAATGTTAAGTTTTACAGTCCAAATCTCATAAGCAAGATTTGCACTCTTAGCATCGACTTCGTTACCCTGTGCATCGTAGGACTTGATAGATACTCTCAGATCATACCTTGCACGAGTGGTAGTTCCGCCATTTTCATAGGCAATCTGGATCTTGTCAGCCTTGCCGGAAACCTTGACGAAATATTCCTGCTTGCCACCGTAGTTCGGGGTGTTGTAGGTTACATCAAGGACACCATCAGAAACAGGCTCGGAGGGCTTGGTATCAAACTTAACGGTAAAGTCGTAGCCGTCCTCTTCCCAAGCCTTGTCAAACTTCGCGAGAGCGGTATACTCACCCTCAACGAGATTGACATTCAGGGTCCAAATCTCGCCATCCTCAGTCTTCTCTATCTTCAGAATACCAAACGCATTGACATCGCTTGTCATGGAGGTGTTTCTGTCAAACGTGCGGGTAGTGCCATAAGCGTCAACTATTCTGAGTTTCTGAGGCTCGCCCTTAACCTTGACTGCATACTGATGCATGCCGCCGTAGTTCGGGGTCGCCGGAGTGACGGAGATGATGGAGGAGCCGCTGGCAACAAGGATAGCGTCAAATCTGACATTCTCGATGCCCATAGTTCCGACCTCGGGATCCCAACCGGTGAAGTTGTAACCGTCGACAATCGGATCTGCGGGGGCTGCGATCTGCTCGCCGACCTTCGCAGTAACGGTTGCATGAACTTCGCCGTTTACATAGAAGGTAGCGGTGTAGGTCTCAAGCTCGAGAGCTTTGACTGCATCGTTGATAGCCGTGGTGGCTGCGTTGATTATATGCTGCTCGTCGTACTTCAGACCCTCGGGAACTACTGTTTTAAGGGCTTCCGCGAGAGCGTTTCTGGTCTCGGCGGTGTACTTCTTGTCGTAGTTCTCTTCATTCTGTTTAGCTTCAGCCTTTGCCTTAGCCTCATTGTAAGCGGTGTAGTCGGCGCCGTTCTTAGTCCATGTCGAAACGACTGTTACGTCGTGTGCGGGCATGGTCTCGGGAAGCGCAGGATCCCAACCGTTAAAGGTCTCATTCTCCTTTGTGGGTTCTGCAACGCTGATAGCTGCGCCATAGTAAACCATGGACTCTGCGCCGTCAACAGAAAGCTTGTACTGATTACGGCTGTAGTAGACCTTGAGAACAAGGCTGCTGTCAGCTTCGACTGTGCCGGAAAGGACGCTGTTATCAGCAACCGTGAATCCCTCGCGGGTCTCGGGTGTGACGGAGACGGCTTCGCCTGTGGTTGCGGGAACAGTCTTAACCGTTGCCGCGCCGTAAGCGCCGTTGACATCCATGACATAAGTCTCAACCTTGTAGGAGACTTCGCCAGCGGAGAACTTGGCATCGAACCTAACATTCTCTACGCCCATTACTCCGACTTCGGGATTCCAACCTGTGAAGACATAGCCTGTCTTGGTGGGATCGTCGGGCTTAGCAATCTGCTCGCCGACCTTCGTGGGAACGACTCTGTACTCAGCGCCGTCAACATAGAAGGTTGCGTTGTAGGTCATGACCTCGAGAGAGGCAACTGCATCGTTGATAGCCTTGGTGGCTGCATCGACAACAGACTGCTCGGAATACTTCTTGCCGGAAACTTTTTCTGCAAGAGCTGCATCGAGAGCCGCTCTGGACTCTGCGGTGTAGGTCTTATCATAGTCAGTCTCGGCCTTCTTCGCCTGAGCCGCTGCAACTGCCGCATTGTAAGCGGTGTAGTCAGCGTCGTTCTCGCTCCACTGAGAAACGAGGGTCAGGTCGGATGCGGGCATGGTGGCGGGAACATCAACGTTCCAGCCGATGAAGGTGTAGCCCTTACGCGCTGCCGGGGTGGCAATGTCAAGAGCTGCGCCGTAGTAAACATCGGACTCTGTGCCGTCAACAGTAAGCTTGTACTGGTTACGGGCAAAGTAGACTTTCAGTACGAGGCTGCCGTCGGCTGCGACCTTGCCGCTGACAACATTAGCTGCCGACTCGTCGAAGGTGAAGCCTTCGGCGGCAGTTGTGTCTGCAGTGACCTCAGCGTCGGTGGTGCCATAAAGGGTCTTTGTCTCAGCTGCGCCGTAGTTGCCGTTGACATCCATCGTGTAAACCTCGACGGTGTAGGCAATGCCGGACGCCTTTTCGAACTGAGCGGTGAAGGTGATATCCTCAACGCCCATCTTGCCGACTTCCTTATCCCATCCCTTGAAGACATAGCCTTCCTTAGCGGGATCCTTCGGAGCGACGATCTGCTCGCCAACCTTCGTGGGAACGACTTCGTACTGGACGCCGTCGACCGTGAAGATCGCGTTGTAGGTCATAACTTTGAGAGCTGCAACTGCGTCGTTGATAGCCTTGGTAGCTGCATCGACAACAGACTGCTCGGAATACTTCTTGCCGACGACATCGTTAGCAAGAGCTTCTGCAAGAGCAGCTCTGGTCTCGGCGGTGTAGGTCTTGTCATAATTCTCTTCGCCCTGCTTTGCCTTAGCCGCTGAGACTGCCGCGTTGTAAGCGGAGTAGTCGGCGTCGTTCTCGCTCCACTGGGAAACGAGGGTCAGGTCAGATGCGGGCATGTTGGCGGGAACTTCGACATTCCAGCCGGTGAAGGTGAAGCCCTCTCTTGCTGCCGGAGCGGCAATGTTAAGAGCTGCGCCATAGTAAACATCGGACTCTACGCCGTCAACAGAAAGCTTGTACTGGTTACGGCTGTAGTAGACCTTCAGGGTAAGGCTGCTGTCAGCTGCGACTTTGCCGGTGAGAACGCTCTCGCCTGCAACCGTGAAGCCCTCGCGGGCGTCGGGAGTAAGAGTTACCTCTTCGCCCGTGGTTGCGGGAACGTTCTTTGTTTCGGCAGCGCCGTACTCACCATCAAGACCCATGACATAGGTCTCAACCGTGTAGGAGACTTCGCCTGCGGAGAACTTAGCGTCAAATCTAACATCCTCAACGCCCATTACTCCGACCTCGGGATCCCAACCAGTGAAGACATAACCTGTCTTGGAGGGATCTCCGGGCTTAGCGATCTGCTCGCCGACCTTTGCTTCGACGACTTTGTACTCAGCGCCGTCAACATAGAAGGTGGCTTTGTAGGTCATGAGCTCAAGAGCTGTGACCGCATCGTTGATAGCCGTGGTGGCTGCGTCAACTTCACTCTGCTGGGTGTACTTCCTGCCGGAAACATCCTTCGCAAGGGCATCGGCGAGAGCCTGTCTGGACTCTGCGGTGTAGGTCTTGTCGAAGTTTGCTTCTTTCTGCTTAGCTTCAGCCGCTGCCTTAGCCGCGTTGTAAGCGGTGTAGTCAGCGTCGTCCTTAATCCATGTCGAAACGACTGTTACGTCGTGCGCGGGCATGGTCTCGGGAAGTGCAGGATCCCAACCGTCAAAGGTCTCATGCGCCTTTGTGGGTTCTGCAACACTGATAGCTGCGCCATAGTAAACCATGGACTCTGCGCCGTCAACAGTAAGCTTGTACTGGTTGCGGCTGTAGTAGACCTTAAGAACAAGGCTGCCGTCAGCCTTGACTTCGCCGGAAAGGACGCTGTCACCTGCAACCGTGAAGCCCTCGCGAGCCTCGGGGGTTACGGAAACAGTCTCGCCGGTAGTAGCGGACTTGTTCTCGGTAGCAGCGTCGCCGTAGTTACCGTCAAGACCCATGACATAGGTCTCAACCTTGTAGCCGACGGTGCCTGCCGAGAACTTAGCGTCAAATCTAACATCCTCGACACCCATGACTCCGACTTCGGGGTTCCAACCTGTGAAGGTGTAGCCTACCTTGGTGGGAGCTTCGGGGGCGACGATCTGAGCGTCAACCTCTGTGGCGACGGTATGATAAAGCTTATTGTCGACATAGAACTCTGCGTTGTAGGTCATGAGTTTAAGACCCTTAACCGCGGCGTTTATCTTCGCTGTCTGAGCGTCAACAACGCCCTGCTCGCTGAGCTTCTTGCCGGAGACATCCTCATTAAGTGCGGTGTCAAGGGCAGCTCTGGTGTCAGCAGTGTACTTCTTGTCGTAGTTGGCCTCTGCCTTCTTAGCTTTGGCAGCATCAACAGCTATGTCATAATCGGTGTAGTCTGCGGGATTCTCGTTCCACTTAGCCGTAAGAGTGATGCTCTGTGCGGGCATGGTGGCGGGAACTTCCTCCACCCAGCCGTCAAATTTAAATCCGGCCTTTTCGGGAGTGGCGGGATTAACTACTGCACCATAATAGCGTTCATCGGGCTTGAGGTCCGTGTTAGCATAAGTTATGGTGTACTTATTGCGTGAATAATAAATGCTAAGGACAAGAGAACCGTCAGCGGCGATAGTGCCGGTAAGGACGCTCTTCGCGGAATCGAGCGAGAAGCCCTCTGCGGGAACTGCGTCGGCGGTTATGTCGGCGGTCGAACCGGTCTCGCCGGCACCCTGATAGGTGCTGTCGGGAGCTGACGGATAAGCGCCGGTGGTGTCCATATTATAAACATTCACGGTGTACTTTGTATCCGTGTTGTTTGCGAACTGAGCTTCGAATGTAGCGTCAGCGTCAAACGTTGCGGGTACATTGCCCCAGCCGACGAAGTGCATTCCGACAGGTGCGTCGGGCGCTGCAATCGTGCTGAGATCAACGGGATCGCCCTGGTTGCCGGTAAGAACCGCATGGACTTCGCCGTTCACGGTGAAGGTGAAGGTAACGGTCGTTACTTCGGCTGCGATAAGGCGCTTCCAGTTGTAGATAAGGTTGTTCATAGCTTCTCTGACCTGCGTGCGCATGGTCGTAGAGGCGTTGAACGAGGTCGAAACCTTCTGAGCATAAGCAAAGGACTTTGCATATGCTTCCCATCTGTCCGCGTCATACTTGGAGGCATCTGCGGAGTCGATGGTGCACATTGCTATAGCCGCGTCGAGATGCGTCTTAACAGCATTAAGCTTTATAAGTCTGGGACCCCAAAGCGCAACCTGCTGCTCAGCATAAGCAACATCGATAGCGGATATTGTGGGCATCTGCCACGCTGCAATCGCGGTCTCCCACGCTGCGTGGTCGGTCTGCCACTGTGCATATGCCTTATCATACTTCTGCTTCTCGATCAGAGTGGCGTCATCGCCGGGCTTCTCGGGAGCAACGGGCTCCTTGGGAGCTATGGTCGAGTTGTAGAGATTGAGAGCGCGGTTTCTGGCTTCCTTCCAGCCGTTCCAGGTGACTGAATTGAAATCGTCATAACCAAAGAAGTTATAACCGTCATCCCAATAAACGGCACCGTCTGCGTTTTCCTTGCCCTGGACTGCCTCAACGGCGGTCTTGAGCGAGTCAACGGAAGCGGAAACCAAATGTGTCTCCAAAGTTTCAACTGCAGAGGCAAGCGCCTTCTGTCTAGCTTCAAATCCTGCAAGGAATTCGCTATTGGTGTAGAGCGCAATCGTACCGGGAAGAAGCGTATATATAGCCGCATTGTTAAGGGCTGTCATATATGCGTCCCAAGCTGCATCCGCGCTGCTGTCATAATCTGTTCTTGCGCGATTCTTGCCAGCTTCTATATTGTAGAGCTCAGGAAGTCCGTAATCGTTATAACAGATAATACGGGTAGCACCATTGTAATGGTCGGTTTTGTTACCCTTCTTTGCCGTAGCAGCCCAATTGATCGTAGTGTCAAAGCCAACTTCAAACTTTGCAATAGAAGCTGTCTCCTCCCAAAGATCAATGCTGTCATAGGCATTTGAACCTGAAATAGCATTTCCGCCATCCATTGACGCCGAAGAGGTCGCACTCTTAAGGTTGGAACTAAGGCCACCGAGATTAGCTGATGCATTAGATCCTGTATGTGAACCTTTGCCCTTCGGCACCTTGAAAGTAACACTCTGCGCACATATCGTCTTCAGCGGGTTGGTGTTGTTCTGATTAAACAGCAGAAGCTTGGGCGGGCAATCATTAACAGACGCGCTTGTCTTGTTTGAGCCCGTATTAATTCCGCTGGTATTGTTATCAACATCAGCACCATCAAGCCTATAAGAATAGAATCTGCAAACCGAAGCATCGTTTGTCAGCTTATTTCCCGCCTCATCGAGGACAAAATAATATACAGTAAAGACAACAAGCGTATTATTACTGTCGATTCCGCTTATCTTCACCGACCTATTATCGCCGCCATTGAGTTCCTCATTGGCAGTAAGACCGGATACCGAAAGATCCTTTTGTTTGCTGCCGTCATAGTTATAAGCAACAGCGCTCCAACTATCGATTGTATAACGGGGAAGCTTGTCCTGAGTGAAGTTATTGTTCTTATCAGTATAACCTCTGTTAATGCCCTGACTTCCGTTATGAACCGTGAGATCAAGTTCGCTGCTGTTCTTGATTCTCTTTGAACCGGCGATCTCCATTTCCTTGAACTTTGCCTTATCAGTCAGCTTCATGACCTGAGCCACGATGTTGACGATAGGCGGAACAAGCTTGTCCCTGTTGGAGTTCAGGGATCCGAGAAGGTTCTCGACTATCGAGCCGAGCTCAGAGTTCGAAACGATCTCATTGAGCGAGCCGTAAGTCTTGGTTACCGTTCCCGGAAGAACTGCTTTGAGGATATCGGTGACGAGTCTCACGATGCTCTGCTTGAGAGTCTGAGAGGCGAATACGCCGGACTCATTCTTAACAAACAGGTCAGAGATGCAGGTCAGATCCTGATCAACGAGCAGTCCGTTGAGGATAGAATAAACAATATCCTTGAGGATAGTCTCGCTGCCGCTGTTGGCAAACTTTGCGGGAAGAATAGATTTGTCCAACAGCTTGAAGATGATATCATCGAGTGCTTTCCATCCGTTAGAGGTATCGATAGCAGTGGTCGGAAGAAGACCTGTGTAATTCTGCGGGTCAGCGTCAAGCCACTGAACGGCAGTAGTCAGCATCTTATCCAGACCGTCGCCGTAGTTGAGCGCCTTCTTCAGATCACCTGCGTTGAGGTCGATACCGGGATTGACGTTGTAGGCGACATAATCCGCAAGCATGTCAAGGATACCCTGAACAGTCTTGGGATAACCGCTGTAATCTCTTTCGGGAAGGAACTGAGCCATGAGCTGCTTAACAGCCTCCCATGCAACTCCCACAACAGTCGTGACATCCTCGGGGATGTACATATAGCCGACTGATGCGTTAATGACCGAGCGAGCAATGTAAGCGATAAGCTCTTCCTTGCTCATTGCGTCGATCTCTTCTGCGGTTGCGATGTGCTTCTGCCAATCCGGGAAGAAGTAATCGCCGGTCTCTTTGAGAATGTATCTCGCAACCGCGACAACATTATCGGTGAGCTTTGAATTGTCACCCGAGACCCAACCGTTGTAGTTCTTCAGAAGTCCGTTAACAATGCCGCCGGCAATGTTATTGAGCTCAGCAACAAGAGTGCTGCCCGCGGGGACTGTATAGGTCGAAACCCTGAAGTCCCTGTTGAACAGACCTGCAAGAGTACCTGTGGTATCCTTGTCGATCTCCTGACCGAGCCACTTCATTGTCTGGTCATTGAGCATCGGAACAGCTATATCGTTATAAGCTGTCTGAAGAAGATCCTCGATGAAGTCATATGTAGACTTTGTCGAGTTGAGGTCAACGAGATTTTTGACACTGTCAGGAATCTCTTTAACGCCTGCAAGAGCGTTCTGAATGATGACCTGAAGCATGCTGTCGATGTTATTGGGGCTACCAGGGCGTGTATCCGGATTATACTCTGTATTCGGATACGCAAGACCCCAGATAAGCTGTCTAAGCATAACTTCAACATTCAGATCGACCTTTACGAACGAGTTGGCAACACCGAGATCGATTCCGCCGTCTCGCTTGTACTTACCGACACCGCCGACGACAGCCTTCTTGACGATTCCCTTGTTGTCCGCAAGGAACTGAAGGAGTGCCTTAATGACTTCGACATCCGTAGTATTGCTTCTGCGCGGGTTCTTGATTGCATCGACGTTGACATTGTTAAGTTCTCCTGCCATCCAAAGGATAGCCTTGTTGCCGCCAGTGAGAAGTTTATAGACGCTCGAAAGAGCATTGTCTATAGACGTCGCATCAAGCTTACCGAGAATCGAAAGATCCATCGTAAAGTTCGCCTTAGCAAGCGCCTTGTCAGCGTAGTCAAGAAGCGCAGACGCATACTGCTCCGTGGTCAGAACCGCAGTGTCAGTAAAGTCGTACTTTGTCAGCGCGTCATCCTTATAAGCCTGGTACGCACTCGCGCCGGCGGTAGCCGATGAGAGTATGAGCAGCGAAGCAAGGATGATTGCTAACAAGCGTTTCATTTTCTTCAAATTTACACCTCCATTTTAAAAATTTCACCATATATCAGAGCATTCCGTCTCCCGCAAATTGACGGAACACATTGGCGACAAAGTCATTTTGCTCTGTTCGGGCAATACAAAGCAAGAGGGTATGATTATCCCCCATGTAAAGAATAACCCTCGGTTCAGCACTTTGTCAATAAGTTTAAAATTTTTTAATCATTTTTGTATGGTTTGCACAACGATTTTTTAATTTTTTATAGTATGCTAACAATACAGATTTGGCAAATATGTTGAAAAATGTAATTTTTGTTTTATATTGCCATTAAAAATGGCGTTTTTATGTTTGTCAGGAATTAATAGCCGTTTTTTATGGGTAAAAAATGCACAAAAAATCATGATATTAAAGAATAATATCGTTTATTTACCATATTAATGTTTGTTATAGAAACAAGAAAGCTGTTATTTGCCGACAGTACATAAAAAACGGATTTTTTCGGCTATATTTGTTTTACATATCCGTTATATGAAAAGGCTTATATATAATGTATAGTAATATAGCATTGCGGCAGTGATTTATCGGGGTAAAAAGCAACACAGATAAGCAGAACAACCGGCTCCGTCACCCCTATGCAGACTTCAAAAGCAGGCGAACGAAGTTCGCCGCTACGGTCGATAGAATAAATCTTTGCGAAAACTTTGTGCCGCCGTCGGCGGCAGCGGTGCGTCGAGTCGCCGCACCCTACAAGGTACAGGGTAATAAATTTAGTGCGAATTTCGTGAAATAAGCTCTCAGTCTCGGCTTCGTCAATCAGGTTTCCCTGCACGAAAGCCTGACAAGCCTATTAATAACACAAAAACCGGCCGTAAAGCAATCGCACTTTACAGCCGGCTTTCGCGGTTTTTTCACTTTTTCTCCTTGCACGCGGCTATTATACTCAGCGCCGAGCAGGCGGCTGTCGCTATCGCCGCGGCGGCGATAAGCTTTTTGATTATATCGAGCCAGCGCATCGAGGTCAGCGCGCAGCTGACGAGCTTCAGGCTCTTTGAAACACTCTGCACAGTATCCATTGCTATCCCCTTTCAGTTTGTCAGCAGGACTGCGTGGGCTATCGACGGCACCGTCTCGCCCTGGAGCGGTGAGACTGCCGAGAGCAGTGCGCCCGTTCCGACGAAGAGCACTTTATTGAGCCTGCCCGAACGCATCTCGCTGACGATATGCGAGCAGACCACCGCCGCGCTGCATCCGCAGCCCGAGCCGCCGGAGTTCACATCCTGCTCGTTGAGCCGATAGAGCATCAGTCCGCAGTCGTTGTGGCGGGTCGTGATATCGATATGCTCCTGCTTCCTCATCAGCTCGCGCAGGAGCGTTGAGCCGACATAGCCGAGGTCGCCCGTTAAGATAAGATCGAGATCCTCCGGCTGCGTTTTTGTGTCCTGCAAAAAGGCGGTTATTGTCGAGCACGCGGCGGGCGCCATCGCCGCGCCCATGTTGTTCGCGTCCTTGACTCCGTAGTCGGTTATCCTGCCGAATGTGGCGGCTTCTATATGCGGCGACGCGGACTTTCCTATCACGGCGCACCCAGCCGCCGTCGCCGTCCACTGGGCAGTCGGAGGACGCTGACCGCCGTATTCGAGAGGCGTGCGGAACTGTTTTTCCGCCGAGCAGAAATGCGACGAGGTCGCCGCGGCGGCTATACGCGCCGCACCAGAATCGACGCTCAGCGCCGCCATTGCCAGCGAAAGAGCCATTGTTGAGCACGCGCCGTAAAGCCCGACAAACGGTATGCCGAGATCGCGTGCGCCGAACGCCGAGCCGCTGCACTGGCTGAGCAAATCGCCCGCCATGAGCATATCTATATCGGCGGTCGTCATGCCGGATTTTTCAATAGCCTTCACCACGGCGCGATGCTGAAACGCGCTCTCCGCCTTCTCCCATGTTTTTTCGCCGAATGTGCCGTCGGTTATCACCTCATCAAAACTCCCGCCGAGAGGCCCGTCCCCCTCTTTGCTGCCGACTATTGCGGCAGACGCTATTATCCCCGGACGGTTGCCGAACTTCAGCGTATATTTTCCAATTCTCTCTGCCATCGGTTCACCCCATTATCCTGAGCGCGATATAATAAATCACGCCGTAGACGACCGCCGCGGCACTGCCATAGACTATGACAGGTCCGGCAACCTTGAACATATTTGCGCCCGTGCCGAGAATCCTGCCCTCGCTCTGAAACTCCATCGCGGGCGAAACGACTGCATTTGCAAAGCCGGTTATCGGCACGAGTGTACCGGCGCCCGCATGGCGGGCAATTTTATCGAACACGCCGAGAGCGGTCAGCACAGCGGCAATGACAACAAGAGTACATGGTACAAGGCTCGACACCGTCTTTTCGTCCGCGCCGAGCGACTCATAGAGCATCGAAAATCCCTCGCCTATCGCGCAGATGAGCCCGCCTATCAAAAAAGCTTTCAGCAGGTTCATCAGCTTCGGGCTCGGCGGCGATGCGCGCTTCGTCATTTTTTCATATTCTTTTCCGGACAGCGACATATTTTCATCTCCCTTGCGTCTATTTTCTGCACGCGCGAAAGAAATATACCGCCGCGAAAATAATTTACAAATGTTGACTTGACTTGATGAACAACATCGCGATAAAATTATAAAAAACACTTGAGGAGCTTTGCAATGGCGCATCTTATCGAAGTCAAGGACGCATATAAAATATACAATCCCGGCGAAAATGAAGTTCACGCGCTCGACGGAGTTTCGCTGACCGTTGACCGCGGAGAATTTCTGATGATTGTCGGTCACTCCGGCTCGGGCAAATCGACGCTGATGAACATGCTCGGTCTGCTCGACATCTGCACGAGCGGCGAATATCTCATTGACGGCAAGGATGTTTCAAACCTGTCGGACGACGAGCTTTCGGAGATACGCAACAAAGAAATAGGCTTCATCTTCCAGGGCTTTAATCTGATTCCGAGCCTTACGGCAAAGGGAAACGTTGAGCTGCCGCTGATATACAGAGGCGTCAAAAAAGAGGAACGCGAGAAGCTCTCGGTCGACGCGTTGCGCCGAGTCGGACTCGAAAAGCGCATGAACCACCTGCCCTCGCAGATGTCCGGCGGTCAGCAGCAGAGAGTCGCTATAGCCCGCGCAGTCGCCGCGCGCCCGCCGATAATCCTCGCGGACGAACCGACCGGCAACCTCGACTCGCACTCCGGCAAGGAGGTCATGAAGATACTCCACGAGCTCAACGACGAGGGGCGCACGATAATCCTCATCACCCACGACAACGAGATCGCCGAAGAGGGAACGCGCGTTGTCAGGATATCCGACGGCAGGATAATCGAAGACCGACCGAGCAACAGAGTATAAAAACTCAGCAATGATTATAAGACAAAAATCCTATCCGCTATTGGATAGGATTTTTTGTTGTGTGGGATACGTTGATAAAACTGGAATTGTTGAAAAATCTATTTTGGCTCCCCTGCAGGGGAGCTGGCTCGGCGAAGCCAAGATGAGGGGTTATTTCGCTTCGATCAAAGTAAGTAGGAGCGGATATCATCCACCCGCGAAAATTGTAGCAATTTATTGATGCGTATTTGTAGGGTGCGGCGACCTCGACGCACCGATGCCGCGACAGCGGCACGAAATCTTCTGAAAAGTTTGTTTTGCAGATCGTAGGGACGAACTTCGTTCGCCTTTTAAAAATACGCACAAAATTTAGACTGCGTACCTCGTAGGGACAGCCCTTGCG
>ENA-OPBE01002498-OPBE01002498.1-human-gut-metagenome-genome-assembly--contig:-NODE-2498-length-13649-cov-1.508092_pt1 | contig 13649 bp, 10 predicted proteins | sample MGYA00241066_ERZ501448 | MGnify/ENA primary metagenome ERZ501448 (study PRJEB25962, sample SAMEA2042585) | human gut metagenome | biome: human gut; feature: human-associated habitat; material: faeces...
TTGCGACTATATATGCCGATGCTCCCGATGCTCATTATAAGGATAACCCGCAGGCTTATACGATTTGTAAATATATTGTGACGAACAAGACTCGTATCGTTCAGCCTTGTGCTCCGGGTGGAGGCTTTGCTATGAGTATCGAGGAGGCTACCGATCCAGCAGCTTTGAAAGGATTGAAAAACTATAAACCGTAGATTGCGGTAAGATGAGAATAGTAGGGTAGGACTTATACAATAAGTCCTACCCTTTTTATATTAGCGTAATCGATTGCTGATGATGTTTTCGGAGTGGATATCGACAGATGAAAGATGGAAATCAGAGGAGACGTTCCCGCAAAGAATAAGCCTGAAATATTTATATGCCGGTCCTGTAAAACGCATGGGTAATTGTCCTGCTACTTTTGATGCGCTTGATATTTCACAGATTTTGGAAAAGTTGCCTTCGGCATCATTGCCTCCCCAAAGAGAAAGCAAGAGCTTTCCTTCTGACATCGAGAGCCGCCAGAAAACTTCTCTCCATTTTTGGTAATCTTCACTTTGGAGAGTAATTGGTCGGGATACGAGTGCGATTGGGGTTATCTCTGCTGATTCTTTTTGTAAATCGTAAACTTTTCCCTCTGCGTCTTGGGCGAGTAGATGACTGGCATCATAGAATAGGGAAGAGTACTGTCGGCTTATGCGATACATGTAGAGAGAAGAAATATGAATAATGAGACTATATTTGAGATCGGGCCTGCAACATATCAATTCTTTTTCGATTGTATTGTAGGCGATGATACTTCCTTGAATAAACTGAGATAAAGTCGTTTGATCTGTGGTCGCAGGAATTAATGTAGAGTTTATGTCGTGGTGATCGATTGGGCTATTGTTTTCGCAGGCGGTTTCGTCGAACGATAAGAGTTGTTGTATTTCGGAGCCTCGTATGATAAATAATCCTTTTGCCGTAGTAAACATAATCATGTCTTCGAGAGGGACGATAGGGTTTTCCGGCAGTATGGGTTCTCGATTCAGTTGATGTTGTGCCCCGTAACATACGATTCCGTTTCCGTTTTGCAAAGCCCATATTCCTTCTTCTGTAAATACATATAAGGGAAATTCACCGAACTGTCCTTCCGATAAAGCTGCTGTAATGGTCGCTATGCCTGTAATCTCTCCGTTCGAGATGGTATAAGTTTGTTCGGACGGGAATACAAACGGGTTTTCGAGTTCCGAAACCCGCAGTATATTAGGCTGTGTGTAAGTGTCATTTTCAGACAAGGGTATATCGAGTGGGGTAGAGGCCGGCAGAGAATCGTTTTCCAATGTGATTGCAGAGAGTGTCTCGTCAAGATAATCGGCCCTATTTTCATATTCGGAGGCTGTCAGTAGAAAGCTCCCTTTGTATCGGGTTTTCTCGCTTTTTACGACGATTTCCATTTTATAGGCGTTACTGTCGGGGTAAGAAATCAAAGGGGAAAGTTGATTGAAGAAATAGTTCGATTTCCCGTGCCAAACGACTTTGCATTCTCCTCTTTCGGTTTTGAGATAAGTGCAGATATAAGCACTGACAGTCTCGGCATTTTTGTTTCCCACGTTGAACAGACTGAGGGGAAATCCGGGAAAAAGTTTTTTCTTTAAGTTGGCTATGTGTAGTCTTTTGTTGTGTATATAGCTGACATGTGCTCCCGTAGAAAGCAGTGTCGTATTATCTGGCGAAAGAACCTCCTCGTGTATGAGTAAATCTGGCCGTATCTTATTTTCTATGGCGTACGATTCACCTTCCTTCCAGTCGCTCCAATCCTCTATGGTCGCTATTTTATAAAATAGAGAATCTTGTAAGTAGCGTTTCTTTATCTCTTTCAGGTCGAGAAAAGAGATGTCTCCTTTCAGTAGAAAAGAGATCGTTTCGTTTTCTTCTGTACGTTCGATCGTAAATTTAAGGCCTTGTTGTTTTTGATCGGGTTCGAAGATCGTGGCTTCGGGAGAGACAAAAAAGTCTATACTTCTTACGATATCTTTCCAGTTGTCGAGATTGAATTGATGAATATAATATTTCAGGCTATAATTCCCGGCGATGATTTGTCCTTCATGAGAACCTAAGCAAAGATTGTTTGAATTTTTCAATCGTATGCTCATTTGATAGGGTTGTATGGGGTGTGGCAAAGAGACCATGACCGGAGCCGATGAAAAAATTCGGCTCCCATCATATAAAGTGAGGGCATAACGTATGAGTATGGGTTGTATGAAATAGTGCCGTTTCCATGCTTTTTCTTGTAGCTGAAAGAATGCATTGTAGTAAGCATCGTTGTAATAATTGATGTCTTCGGTGTCGAGTCGGGTCGGATTGTTGTATCCATGTTGAAAGGTATATTCGCTTACGAAGTAGGCATCGGTATATTCTATATAAGGGAAAAATGAAATTTCAGGTATGTCGGGCTTTTCACCCAAAAAGATATATTTTCCCTCTTTATAAAGTAAATAGTATATACTTTCGGTACAGATGATTATGAGTGTGTTTCCTATGGATTGAATAGACAGAACTTGTAGGTCGTTTAGCTCGAACAACTGGCTTGATTCTTTTTGGATATTTCCGTTTTCTTTTTTTATCAGAGCCTCATAATACAAGGTATTTTTATTTTCCGTTATATGATGCTCTCCGTCGTAGCAGATATGAACATAGACGAGCCGATGGTTTTTCTTTTCCGGAGTGTATAGATATTCCGGTGTCCCGACAGGTTTGAGGCAGTTTGATTGATTTCGTAAATTGACAATAGCTGTGCAATCTCCCGGCTGTGCCGAGTTCGGTGGGGAATAACGGTTCATGCCGTTAAATGTAATTCTCGATTTCATAGAGCTGGTAATTTTTCGTAAAGGTACACCCGGTATGCGGCTCTATTTTGGCATGATGATATTCTTTGAAAAAGAGACTCCTTCCGAAGCTATTGATTGAATTTTTGAAAATAAAAATAGGAAGGAGTCTCCTGTTTCCCGCTTTGGGGAAACTGCGCAATTGCCCAAGTATAACCAATCACTTCATTTATTGCGCAAATTTGTCCTTCTACTATGGTTTTCAAGGTAAAAACAAGTGATATTGAATGAAAGTTCATTTTTGGAGCGATTATAAATTATATGTTTTTGAATGAGACTTTATTTTTAATCGAGATGTTTTATTGGGGAAATGATTATCTTCGCTTATAGAATGAGAAACTTTATGGACAGACTTAATTTTGCGGCCATAGATATTGGCTCGAATGCAGTGAGATTGCTTATCAAAGGTATTTATCCGGGAGAGAGTGTATCGGATTTATCGAAAGTTTTTATTGTGCGTGTACCGCTGCGATTGGGACAAGATACCTTTACAAAAGGTCGTATTTCTACGGAGAAGACAGAAAAATTATTACGTCTCATGCATGCTTTTTCTCAGCTGATGCAGGTTTATAATGTCTTGTCTTATCGGGCTTGTGCTACGTCGGCTATGCGGGATTCTTCGAATGGAGCCGATATTGTCCGGTATATCTCGGAGAGAAGTGGAATAAATATCGAAATTATTAATGGTCTTGAAGAAGCACGTATCGTATATGACAGTCATATCGTGGACGAGCTGGAACAAGAGGGCGATTTTATCTATGTCGATGTTGGTGGCGGAAGTACCGAGATAAGTATAATTAGTGACCGTTCGTTACTCCAATCTCAATCTTATAATATAGGAACTGTACGTATTTTGAATAAAAAACTGAGCCGTAGTGAATTGTTCCGTATGTATAGGGATTTAAAGCGTTTGAAGGAAACGTATCGGCATATCTCTATTATCGGGTCGGGTGGTAATATCAATAAATTGCATCATTTGGCAGGAGTGTCTGCTCGGGAGCCATTGACTGTGGAGCGGCTTTTGACCCTGAGAAATGAATTGAATAGCTATTCGATCGTGGAACGTATCGACCGTTTTGCATTGAAACCCGACCGAGCCGACGTGATTATACCTGCCGCCGATATTTATTTACAAATAGCGACGCATATAGGCGCACGAGAAATATGGGTTCCTACCATAGGAATCGTTGATGGTATTATTTATTCTCTTTGTTCCGATTACTTGAAAGAGAAAGAGAATTGAGACCTATTTCTTTTTCTCCCATTTAGGCATCCCGTCTTTCTTTTGGATAAAATCGCGAATAAATATGGCTGTCTCTTCACTGCCCAATATAGAGGAATCGATAGAAAGGTCGTATGAAGAGGCTACTCCCCAACCCTTATCGGTATAAAAATTGTAATAAGAAGCTCTTAGTTTATTTTTCTTTTCGGCGAGTTCGATAGCCTCTTTTCGAGTCATTCCTTGTGAGCGGCTGATGATTCTCTCGATTCTGTCTTCAAGGGGAGCGTGTATAAATACATTGTAACATCGTGGGTATTGTCTGAGAATATAATCGGCGCAACGTCCGACGATGACACACGATTGAGTTTCAGCTAAATGACGAATGACGTCGGATTGAAATTTGAAAATGTATTCGTTCGATAGGCCTCCGTCGCCCCATATTCCTCCTGCTCCTGTGAGCCAGTTTATTGAAAAAGAATTTAATAAAGCGCTTGGAGCCCGCTCGTCGGCTTTCTCGAAATATTCGGTGCTGAGTCCGCTCGATTTCGAAGCCTCGTTGATTAATTCTTTATCGTAATAAGCTATGCCGAATAAATCGGCCAAACGTTTTCCTATTTCTCGTCCTCCGCTTCCGAATTGACGGCCTATGGTAATGATGAGATTGTCATTCATGATGGTTGTAGATTCGATTATTCATAAGCAAACATACATCAAAAAAATATTAATTCCTATATCAAATATCTTTTTTTGTTTACAGAAGTTGTTTTTTAGGGTTTCTTGAACTGTTTTTGTGAAATATTTTGTTGCGAAGAAAGTTTTTATTTAATTTGTGTCATTCAAAAGAGGTCAGCTATGAATAATGATTTGAAAAAAATATTGAATAGTGATACTGATGGATTGCTCACCTACGAATATATTGCCAATCATATGGGCTCTTGTGATGAAGATATGCCCGTCCTAGCCGATAATATAATACGGGTAGATATGACGGGGCAGATTACGGTGAGTGCCGCATTATATTTGCACGCTACGGGAGCTGAGAAATATAGGGAAATTATTGACAAGCTCATCGCGGCTTCTTTGTCGAAAGATAGAGAACACAAATATATTGTCGATTTGTTGTCGGGGATTTGGGGTGAAGACTATAAGTTGCATGCAGAGGAGTTGAAGCAAGAAAGTGATAATTTCAGGCGTATTTATAAGCGTGTTTATGTGAACGATATAATTTAGTTTTTTGAAAAATAACAAAGCGGAGGCTTTCCCTAACGAGGGAAAGCCTCCGCTTTGTTATGGAACTTGAAGTATCGTTGTTGTTATTTAGAATAGATATTGTCTGTTTTTTTGCAAAAATTGTTATTATTTGTATAAACATTCGTTTTTTATAAAAAAATAAGAGTGTTACGATAATATTTTTGTTGAAATATATAGATATTAATAACAAATTCTTATATTTGCTGCAAATAAATTAATAGTTATAACATTTCTGTCTGTTGCATGTAATGTAAATTTTATAATGAACCTAATAAATTATTTACAATGACAAAGAAAATTACGCTTGTTTTTGTACTCTTCTTATTTGTGTTTGGATTGCGTGCCGAATCTCTGTTGAATGAGGGATTTGAAGGTTGGTCGACGACGAACTTTCCGACCGGAGGTTGGACTGTAATTAACGACACCCAAGAAGGGGCTATTAATCATTGGACTGTCGATAATAGCAAATCGGCATGTGCCGGTTCAGTGAGTCTTTATTGTAACGGTGGTGAGTTGGATCCTATTGAGCCTGTGAAAGAAGAGTGGATAGTATCTCCATCTCTGACTTTGAGTGAGACGAATTATAATTTGAGTTTTCTGTGGAAAGGAGCTTCGGCATCTTAAAAACGAATATGATTTTCAAGTGCGTATCACGGAAGACGATGGTAAAAGTTGGAAAACTGTTTTCTCTTTCCTTGATCAAAGCATGGTAGAAAATAGCGGGGTTGCCTTTCCCTGGACTGGATGGGTTACAAACACTTCCAAGATAAGTTTAGGCGCTTATTCCGGTAAGACAGTAAAAATAGCTTTTGTACATTGTCTATTGGTCAGCGGCGCTGGTAAAGGTAATAGTATATGGGTTGATAATGTTGTCGTAGAAACGGGCGAAGCGATCGATGCTCCTATTGCAGATGTTAATCCCACTTCTTATATATTCGATGGAACCTACATCGGAGTAGGGAAATGGTCGGAGAAATTTGTATTGCGGAATAAGGGCGTGGGCAATTTGACGGTAAGTGGAATTTCTGGATTAGAAGGTTCCGACTTTTCAACCAATATGATTCCCTCGGAAGTTTCGTTGAGACCGAGTGTAGAGTATGAGTTTTATGTGAAATATACTCCCTCGTCTGAGTTGAGTAGTAAATCTGCTACGATGACTATCCATACGAACGGAGGTGACGTCTCTATCGTATTAGAAGGAACAAAGATAATTTTACCCGATGAATACAATCTGGAAAGTTTTGAGAGTGGAACGTTCCCGCCCGTAGGTTGGACTGCCGATAAAGGTTGGACCGTAAGCAGAACTTATGCTACGTCGGGAGACTATTCGGCTTCTTGTAGTTTTGCAGAGAATAACCCGACTTTGGTTTCTCCTCGTCTCGATTGTTCGACGGGTACTCACGAGTTGCAGTTCGACTATGCGAATGTTTGGGAGCCGACGGCAGATGATGCTCCTGCTCCTGAAAGCGAATTTGAAGTCTATTTTTCAAAAAATGGCAAGGAAACGTGGGAGAAAGTTGCTACGTGCGATTCTATCAACCAATGGTGGCACATGAAGCTCGATTTGGGAAGCCCGGCATCCGATAATTGCTATATCATGTTTAAATATGTACTCGATGTCGATTTGTCGGGTGGTTGGGACGATGTGCCCGAGTATGCATCTACTTTCTTGGACGATGTAGTTTTACCTCCGTTCTATGGTAGAACTTCTGTTCCGGGAGCTGCAACTACCCCTTCTCCTGAAAATGGAGCAACCGATGTATTTAACGAAGATATTGTATTGTCATGGAACGGAGTACAGTTTGCTAAGGGCTATAAGGTATATGTTGGAACTTCTACCACAGATTTTTCGGTCGTGCCGGGTACAGAGGTAGAAGGTTGCTCTTATACGATTCCTGTGTTGGACTATGCTACTACTTACTATTGGAAAGTAGTTGCTTATAACGATATGGGAGAGACGCAAAATCCTTCGGTGTGGAGTTTTACGACGCTTGCCGACCAAACCGTGAACACATTCCCGTGGTCTGAGGGATTTGAAGGTGACATATTTCCTCCGTTAGGTTGGAAGAGCGAGAAAGAGGGATATACAGCATGGGATAGATCTAATTATAATGCATACGATGGTAAAAATGCAGCTTATATTTCTGCTGGGGGCTCCAACGAGCAAGGCATTCTTCAAACACCGATGTTCGTGCTGCCTGCTGATAAAGATATGCAGGTTAGCTTCTACTGGGGAAATGCCGTTCCGTCTGGATTGACGAAATCGGTAAAAGAGACGATGACGATTAACAAAGATACGCTTTACTTCGAAATAAAATCCGATGGAACATGAACTCGCCCATATTTCTTCCGCTCAGGCCGAAGGTCAAAAATGGGTTCGTCAGCGAATCGTTTTGTCCGATTATAGAGGTAAGAATGTGAATTTCCGTTGGCGTTATAGTGCAGTAGATTTTACCGGATCAGGAGGTGCTTTGGATAATATTTTGGTTGAAGAAGCTCCCGTTGGAGGAAAAGCTGTTATTAATGTGACTTCTTGGAATGCGGGTGATGTGAATTATAATAAAGCCGTTACCTCAAAGACATTGAATCTTTTGAACGATGGCGAGCAAACAATGAAAATCACCGATGTGTCATTTAAGAATAAGAATTTCTCTACTTCGTTGCACAAGGATTTAGTGTTAGACAGTCGTGAGAGCGTAGATTTCAATATCACGTTCGCTGCCGGTGAAACAGATGCCCTTGTAGAGGACGAGATGACTGTTACATTCGACAATGCTCCTGCTGTGACGTTGCCTTTCGGGTAATGCGTTGGGCATGTACACTCGTTATTTTAGTTTTGAAGATGATGAATTTGGTTCTGTGGCTCCCAAAGGCTTTACAACGGTAGATGCCGATCATAAAGCGACAGTTCAACCTCTTATGATAAACTATCCGAATATTGGGAATGCTTATGCCTATATTGTCATTAATCAACAACCGGAACCAGAAGGAGCCGATTGGAGGAATATCTATCCTCGTTCGGGAGACCAACTGTTAGCGACGATGGCGACTGCCGATGGGACAGAAGCCGTAGACTGGATTATCAGCGACCAAATGACGGCTCGAAATGATGCCAAGTTCCGGTTTTATGCTAAGTCGTATGATGGAGATAACACTTATCATCCGTGGGCTTATTTGACAGTATTGGTTAGTACGACAGATAACGCTGTGTCTAGCTTTACTCCATTGTCTGGATTTACATCGGTTCAAGTTCCTCACAAGAATAATAACGATAGTCAGACATCGTGGACAGAGTTTGATGTGGATTTAAGTGCATATGCTGGACAGAAAATCTATATAGCTGTTCGTAATAATACTCCGTCGAATGGTTTTGTGACTTTCTTCGATGATTTCTATTTCGAAAATTTTGAATATGTCAATAGTGACAATAGTGCTCCTTACTTTACTACGGTTCCTGAGACAACAGCAACGGTAGGGAAGAAATGGACTTATAACTATTCTGTGGCCGATCCCGATGGAGATCCGTTGACGGTGACCTTGCAGGGCAAACCCTTCTGGCTGAATCATACTCCGGGTACTAACGGCGGTACGATTACCGGCATTCCGGGGGCAGAACAAGAAGTGATTATGAAACTATCTGTTTCAGATGGTTCAAAGACAACTGTACAAGAAATTATTCTTGTTGTGACTGATGGTTCGGGAATCGAAGGCGTAAATGGTGATCGATTGACGGTTTATCCTAATCCTGTCGTTTCCACGCTCTATTTGAATGAACTGTGTGACAAAGTAGTGGTTACCGATATTTCTGGTAAACAGCTGCTTTTTGCCGAGCAAGTAGAAAGTGTAGACGTTTCGATGTTATCGTCGGGTATTTACTTTGTAACCATGCAATTGGGAGATCGAGTCAATACCACCCAAGTTATTAAAAGATAATTAATTCTATGGAAACTATGAAAAGTATGTTTTTCGCCTGTGCATTGTTGTTAGGCAGTGCAGAAACCTTTTCCGCTGAAAATCTTGTACTCAGCGAAGATTTTGAGAGCCAAACATTCCCTCCTTCGGGGTGGGTTGTAAAAGGTACTGAATTATCGGAAGATCTTGAATCGGGTTATGCGCATTGGAGCCTTAATTGGAATGAAGTGACGGGTTGCAGTATCGCTGGTTCGGGGTGTGCCGAAGTGATGAGTGACTTTAAAGAAGGACAGGCCGGTATTTCGAAGGAGGAGTGGCTTATTACTCCTGCCGTGCAGGTTGCTGATAATGCGTCGCTGTCTTTTACTTTTTGGTGTAACGCTTCATCGTTTATGACCAATAAATACGGAAGTTTTTTGGTGAAAGTTTCTACCGATGATGGAGATACATGGAGCGATTTGTGGAATGCAGCTTCTCAGGAAGATATTGAAAACTCTGGACTGACATGGCCGTGGAATAAAGATGCTATGGGGATAGAAAATAACTGGCAAAAGTTAACCCCTAATGTGAGCCTTGAAGCGTATGTCGGGAAGACGGTAAAGATTGCATTCTATTTTCGATCTATTCTTGTAAATAATTATACACAAGCGACATTGGCCGTTGACAATGTAAAAGTGGGAAATCAAGAGATTGAAAATTTGCCGGTTATAGAGGGCTCGACTTCTTACGAGTTTTCCAATTCTTATATTGGTTATTTGGCTCAATCCGAACCGATGACTATTCGTAATGTGGGTTATGGCACGTTGACGATAACCAGCATTGAGGGTATTGAAGGTACAGATTTTTCTACGACACTCGATCCCGCTTCCGTTTCTTTGAAGAGGGGAGAAGAGCTTTCATACCGCGTCAATTATACTCCTACGATTACGGGAGCCAAAAGCACGGTCATGAAAATAAATACGAATGGCGGAACTTTGTCGGTCGATTTGTCGGGAACCAAAGTTATGTTGGAAGAAGGATATACTTTGGAAAGTTTCGAAGGTGATATTTTCCCACCGGCCGGTTGGTCTCGTAATGAAGGCTGGAAGACGATGGAAGGTATGGCTACATCGGGTGTGAAGTCGGTTACAGTAGGCGGTATGATGACGTGTGATATCGTTTCTCCCCGTTTGGATTTATCGGCTGGAAACGGTAAAGTGAAATTCGATTATATCGAAACTACCGGTGAAGAATACATCGATGATTCGTTCTTACCGTCAACATATTTCATTCTTTATTATAAGAAAAATACCGATACCGATTGGACGGAGTTGTGGTGTTCTCTTGATGATAGTAAGTATAATGAATGGGTACAAAAAGAAATCGAGATTAAAGACGCAAATTGAAATTTCGTAGTGGACGATAATGTATACCTACGTTGGACCTATGAGTTTGAAATGGGCGACGGTGGTCTCGATAATATGGTGGTGACCGATATCTATTTCGATAATGTAGTGTTGCCTAAGCTATATGGAGAAGGAGAGCTCCCGTTGGCAATTACGACACCCAATCCGGTGAATGGCGTTTCTAACGTTGATTATAGCAGGTTGACTCTTTCTTGGGAGCCCGCTTTGTTTGCCGATGGATATGAATTGTCGGTAGGAACGGATAAATCCAACCCCACTTCTTTGTTGGAAAATGAGAAATTAGAAGGAAATACATCGGTGTCTTATACGATTCCCGAGCTTGAACCTGCTACTACCTATTATTGGAAAGTTGTACCTTACAATGCAGTAGGTAAAAATGAAAATGCTTCGGTTTGGTCGTTTACTACGATGGAAGATCAGTCTGTACGTGATTTCCCCTATACTATGGGATTTGAAGGAAATAACGGAGAAATTCCTCCTATGGGCTGGAAAAACGATCATGAAGGCAAAGGTATTCAGATGTGGAAATCTAATGAGATAGAGCCGTTTGCTGGAAAATATTCTGCTTCGGTATGGCATAATAATGCGGGCGAGGTTTCTGTCCTGACTTCTCCTGTGTTCGCAATCCCTGAAACCGGTGATATAGTTGCTTCTTTTGCTTGGGGTGGTGCTCTTTGCAATCGCCTTGAAAAAGGGTATGAAAATGAGGCGATCACCGAAGGGCCTATTTCCGAAGTTAATGATGCCGATGGAACTCTCTATTTCGAGATTCGAGCTGTCGATGCAGCCGATTGGACTCCTTTGGCTTATACTCAGGACCGCACGAAATGGCGTCATAAATATGTTTCACTCGCCGATTATGCTGGTAAGAGTGTGAATATGCGTTGGCGTTTTGTCGCTACTGAAAATGCCGGAGTTTCTTCGGGCGGGGCTTCTCTCGATGAGATATTTGTTGGAGATATAAAAGATATGCCTACCTTAGCCGTTTCGGAAATTAAGAAAGAAAATCTGACTGTATATCCTAATCCTACTTCCGATTATGTCTATTGGGCAGGAGGAAAAGCCGATGTGAAGGTATATGATTTAGCCGGAAATTGTATAAAAGATTTGACCGAAGTCGAGTCTGTGTCTTTGGAAGGTTTGGCTTCTGGTATGTATATCGTATCCGTATCGTGTGGCGATTCGGTTTCTACGGCACGAGTAATGAAACGATAAAAGAGCCCGTTTAATCGGGAAATGTATACCAAAGAGGACTCCGTACTGAGGAGTCCTCTTTGTGCCTTTCGAGAAAGATTTGTAAGAATTTGTTTCAAAATTGTATTGAAACTATAAACCCAAACTTTTTGTAGAAAAAATGAAGAGAAAAATTTTGTGTTTTGTAACAGCTCTGTTAAGTTTTTTTATTGTTGAGGCTCAGCAACCTTGTACATTGACTTTGGAGGTTTCGGCTGTTACAGGAGAGGATATGGCTGGGACTCCGTTTCATTTGGAACGGGTAGAATCGGGATTGATTTATGACCGAGTACTAGGTGAGAATGGAACTTATACAATAAATAATATATATTCCGGTATACACCATTTGGTGATTGAAAAAGATGGATTAAAGACTTATGATAATTCTGCTTTGGATATAAAAGGCGATACCGTGTTAAAGATTAAGTTGGAAGAACCGGTACGTACACCTTATAATTTGCAATCGGTTTTAGCCCATGATCCTAAAACGGGAGTTAATGATGCTTCGTTGGTTTGGAATGAGGAGACCGATTATTTCTTCGATGATTTCGAGAATTATACCTCTTTTACGCTCGATTTCGCTCCGTGGACCGGAATCGATAAGGATCAGGCAGAAGCTGCTATGTTAATGCAAGGAGGTTATCCGAATAGTAGCTTGAAACAATATGCGACTATTATTGCTCCCGACGAAGCTTATGTCTCTACTACGGGAGGTGACGTTTCATGGTGGTTTTATGCCCCTCAATTGAGAGCTTATAGTGGAAAGAAATATATGGGATTTATTCGTACGGCAAGCGGAACTACGAATAATGACTGGGCGATAACCCCTCAGGTACATGTCGGTGTAAATAACGTCGTTCGATTTAAAGCCAAAGCAGCGGATGCTCCTATTGAAAAATTCAAGGTATGGATATCGACCACCGGCCGCCTCCCGGGTTCAAGCAATTCTCCTGCCTCAGCCTCCCAAGTAGCTGGGACTACAGGTGGGCGTTACCCCGGTGTGGAAGTTCCATCTCTACTTCCATACTTTCCGGTGCTTCAAAAGCAATTGCACCTTTCATAGGCTTCTGTGATACACCGCTTTCTCTTGGCAGTATAGAACCATTTGCCACAAATGCAATAAGTCTCCGCTTTGTCAGTTCTCTTCTTATATAATGTTGATCTTCCGCAAGTTCTATACACTTTTTCACTTCCTGCTGATTCAGGTTCTTATAATATAAAGATCTGTCAGCTATTTCCGGAAGATACTCAAACAAAATCTTCCTCAGTTCAAATGCATTGATCGTCCGTCCATTTGCCGGAAATCCAACTTCAAACCGTACCAGAAGATCTCCATCCTTAATTTCAAATGCAGTCCTGTCCAGAACCTCCTGTCCACAGCGGCTTATCCCAATCAATCCACTTTTCCCGGAACCCTTTGCCTGGAAAATAAATTTGGAAACAGCTTTTCCGAATTGTCTTGTCAGATAATCCTGAAGCGCAATTCTTCTGTGTTCTTCTTTATAATATTCTTCTGGAAATCTCGCCTGGATTTTCTTCACCTGAATACTCAGCTTTGACGGAGAAGCAAATGGATCTCCTTGTACATGATCAATATTGAGCTGGTATCCCTGAAACTGATAGCTTCCTCTCAAATCTTTGTAAGCTGGATAGCTTCTTCGATTGATACTCATCAAATTTTTTTCTAATTCTGCTGCTGATTTCATATCCTGCTCCCTCTTATCAAATTCTATGATGTTGGGGTCAAGATGTCAAAAATCCTCTTGCAGGCAAGCTTGC
>ENA-OPBE01002502-OPBE01002502.1-human-gut-metagenome-genome-assembly--contig:-NODE-2502-length-13629-cov-1.285841_pt1 | contig 13629 bp, 6 predicted proteins | sample MGYA00241066_ERZ501448 | MGnify/ENA primary metagenome ERZ501448 (study PRJEB25962, sample SAMEA2042585) | human gut metagenome | biome: human gut; feature: human-associated habitat; material: faeces...
CCTCCTTTTAGTACAATTTCTCAATTTAAGTATAGCTCTTTTTCTGTCGCTTAGCAACGACAGAATTGTAAATTTCAGATTATTTTCTGCCTGTCTGCCCCATGCAGATGGGCTTTTTTCATGCCTGCAAGGAGGTGGTTACGCAAATGGCATCCAGAATCCAGGGCATCACCGTTGAGATCGGCGGCGATACCACAAAGCTCTCCAAAGCACTGGAAAGTGTAAACAAGTCAATCAAGGGGACGCAGTCCGGACTGAAGGATGTCAACAAACTCCTGAAACTGGACCCCTCCAATACAGAACTGGTTGTCCAGAAGCAGAAGATGCTGAAGGATGCCATTGAAGCCACTAAGGAAAAGCTGGCAACTTTGAAAACTGCCGCACAGCAGGCTAATGAGCAGCTTGCCAACGGTGAGATCACCCAGCAGCAGTACGATGCCCTCCAGCGTGAGATTGTGGAGACCGAACAGAATCTACGATCCTTACAGGATCAGGCAGCGACCACGAATGCGACTCTTGCCAAGATTGATGAAGCCGGAGAAAAGCTTCAGAACATCGGGTCTTCTGTGGAGAATGTCGGTAAGAAGTTCCTGCCGGTGACTGCCGCTGTAACGGGTCTTGGCACTGCCGCAGTGAAGACCGCAGCCGACTTCGATTCCGAGATGAGCAAGGTTTCTGCCATTTCCGGTGCAACAGGGGATGACTTTGATCAGCTTCGTGCGAAAGCCCGTGAGATGGGTGCGAAGACCAAGTTCTCCGCATCTGAGGCAGCTTCGGCAATGGAATATATGGCCATGGCCGGATGGAAAACGGGGGACATGCTGAATGGTATCGAAGGTATCATGAACCTCGCGGCGGCGTCCGGTGAAGACCTCGCCACGACTTCGGATATCGTCACGGATGCTCTTACCGCGTTCGGCTTATCCGCTGCGGATTCCGGGCATTTTGCAGATATCCTTGCAGCCGCTTCCTCCAATGCGAATACCAACGTCAGCTTGATGGGCGAAACGTTCAAGTACTGCGCGCCTATCGCCGGTGCGCTTGGGTTCTCGGCAGAGGATACCGCAGAAGCCATCGGTCTGATGGCAAACAGTGGTATCAAGGCTTCACAGGCTGGTACGTCCCTTCGTACCATCATGAATAACCTTTCCGGTGAAGTGACCTTTGCGGGCAAGAACATCGGTGAAGTTACGATTGCCACCAGCAATGCAGATGGCAGCATGAGGAGCCTGAACGATATCCTTGCAGACTGCCGTGTAGCATTTTCTGGCTTGACCGAATCTGAGAAAGCATCCAACGCAGAGGCACTGGTCGGCAAGAATGCGATGTCCGGCTTCCTTGCCCTGATGAATTCCAGTGAGACGGACATCAACAAACTGCGTGGTGCCATTGAAAACTGCGATGGCGCATCCGAGAGCATGGCGGAAACTATGCAGGACAACTTAAATGGTCAGCTCACTATCCTGAAATCTCAGCTGGAGGAGCTGGCTATTTCTTTTGGCGACATTCTGATGCCCACCATCCGCAAGATCGTATCTGCCGTGCAACAGTTCGTGGACAAGCTCAACAGCATGGATGAAAGTACCAGGGAAACGATCATCAAGATAGGGCTCTTGGCAGCATCCATCGGTCCGCTGCTCATTGTGCTGGGCAAGACCATATCGACCGTCGGCACAGCAATGCGGGGGTTCAGTTCTCTTGCAAAGGGTGTCCGGCTTCTCATCACCCATGTGGGCAGTGCCAGCGGTGTGTTCAGCAAGCTGGGTGTGGTTCTGGGTGGTCTGTCCGGGCCGGTCGTAGCCGTGGTGGCGGTCATCGGTACGCTGGTGGCAGCGTTCATGAATCTCTGGAACACCAATGAAGAGTTTCGTACTGCCATTACCGGCATCTGGAACGACATTGTTTCCAAGGTGAAAGGCTTCTGCGACCAGCTGACACAGCGGATCAACGGGCTGGGCTTTGATTTTAAGGATGTCACTGAGGTACTGAAAGCAGTTTGGGATAGCTTCTGTCAGGTGCTTGCACCGCTGTTTGAGGGAGCATTCCAGAATATTGCCACCATTCTCGGTGTGGTTCTGGATACATTGCTTGGCCTGTTCGATGTCTTTTCCAATGTGTTCTCCGGCAACTGGAGCGGTGCATGGGAAGCGGCAAAGGGCATCTTCTCCAGTATCTGGGATGGCGTGAAGTCCATTTTCTCCACGACTCTTACTGCTCTGAAGAGTGCGCTGGATGTGTTCCTTGGTCTGCTCGGTACGGACTGGCAGACGGTCTGGGGCAGTATCAAGAGCTTCTTTGAGACCGTGTGGAGCGGAATCAGCAGCTTCTTTTCAAATACAGTTTCTGCTATCCAGAGTGTGGCAACGACTGTATTTACAGCAGTGTCTGGGTTTTTCACCACCGTACTTACGAGTATCCAAACGACCTTCAGCACCATCTGGACTGCCATTTCCACAGCAGTTTCTTCTGTGTTGAATACGATCCATACCACGGTGACAACAGTGTGGACGGCAATCTCGACCGCAATCTCTACGGTCATGAACACCATCAGCACGACGATTACTTCGGTGTGGAATGGCATCTACAACACCATGAAACCTCTGTTGGATGCGTTCAAATATCTGTTTGAGACTATTTGGCAGGCGATCCAGATCCTGATCGGCGCAGCACTGACCGCAATTCAGACGAAGATCACTTCCATCTGGAACGCCATCGTTGCCTTCGTGACTCCAATGCTGACTGGATTGCAGACGACTTTCTCTACGGTTTGGTCAGCGATTCAGACAGCCATCTCCACGGTGCTGACTGCGATCCAGACTGCAGTGACGACGGTGTGGAACGCCATTGTGTCGTTCCTGTCTCCGCTGCTGACTGGCATCCAGACCCGGATGAGTACGGCATGGAATGCGATCAAGACGGTCATTTCGACTGTCCTTTCTGCGATCCAGTCTACGGTTTCTTCCATCTGGAATGCCATTAGCAGCAAGATCTCCGGTGTGGTAAATGGTATCAAATCGGTGGTTTCTTCCGGCTGGAATGCCATGAAATCCACGGTATCGTCCCTCAGTAACAGCATCAAGAGCGCAGCGACCACAGCCTTTAACTCGATGAAATCCGGGATTTCTTCTACGATCTCCGGAATTAAGACCACCATCACGAACGGCTTTAACAGTGCAGTCTCCTTTATCAAGGGTCTGGCTGGACAGGCATTCTCGTGGGGCTCTGACATGATTGGCAACATTGTGTCGGGTATCCAGTCGAGGATTCAGGATGTGGCAAGTGCCGTATCGGGAGTGGCAGACCGTATCCGTTCCTTCCTGCACTTCTCTGTGCCGGATGAGGGACCTCTGGCTGATATGGAAAGCTGGATGCCGGACTTCATGCAGGGTCTGGCAAACGGTATCACGACCAACACCAGCCTTGTGACTGCGGCGGCAGAGAACCTGTCCACCACGCTGTCTACCTCCATCACCAACTCCATGAGGGGTGTGGAGCAGGCATACAGTAAGAGCTGGGCGGCCATCAGCCAGACAGTGAAGACCGGAACGGCAGGTGTGAGTGCCGCGATGAAATCTGCATGGAGTTTCATTACGGCCAGTACCACAAGCACATGGAACAGCATCAAGACTACCATCCAAACCAGCTTTGCGGCAGTGAAATCCAATGTGACCTCTGCAACAGCAGCAGTGAAAACGTCCATGATGAGTGCATGGAATGCCGTGAAGTCGCTGACAACGACCAGTTGGAATGGAATCAAGAGCGTTATCACCACAGCATGGAACGGAATCAAGTCTCTGACTACTTCGGCGACTGCTTCTGTAAAGTCGTCCATGACAAGCGCATGGAACGCAGTGAAAACTCTGACAAACACCAGCTGGAATGGTATCAAAACAGTCATTACGACTGCATGGAATAGTATCAAGTCCCTTACGACTTCTTCTGTCACAGCTGTCCGTAGTACGGTCACAAGCGGCTGGAACACACTGAAATCCACTACGACCTCTGCTTTCAACAGCATCAAGTCCACGGTGTCTTCGGCAATGTCCAGCCTGCGCAGCACGGTTTCTTCTGGTGTTGCAAGTATCAGGAGCAGCTTTAACTCGCTCGGTTCGATTGCTTCTTCGGCATACCGATGGGGTGCAGATATCTGTTCCCAGATGGCGGCAGGTGTCCGGGCAGCGGCCGGTTCCGTGATCGCAGCGGCAGAAAATGTCGCAAGCAGGGTCAGAAGTCTGCTGCATTTCTCTGTGCCGGACGAAGGACCTCTGTCCGATGCAGACACCTATATGCCTGACTTCATGAAGCTGCTGGCGACCGGCATTAAGAAAAATGTCAAGTCGGTAGTGAAGGCTGTGCAGGGGCTTGCCGGGTCTATGAGCAGTAACCTCACGACTCCGGTGGATTCTCTGGGCGACTGGATGGATTCTGTGGTTGGCAGTTTTGCCACCACGATCAAGAGAAGCCAGAGCGGTGTCGGCAGTGCTGCAAGGGATGTGGGAAGCGGTATCCAGTCTCAGCTGATGTCCGGGCTTTCCGGGGTGAAGACCCAGTTCCAGCAGCTCTGGACGGACCTGCAGGGGATTACAAAAGCCGCTGTCGGAAATATGAGCGATGAGGTGAAGCAGGGCTTTGCGGATATGAAAACATCCATCGGAGAGCTGAGTTCTCAGACCAGTTCCCTTGGAAATGCGATCCGCAGTCTTGGCGATACCTTCAACTCGGATTTCTTAAAGAGCCTCGGCAACGGCATCAGCAAGGTCGGTGACACGGTCAATACGGTCACGGGTCTAGTGGACAAGCTCGGCTCCATGAAGAACACCATCGGAAACCTTGGAAGTACGATGCAGAACCTCGGCAATGTTCTCGGCACAGAGAACGGCGGCCTGCTGTCCAACATCGGCAGTTTCCTGTCGAAGATCGGCAGCGCAGACGGTGGTCAGATCGTGTCGAACTTTGGCAACCTGATCTCCGGGCTGACCTCAAAAATGGGTGGTCTGGGAGAGGAAATCTCCGGCATCATCTCGAAGCTGGGGAGCCTTGGTTCCAGCGGTGGGGGAATCCTGTCGAATCTGGGCAGGCTACTTTCCGGTGTAGTGTCGAAGATCGGCGGCTTAGGCGGCAGTCTTTCCGGCATCGTATCGTCTATCGGTTCTTCGCTGGGCGGTATTGCCGGGACAGTCGGCACAACGCTTTCCGGTCTGCTCGGTTCTGTGGGTACGACCGTATCCGGTCTGGCTGCTAGCGCAGGTACAGCCCTTGCAGGGGTAGCAAGCTCCGCAGGTGGTTTCCTCGCATCCGCAGGCACAGCACTTGCTGGCCTGGCGGGTCCTGCAGGTATCGCAGTGGCGGCAGTTGGCGGCATCGGTCTTGGACTGACCGCTCTCTGGAAAAACTGCGATGGCTTCCGGGAGGGAGTCACAAATATCTGGAACAAGGTTACTTCGGTGTTTTCCAAGGGCGTGTCGGCCATCAAGAACGGTATCTCCAATGCAGCATCTGCTATTGGCAATGTGGCATCGTCCATCTGGGGCGGTATCAAGAATGTGGCTTCCTCGGCAGTCAGCTGGGGCAAGGATATCGTTGGCGGTATTGCAGGAGGCATCAAGAAGGGTGTGAGCTGGGTCGGCAATGCGGTCAAGAGTGTGGCAAGCGGTATCCGTTCGTTCCTGCACTTCTCGGTACCGGATGAAGGACCTCTGGCAGATGCGGACACCTATATGCCCGACTTTATGAAGCTGCTGTCCGGCGGCATCAAGAAAGGTGAGGGCGGACTGATCAGCCAGATCAAGTCGATGGCAGCAAAGGTGCAGCAGGGTATGGAGGGCATCAGCTCCTTCAGCCTGCCGGAACTGACCTTGCCGCACTTCGATGGTTCTGGCTGGAACTTCCCGCAGGCGGCTTTAGCCGGAGGCGGTACGACCCGGACGACCAACCTTGGCGGTGTGTATATCACGGTCAATGGCTATAACGCCCGGAACGATGATGAACTGGCACAGACCGTTGCCGATAAGATCAACGGCATGATCCACGAAGATGATTCGGTCTTCAAGTAAAGGAGGAGATGCGTATGGGCTATAACACCCCAAAGCAGACAGTATCACAGTTTCAGTTAAAAGGCAGATACGCCAGACAGTATCTGTCCTTTGCAGGGAAGTCCAGCAAAGACTTCCTTTTATATTTGTCTGGTCCCGGTGTGTATGATTCCCCGGCTGCGGATGTGGAGAGTACCTCCGTACCCGGCAGGAACGGGGACATCATCACCGAGAATGCAAGGACAGGCAGGCGCAGATATCAGAACGTGGATATCAAGTATAAGGCATTTTTCTTCAACGGTCTGCCTGCCAAGACCGCAGCGGTCAAGGCATGGCTGTTATCTCCGATCGGGTATCAGAAATTGCAGGACACCTACGACCCGAATTTCTTCCGGATGGCAGTCTGCAAGGACGCCCTGGAATTTGATGTGACAGCCCAGAAAGCCGCTGAGATGGAGCTGACATTCAACTGTAAGCCCCAGCGTTGGAGCGTGGATGGGCAGAGGGTGATCCGGCTGGATGGCAGGTCGACCTTAAAGAACCCCTTCGCTTTTCCGGCACAGCCTATCTTCAAGATCTACGGGGATTCTGGCGGCGAACTGTATGTGGGTGAGGAGAAGATCACCATCCACAGCATCAAGGACTACGTGCTGCTCAACTGTGAAACGCACAACGCTTACAACGCTTCCGGCTTCTGCAATGAGACCATCCTTTCAGATGATTTCCCGGAACTGCCGGAGGGAAAGACACAGATCACATGGACAGGCGGCATCACGGCGGTGGAGGTGACTCCACGCTGGTGGACGCTGTAAGAGGGAGGTGCAGCCAGTGATCCCATGTTTATATGCATCAACAGAGATGAAGTTCAATCATAACGGTATTGGAAAGCTGGCAGATGCACAGTCTTGTACCGTAACGGAAAAGAGAAACGGAAGCTATGAACTGAAGCTGGTCTGTCCGGCAGATGGCATCCATGCAGAGATGCTGGAGGAGGGGAATATCATCCTTGCCAAGCCATCCGATACCATGCAGTCTCAGCCGTTCCGCATCTACAAGATCACGACCCCGATAGATGGAAAGCTGGAAGTTCAGGCTCGGCACATTTCCTACCAGCTGAACTTCATCACAGTTTCCCCGTTCTCAGTGACTGGGTGTGCGGGAGCAATGCAGGGGCTGAAAAGCCACGCTGCTTCTGACTGCCCTTTCGATGTCTGGACGGATGTGGACTCCAGTGCAACTTTTACGCTGGGCGTTCCATCGTCCTTCCGTAACTGTCTGGGCGGCATGGATGCTTCCGTGCTGGATACCTTCGGCGGTGAATTTGAGTGGGATCGCTATACGGTCAAGTTTCATAAAACCAGAGGTGCGGATCACAATGTCCACATCATCTACGGGAAGAACCTGACAGACTTCAAGATGGAGAAATCCATCGAGAACACCATCACGGGTGTGCATCCGTACTGGGTGGATAATGAAACCCAGGCGGTCATGGAACTGCCGGAGAAGGTGGTGCTGCAAAGCAAACGGTCGATCCCCTACCAGAAGATCACCGTGCTGGATTGTACCAGCAATTTTCAGGAAAAGCCGAGTGAAGCGGCACTCCGGGAATACGCACAGAACTATATCGACACCACGGACTTAACAGAGCCGGAGATCGATATCAAGATTGACTTTTTACAGCTCTGGAATACGCCGGGGTATGAGGACATCGTGGAAGCAGAGCGTGTTTCCCTTTGCGATACGGTCCATGTGTTTATCTCAAAGCTGGGAATCGAAGTCAGTTCCAAAGTCACCGAAACAGAGTATGACGCGCTACTGGAACGCTATAACAGCATCACGCTCTCAAACTCAACGGTCAGCAGCCGAAATTCTTCTCTGACCGGTTCGCTCAACAGCATCCGGAATACAGCAACGATTGCCTACGATACGGCAGTCCGTGCGGAGACAGCAGTGGGAGAGCAGGTCGGTGGGATCACAGCATCTATCATTTATGACGGTACGCTTTTTGCTGCGCTGTTTGGACTACATTATAAAAATGAGACGGACAGCAAGGGAAACACGACCCGGTATGCATTTAATGCGGCGACTTTGAAACAGTCCACGGTCGCATGGAAGAACAGCTCTGCCGGGCTGTTTGTATCCACGGATGGCGGTAAAACGTGGGGCTATGGCTGGGAGTCGGATGACACGGCAGTCAGGACGGCGATCCTGCTGGAACAAACCCTCAAGGAACTGGATGACCGATACAAGAAAGCCACGGAGCTTTCCGAGGAGCTGCTGAAGGAACTGGATGAGCGGTACAAAACAGCGACCTCTATCTCTGCCGAGCTTCAGAAAACACTCGATCAGCGGTACGAAACTGCCAAAAAGCTGTCCAAAGAGCTGTATGAGGAACTGGATCAGCGGTATGGCACCCTTACGGAAATCTCAGAAGATCTGCAAAAGGAGTTGGACGAGAGATACAGTGTGGCGAAGAAGCTGTCGGAAGAGGTCGAAAAAGAACTGGATGAAAAGTACCAGCCGAGTATCCCGGTATCGGAAACCGCACCGGAGGCCCCGGCAGCAGATACGCTCTGGGTCGATAAGAAGAACCTTCGGTTAAAGCTCTGGGATGGAGAACGGTGGCAGACCATTGGCTATGAGCCGACGGAACCGACCGAGCCGACCACACCGACCGAGCCAGAAACACCAGATATCGAAAAGCCGGGTGGTGAAGATAAGGATACGGAAAACAAAGAAGAAACAGATGACAAGAAGACGGATCAGGAAGGAGGGAGTGCGTAATGATCACAAGCATTTATCAGGAAGTGGAGCTGTCACTGACGGAGAATCTGATCCCGGTGACAGTCCCGGTCAAACAGTATGATAACAGGGTACGGAAAGTCAGATGTGTCCTGTATAACAACTCGGTACAGTATTCTGTACCGCAGGACTGTATCGTTGCCTGTTCCGGTACCAGACCAGACGGCACGATCTTTCATTACACCAGCGAGACGGCATCCGACCTTGTGTTTGTTGAAAGTGGGGCGGTCGTCTTTACGATCACGACCTTCATGACCGCACAGGCAGGGCGTTTTCCGCTGGATGTTGTTATGCTCAGCACAGCAGGGGATGTCCTTGGGTCGTTCTCCCTCACGCTGAAGGTGGAGCGGGCAGCCATCAACAACGGCAAGATCGCCACCTATACCTACGCGGGTGTGGTGGAAGCCATCCGTAAAGGCCTGCTGGAAGTGTATATCACGGATGCTGGCTATTTTGCTGTTGTGTCGGAGGATGGACTCGATTTCAGTGACAAGTCGGAATCCAGCACCATCCAGAAATTCATTGAAAATCTTTTGAACTGTACGGTTACGGATGACGGCTATCTTGCTTTCACCACTGAAGACGGTCTGAAGCTCATCTTCTCAATGGGCGGTGACGGACGGCTGATCGTAGAGTTTACAAACGGCTGATAGAGCCGGGAAAGGGGAAAATATGTCGGAATATATCGGCAACCGAATCGTCCCTCGCCATGATGGTGTCTGGGACAAAGCAAAAGAATATGAGCCTCTTACCATTGTGTATGAGGAATCCACAGGCGACAGCTATATGAGCCGGAAACCTGTGCCGGCCGGAACACTTCTGTCACAGGAGGAATACTGGGCGATGTGTTCCCGGTTCTCGGAGCAGATGGCTCTGTACCGCCAGAATACGGCAGAAGAAGTGGAGCAATTCCGCAAGGATACTGCAGCAGATGTAGAACAGCTTCGTGCAGATACTGCATCAGATGTGGCAGCCCTGCGCAAGATGACCGCACAGGATGTAGCGGATATCACCCAGAAGGTCGATGCCGCAAACAGTGCGGTTGCGGCCAGTAAGTCCGAGATGGATAAGACTGCAGAAACGCTGAAAGCCCAGATCAATGCCAACGTCAAGGCATCTACAGATAAAAATGCCAACTATGCACAGGAGCTTGTAGATGCCCGTGTGGATGATGAGGGAAAGACTTATCCCACAGCCGGTGACAATATCCGTGCGGTCGGCAGGGTGCGTTCCATGCAGAATATCATGAAGAACTGGGTGATCAAAAATGGTTACGCAAACCAGAACGGCAACCTTGTAGCTTCGGAAAGCTGGCGCGTGGCGCACATGGTCCCGGTCAGCGGTGATGCGATTCTGGTGGACGGTCAGTTCGGCTATATGAGCGGCCGGAATGACTATAACAACGTGGTCTGCTATGACATGGACCGTAAGTTCCTCGGTGGCTGTTTCCGGGCAGAGAGCGGCAAGGTCTATGACAACTATGTGATCACACTGCTTCCGAATACCCGTTTCATCTCTGTCACCACCAATGAAAAGCTGTTCTCGAAGCTCTCGGTGTACCTCTATGACAACATGCTCCCGATGAGATTGCTCTCAAATTACGCAACAGGCTGGCAGTGGATGAACGGCAGCGTGGATATCAGGTTCACGGGCAGCAAGGGGACAGTCACATTCCCGAGTGTGTATGTCTGCCGCCGTACAAATGGTATACAGTACGAGCAGACGAAACTGGTGGCGGAAAACAGTACCTCGTTTGACTTTGCAGTAGTGGGAAAATGGTGGGCGATCTACTATGATGGTGCGGAAGCATCCGCAAACGAGACGGGAGAAAAGACAGAAGTCCCTGTCATTAAGGTGGAAAATACAAGCGGCGATAGCTGGGGCGATCTATTCACAAAGGGCCGCTTTGTGTTTGCGGTCTTTTTTGACTGGAATGTGGTGTACGCAGCTCCTTCGAGCAGCGGTACAGTCATCAACGGGATCGATTATGGCAATCCAGCCAAGATTGCGAATACTGCGATGACCTGGCACAAGTACCGTTCAGCAAAGATGTTCCTCGCTACAGGCCAGTTTGCGATCGATACGGTCAACCGCACCATTCAGGTCACGAAACGTATCCTGGCGGTTGTCGATAACGGTGCTTACTACTGGATCAGTGCTAGTGAGGAGCCGGTACCGATGTTGGATAGTACGGAAGCAGAAAAGCATCACATGCTGATCCTTGCCTATGACTCGTCCATAGATCAGATCAATCTTTACAACACTGCACAGTTCCGGGCATTGGGAGTAAACGGCTACTATATCGCTGCATGGTATGAAAACCATTTCTGGTATCCGCACATGGGTTCTTCTTTCAGCATTGTACTGGATGGCACGACTTATAAGGCTGGTGAGCTGTTCGATGAAGAGCGGCGTGACTCCTATATCGAAAAGAAGTATGAGGACCGCTTCCAGCAGCTCCGCACGGATCTTGCCGGTAAGGATTCCCGCCATATGTATCTGGCAAGCGGTGGCATTACCATTGACCAGAATGCCGGTACGATCCAGGTCAGTACCAAGTGTCTGGGTGTTCCGGATACGTTCCACTATGAGTGGATCACGGCAGGCGATCCGGTGGAGATGGCATTTAACACACCCAGCTCGACTTTTGGCATGCCGATGCGCATTCTCGCTTATGACGCTGGTACGAAAACCATCAATCTGTACGACACCAGCCTGTTCCGAAAGCTGGGTACGAATGGTTTCTATATTGCATCCTGGTATCAGAGCAAGCTGTATAATCCGCACATTCACCCGGATGTGAAGTTCATTGTGGGCGGTAAGGAATACAAAGCGGGTGATCTCTTCGCAGATAACGCGGCATCTTTCATCCCGAAGCGTATCACGGATTATGTGCAGAAAGCCATTACTCCGGCTGTAGAGGATGACATCGTGACCCCGTCCCACTGGGACTGCATGGAGGGACGCCAGCTTTCCATCTTCTTTGACTGTCTTTCCCGCCACGATGGCAAGGAAAATCTGTATGTGCTCGCCAGAGGCACGAATGCACCGAGCCTGACCCGGAACGAGTACTGCATGAACTACACGCCGACGAAGGACAGTACGGATTTTGCACTGACCGTCCGCCGTCTGGATGAAGATGACTGCCATACGGTATCGTCCAAACCTGTCCAGGTCAGGGTCCACCATAAGCTGAAGGACAAGCTCACGAAGAATATCTGCATCTGTGGAGACTCTCTCGTGGACAATGGTTCTGTGGCAACGGAAGTGTACCGTCTACTGGCAGAGGATAATGACTGCGTGATCTACCAGCTGGGAACGAGAGGACCGTCTGGCGGCAAGCACGAAGGACGCGGCAGCTGGACCTTTGCCCGGTATCTGGCAGATACGGATTACGCCGGCAAAACGAATGCGTTCTGGGACAAGATCAAAGGCCGTCTGGATTTCCAGAAATACTGCGAGACCAACGGCTATGAGGGCATCGATTACTTCCTGATCGCACTTGGCACCAATGATGTGTCACAGGGCACTACACTGTACCGCACGGAAGCAGAGGTGCAGAAGTTCGTGGATCAGGCGAAGCAGTTCATCGATGCGCTGCTGGATAAGGAAACGGGCTTCCCGAACTGCAAGATCGGTATCGGTCTTTGTGGTCCCGGCTCGGATTATTCTTATCAGTGCGGTTCCAGCATGGGTATCTTCCATATGAGCATCAACACGCTGAACCTTGCACTGATCAAGGCATTCGATGCCGGCAAGTACCGCAAAAACGTGACCTGTTTTGCCCACGGTCTTCGCACGGACCGCCGTCTGGCATTTCCGTATTCGGACAAGCCGGTGACGAACCGGTTCACGGAAACCAGCCGGACGCTGACTAACAGCATCCATCCTTCCGCAAGGGGCTATCAGGCATGGGCAGACGGATATTACTGCCAGATCCGTGCGTGGCTGACGGAGGACAGCAAATAAATTTCCACCGTCCCTGACAGACATACCCCCCAAATGCCTGTGAAACGGTGTTCATTATAGAAGGAGTATACACAAGGCGGCATTGACCGTCTATTTTTATGCCCAAATGGGCAGGAAAGGACAAGATTATGCAGAATGTGATCGACAAGATTGAATGGATGTTCGCAGGTCTGGGTGGTTTCCTGGGCTGGTTCTTTGGCGGGTTTGACGGCTTTCTGTATGCACTGGTGGTGTTCGTGGTCTGTGACTACTTCACCGGAGTGCTGGCGGCAGCCATCAAGCATGAGCTTTCTTCTGAAGTGGGCTTTAAGGGCATCGCCAAAAAGGTGTGCATCTTTGTGCTGGTTGGAATCGCCAACATCATTGACACACAGATCCTCCAGAATGGAGCCGCCATCCGTACAGCAGTGGTGTTCTTTTATTTGGCGAATGAAGGCCTGAGCTGCCTCGAAAACGCAGCCGTTATCGGTCTTCCGGTGCCGGAGAAGCTCAAGGAGATGCTGGCACAGCTGAAGGAAGAAAGAGTGAATAAGGACGAGTAATCAATGGGGAGAGGTGTAACAGCCTCTCCCTCAAATTTTAGGAGGAATGAACCATGAGTAAGAAAGAGTATCCCGCAAAACTGACGACCGGTTATTACCGTGTGCGAGAAGTCTGGGAAGATGAGGCATCCCAGTTTGGCGCGTACCGTCTGCTGGCGAATGCAAAAGCCAAGTGCGATGAGAATCCCGGCAGCCGTGTGTTTGACAATGACGGCAATGTGATCTACCCGGAGGAGGCTGTGCCGGTGACAGGTGCAGAAGAAGCGGAGGAAAAGCCGGTTATG
>ENA-OPBE01002503-OPBE01002503.1-human-gut-metagenome-genome-assembly--contig:-NODE-2503-length-13624-cov-2.152922_pt1 | contig 13624 bp, 11 predicted proteins | sample MGYA00241066_ERZ501448 | MGnify/ENA primary metagenome ERZ501448 (study PRJEB25962, sample SAMEA2042585) | human gut metagenome | biome: human gut; feature: human-associated habitat; material: faeces...
ATGGACAGCACCTGCGTCTGGCCGCGGGTGAACAGGCCCGAGCCGTGCACGCGCGGAATCACGCCGACCTCGGCGTCGAGCGGGCGGATCTCGTTCATCTTGCGGCCGTCGACACGATGACCGGCAAGCAGCCACTTCTTGACGATCTTCTTCTGCATCTTGTAGAGGATCTCGTCCATGTACTGCATCATGTCCGGGTGCTCGGCTTCATATTTTTCCTGCACGGCGGCGATCCATTCATTCACGCGCGCCTCGCGCACGTTCTTGTCGTCGGTGTCCATGCAGTACTCCATGCCTTCCATCTCGTTGGCGCACAGGAGCTCGAACAGATCCTCGTCAAAGGAGGCGTGCTCATACTCAAACTTCGGCTTGCCGATCTCGCTGACCATCTTGTCGATGAGATCGAGCACGGGCTGCAGGTGCTCGTGCGCCTGCACGATGCCCTCGTACATCACATCATCCGGCACCTGGTCGGCCTCGGACTCGATCATGACGATCTTCTTGTGCGTGGCCGCGATGGTGGTGGTCATGCGGTTGGTCTTGCGCTGCTCCTGCGTGGGATTGAAGAGGTACTTCTCGCCGTCCCAGCCGAGGACGATGCCGGCGATGGGGCCGTTGAACGGCACGTCGGAGATGCTCACGGCGGCGCTCGCGCCGATCATGGCGGTGATCTCCGGGCTGCAGTCGCGGTCGACGGACAGCACTTCACAGGCGATGATGACGTCGTTGCGCAGGTCGCTCGGGAAGAGCGGGCGCATCGGGCGGTCGATCAGGCGGCTGGCGAGCACGGCGGGCAGGCTGGGCTTGCCCTCGCGGCGCATGAAGCTGCCGGGGATGCGGCCGACGGCGTAGAGCTTTTCGTTAAAATCAACGGACAGCGGGAAGTAATCCACGCCGTCTTTCGGGCGGGCGGAGGCCGTGCAGGTGACGAGCACGGTCGTCTCGCCGTAGCTGACGAGGACGGCGGAGTTGCACAGCTCTGCGAGTTTGCCGGTCTCCATGACGAGGGGACGGCCTTCATACTCGATCTCGTAGCGCTTGTAGTTGGGGAACTGCTTGTGCGTGGTGATAATCATGGGTTCTGGTGCTCCTTTCTTTTGTTGGCGGAAACGCCAGAGCCAGCACTTGCATCCACGTCCCATGCGCGATGGGGCGCAGATTCAAATACTGGGCAGCGGCGCTCCCGAAAATGGGCTGCCGGGGCGGAAACGAAAAAAGCAGGGGGACAATATGAAATTATCCCCCTGCGTTCAAACGTTCATACCCTTCGGAAAAGCCGAACTTACTTGCGGATGTTCAGCTTTGCAATGATCGCACGATAGCGCTCGATGTCCTTCTTGGCGAGGTAGTCGAGCAGACGGCGGCGCTTACCGACCATCTTGTACATGCCCAGACGGCTGTGCTTGTCGTTCGGGTGCACCTTCAGGTGCTCGGTGAGCTGGTGGATGCGCTCGGTGAGGATGGCGATCTGGACCTCCGGAGAACCGGTGTCGCCCTCGTGCGTCTTGTTGGCTTCGATGACTGCGGTCTTTTCAGCTTTGGTGATCATGGTGATGACTTCCTTTCTTTGTTTTCGTATCCGCTGGCGCAGAACCGGGCGGAAAGGCACCGCTGCAAAGCGGCAAGCCCCGGATCCGGGCACATGGACTGTTTTACAATACCACACCCCGCGGTACTTGTAAAGAGAAATCTTTCTCCATACGCCGCGCGGCGCAAAATTCCCGCCGCCGTCTCGGCGGACAGCGGCGGGAACGGGCCAAACTTATTTCGCGCCCTTGCCGTGGGCGGCCTTCATGCGGCGCTCATGGTCGAGGATGCGCTTGCGGATGCGCAGGCTCTTGGGCGTGACCTCCAGCAGCTCGTCATCTGCCAGGAACTCCAGGCACTGCTCCAGGCTCATCTGCTTGGGCGGGACAAGGCGCAGCGCGTCGTCCGAGCCGGAAGCGCGCATGTTCGTCAGCTGCTTCTTCTTGCACACGTTGACCGTGATGTCCTCCTGCTTGGGGGACTGACCGACGACCATACCCTCGTACACGTCGACGCCCGCGCCGATGAACAGCACACCGCGCTCCTGCGCGTTGAAGAGGCCATAGGTGATAGAGGTGCCGGTCTCGGACGCGACGAGAGAGCCGGTATTGCGGCGGGCAAGCTCGCCCTTGTAGGGTGCGTAGGAATCAAACACGCTCGCCATGATGCCCTCGCCCTTGGTGTCGGTGAGGAACTCGTTGCGGTAACCGAACAGGCCGCGCGCGGGGATCAGGAATTCGAGCTTCATGCGGCTGCCGATCGGCGTCATCTCGGCGAGGTCGCCCTTGCGGGAGCCGAGCTTTTCGATGACTGCGCCGACATACTCCTGCGGCACGTCGCACACAAGGCGTTCGATGGGCTCGCACTTCTTGCCGTCGATCATCTGATACAGGACGCGCGGGGGCGAGACCTGGAACTCATAGCCTTCGCGGCGCATGGTCTCGATGAGGATGGACAGCGACATTTCGCCGCGGCCCGCGACGTTGAACGCGTCCGTCGAGCCCTTGAGCTCGGTGACGCGGAGCGAAACGTCCTTGAGCGTTTCGCGGAAGAGACGGTCGCGCAGCTGGCGCGAGGTGACGAACTTACCCTCACGTCCGGCGTAGGGAGAGTCGTTGATGGAGAACGTCATCTCCATCGTGGGGGCGCTGATCTTGACGAACGGGAGCGGCTCGACGCACTCGGGCGCGCAGATCGTATCGCCGATCGTGATGTCACCGATGCCGGACAGGCAAATGATGTTGCCCGCGGTGGACTCGGTGACGGGGTTCTTGCCAAGGCCCTCAAATTCGTACATGGAGACGGCCTTGGCCTTCTTCGGTGCGGCGTCGGGGTCGTGGTAGTTGCAGACCATGATCTCCTGGTTCTGCTTGAGCGTGCCGCGCTCGATGCGGCCGATGGCCATGCGGCCGACATACTCGTTGTAGTCAATGGCGGAGACGAGCATCTGGAACGGCGCGTCCACATCGGCCTCCGGCGCGGGGATATACTCAAGGATCGTGTCGAACAGGGGCTTTAAGTCCGTGCCGACGACGTCGGGCGAATAGGACGCCGTGCCGTTGCGCCCCGAGCAGAACAGCATCGGGGAGTCGAGCTGCTCGGGCGTCGCATCGAGGTCCATCAAAAGCTCGAGCACCTCGTCCACGACCTCGTGGATGCGCTGGTCGGGGCGGTCGATCTTGTTGACGACGACGATGACGCGGTGACCCAGCTCCAGCGCGCGGGAGAGGACGAAACGCGTCTGCGGCATGGGGCCCTCAGCGGCGTCGACGAGCAGGATAACGCCGTTGACCATCTTGAGGATACGCTCGACCTCGCCGCCGAAGTCGGCGTGGCCCGGGGTGTCGACGATGTTGATCTTCGTGTCGCCGTAGCGCACGGCGGTATTCTTGGCCAGGATCGTGATGCCGCGCTCGCGCTCCAGATCGTTGGAGTCCATGACGCGGTCGACGACCTCCTGATTTTCACGGTAGACGCCGCTCTGCTTGAGCATCTCGTCGACCAGGGTGGTCTTGCCGTGGTCAACGTGGGCGATGATGGCGACGTTTCTCAATTTCTCCATTTTGCACACTTCCTCAACGCAAATACATATTTCAAATGATTTCTGTTCGCACGAAATTGTATTTTAGCATGGAAAACCTGATATTGCAACAGTTTTTCGTGTTTACATTCTCCGAACGGCATGATAAAATGTGTTCATATCTGTATTTTTCGTTTTTGAGGGGGCAGACCATGGATTCCAACTTCTTTGCGCTCATTTCGCGCATGCGCTATATCGCGCGCTGGGGCCTGATGCGCAACGCCCTGCCCGAGAACATTCAGGAGCACAGCCACATGGTGGCCGTGCTGGCGCACGCGCTCGGCGTCATCCGGCGCGACATTTTCCACCAGCCGTGCGACGTCAACGCGCTCGCAACTGCGGCGCTGTATCACGATGCGTCGGAGATCCTCACGGGCGACCTGCCGACGCCGATCAAGTATCACAACGCGGAGATCATGTCGGCCTACCACGCGGTGGAGGATCTGGCCGTGCAGAAGCTGCTCGGCATGCTGCCGCCGGAGCTGCGCGGGACCTATGCCGATGTGCTCGCCGAGGATAAGGACGGCGACATTTACCCGCTCGTGAAGGCGGCCGACAAGCTCTCAGCCTACATCAAGTGCATCGAGGAGCGCAAGGCCGGCAACAACGAGTTTCTCTCCGCCGAGGCGCAGACGCGCGCGGCGCTCGAGGCATCCTCCCTGCCGGAGGTGCAGTATTTTCTGGAGCATTTCATCCCCGCGTTCGAGCGCGATCTCGACGAGCTCGGCGCGATCGGTCAATAAGGAGGACAAACCATGCGTGCAATCGTAACCGTGATCGGAAAAGACCATGTCGGCATCATCGCCGACGTGACCGCCCTGCTGGCGCAGTACGGCGTGAACGTGCTGGACATCAGCCAGACGGTATTGCAGGAATACTTCACGATGATCATGCTCGTGGACGCAGCGCAGTGCACCGTGCCGTTTGCAGACCTCGCCCGCACGCTCGACGAGGCCGGCACACAGCGCGGCCTGCAGATCCGCGCCCAGCGCGAGGACATCTTCAACGCCATGCACCGCATCTGAGAGGACACGACCATGATCAACCGCAGTGAAATTTTGCAGACAATCGCCATGATCGACCAGCAGCACCTCGACATCCGCACCATCACGATGGGCGTCTCCTTGCTCGACTGCGCGGACACGGACATCGAGCGCAGCTGCACGAAGGTATACGACAAGATCTGCCGCCTTGCGGGCGATCTCGTGCGCACGGGCGAAGATATCGAGGCCGAGTTCGGCATCCCCATCGTCAATAAGCGCGTGTCCGTCACGCCCATCTCCCTCGTCGGAGCGGGCACGGGCGCGCAGTCCTATGTGCCGTATGCCAAAGCGCTCGACCGCGCCGCGCACGAGATCGGCGTCAACTTCCTCGGCGGCTTTTCCGCGCTCGTGCACAAGGGCATGACGGAATCTGACCGCGTGCTCATCGCCTCCATCCCGGAGGCGCTGGCGGAGACGGAGCTGGTGTGCGCGAGCGTGAACGTCGGCTCGACGCGCGCGGGCATCAACATGGACGCCGTGGCCGAGATGGGCCGCACCGTCAAGCGCGCCGCCGCGCTTACGGCCGATCAGGGCGGCATGGCCTGCGCCAAGCTCGTGGTCTTTGCCAACGCCGTGGAGGACAACCCCTTCATGGCCGGGGCGTTTCACGGCGTGGGCGAGCCGGAGTGCGAGGTGCACGTCGGCGTGTCCGGGCCGGGCGTGGTGCAGCACGCGCTGCAAAGCGTGCATGGCCAGCCGTTCGACGTCGTGGCCGAGACGGTGAAAAAGACGGCCTTCCGCATCACGCGCATGGGTCAGCTCGTCGCGCAGGAGGCGAGCCGCAGGCTCGATACGCCGTTTGGCATTGTCGATCTTTCCCTTGCGCCCACGCCCGCCGTCGGCGACAGCGTGGCCCGCATTCTGGAGGAAATGGGGCTTGAGGTCTGCGGCACGCACGGTACGACCGCCGCGCTCGCCCTGCTCAACGACGCGGTGAAAAAAGGCGGCGTGATGGCGTCCTCCTCGGTGGGCGGCTTATCCGGCGCATTTATCCCCGTCAGCGAGGACGAGGGCATGATCGCCGCGGCGTCGTCCGGCGCGCTGACGCTCGACAAGCTGGAGGCGATGACCTGCGTGTGCTCCGTAGGACTTGACATGATCGCGCTTCCGGGCGACACGAGCGCAGAGACCATTGCTGCCATCATCGCCGATGAGGCGGCCATCGGCATGATCAACACGAAGACGACTGCGGTGCGCGTCATCCCTGCGCCTGGCTGTAAGGTGGGCGACACGGTGGAGTTCGGCGGACTTCTCGGCTCGGCACCGGTGCAGGCGGTCCACCCTTATTCGAGCGCGGAGTTCATTGCGCGCGGCGGCAGAATTCCCGCGCCGCTGCACAGCCTGAAGAACTGAAAAAAGCGGACAGCCTTGACTGTCCGCTTTTTTTATATAGAATTCGTCTTTTCAGAACAGCAGCTCGTAGCCCATCTTGATGAAGAGAAGCCCCAGCACGACAAAGATCATGCCGCGCACGCGCTTGCTGCCGCCCTTCATGGCGTAGCGCGCGCCGCAGTAGGCACCCAGCATATTGCAGGCCGCCGCGGGGAGCGCCAGCAGCCACCAGACCTTGCCGCTGAAGATGAACAGCACCGCCGAGGCGACGTTGGAGCAGAGGTTTGCGATCTTTGCGCAGCCCGACGCCGTGAGGAGGTCCATCGAAAGTGCCATCGTAAACGCCATGATCATAAACGTGCCCGTGCCCGGGCCGATGAGCCCGTCATAGCAGCCAAGACCCAAACCGATGAGCGCGGCGCGCGTCAGCTCCTGCTGCGGCGTGTACTCGCGCGCGGGTGCGTCATTTTCCTTGCCGAAGTCCTTTTTGAGCATCAGCAGGATCGCCGCGCAGGGCAGCGCGACGAGCATCATGATCTTCAGAATGTCCTCGTTGATGAGCAGAGCGATCTTTGTGCCGATGGCCGCGCCGAGCAGCGCGCCGATCCCCGAGACGATGGCGGGACGCAGCAGGACCTTGCCGCCGCGAAAGTATTTGAACGAGGCGAGCGCCGTGCCGGTGCCGTTGACGACCTTGTTCGTCCCCATTGCAAGGTGCGCGGGGATGCCGGCCATCAGATAGGCGGGAAGCGTGATAAGTCCGCCGCCGCCGGCGACGGAGTCGACAAAGCCGCCAAGAAAGATGAGCGGCAGAACAACGATCAGAATTTGCGGTGTGAGCTCCATGAAAGTCTCCCTCTTTTCCTGAGATTTCTGCATTTTATCACACGGGAAAAATTTTTACTACTCTTTTGCTCAAAATATGGTAGAATCATTTTACAATTTTTTACGCCCAGCGCGCAGAAAGGAACCACGCTATGGAACGCAATGACAAAGCTGCCATCGAGGCGCTTTTAAAGCGCCACGGTTTTCATTTTTCCAAGTCCATGGGGCAGAATTTTTTGATCGACCCCGCCATCCCCTATGAGATCGCCGAGAGCTCGCGCGCAAACGAGCAGAACGGCGTGCTCGAGATCGGCCCCGGCATCGGCGCACTGAGCCACGAGCTCTGCGAGCGCGCGGGCAAGGTGGTGGCCGTGGAGCTTGACAAGACGCTGCTGCCGATCCTGGACGAGACCATGGCGCGCTTTGACAACTTCGAGGTCGTGTCCGCCGATATTTTGAAAACCGATATTCCTGCGCTTGTGCGTGAGAAATTCGCGGGCCTCACACCCATCGTGTGCGCAAACCTGCCCTACAACATCACGACGCCCGCCATCACCGCGCTCATCGAGTCGAAGTGCTTCGAGAGCATCACGGTGCTGGTGCAGAAGGAGGTCGCCGAGCGCCTCTGCGCCGCGCCGGGCACGAGCGCCTACGGCGCGTTCTCCGTCTTCATGCAATACTACACGGAGCCGGAATACCTTTTCGCTGTGCCGCGCGAGTGCTTCGAGCCGCAGCCGAAGGTCACGTCCGCCGTGCTGCGCGCCGTCGTGCGCAGGGAGCCTCCGGTCGAGGTCGAGGACGAGAAGTTCTTCTTCCGCGTGGTGTACGCCGCGTTCGCCCTGCGGCGCAAGACGCTTGTCAACAGCCTGATGACGGCATTCGGCAGCCAGCTCACAAAAGAGCAGGTCACGCAGGCGGTCACGTCCTGCGGCTTAGAGGCCAACATCCGCGGCGAGCGGCTGGGGCTCAGTGAATTCGCCGCGCTGTCCGCCGAGATCGCCGCATTACTGTGACAGCACAGAAGCATCTATTCAAAAAATTGATAAACCATATGGTTGCTATTGATAAGACATTCTGCTACAATTTTCGGCAGAAAGGAGTCAAACTCAATAGCAGCCATTTTTCCTGTGCATCGGTTAGCTCCCTGCCGCCCCAAAGCGGCACAGCACACCACACAAGACGCGGTGCAAAATTTTTCTTTTTCATTACACCGTGAACATGCTACGAGGGAAAGAACAAATGACGAATTTGACGAACAACAAGGCCGTTTTGTCGTGGATCGACGAAATGACCGCCATCACCAAGCCGGACAAGATTGTCTGGATCACGGGGGAAGAGGAACAGCTCGACGCGCTGCGCGAGCAGGCCGTCAAGGAGGGCATCCTCATCAAGCTCAACCCGGACAAGCTCCCGGGATGCTACCTGCACCGCACCGACCCCGACGACGTGGCACGCGTGGAGGACCGCACGTTCATCTGCTGTGAAAAGGAAGAGGACGCAGGCCCCACGAACCACTGGGTAGAGCCCAAGGAAATGTACGAAAAGATGTACGCCCTGGCCGACGGCGCCTATAAGGGCCGCACCATGTACATCATCCCGTACTCCATGTCCATTATCGGCTCTCCGTTCGCCAAATACGGCTTTGAACTGACCGACTCCATTTACGTCGTGCTCAACATGCACATCATGACCCGCATCGGCAAGGCCGTGTGCGACGCGCTCGGCGATGATACGGGCTTTATCAAGGGCCTGCACTGCCAGTGCAACCTCGACAAGGACAACAAGTACATCGTCCACTTCCCGCAGGACAATACGATCATCTCGATGAACTCGAACTATGGCGGAAACGTGCTTCAGGGCAAGAAGTGCTTCGCGCTGCGCATCGCCTCGAACCTCGGCCGTCAGGAGGGCTGGATGGCCGAGCACATGCTGATCCTCGGCATCCAGAACCCGCGCGGCGAGATCAAGTACATCTCCGCCGCCTTCCCTTCCGCCTGCGGCAAGACGAACCTCGCCATGCTCATCCCGCCCGAGGGCCTGCAGCGCTGGGGCTGGCGCGTCTGGTGCGTGGGCGACGATATCGCGTGGCTGCGCGTCGGCAAGGACGGCAGACTCTGGGCCGTGAACCCCGAAAACGGCTTTTTCGGCGTTGCGCCCGGCACATCCATGAAGTCGAACCCCAACGCGCTCATTTCCACGCACAAGGACACGATCTTTACGAACGTCGCGCTTGACCTCAGCGACAACACCGTCTGGTGGGAGGGCCTCAACAAGACGCCGCCCGCGCGCGCCATCGACTGGCGCGGCCGTCCCTGGACGCCGCAGAGCCCCGAAAAGGCCGCGCACCCCAACAGCCGCTTCACCGCGCCCGCGCGCAACTGCCCGTGTCTGAGCCCCGAGTTTGACAATCCCGAGGGCGTGCCCATCAGCGCCATCGTCTTCGGCGGCCGCCGCGCGAAGACCGCGCCGCTCGTTTACCAGTCCTTCAACTGGCAGCACGGCGTGTTTATCGGCTCGATCATGGCGTCGGAGACCACCGCCGCCGCGACGGGCCGCGTCGGCGTTGTGCGCCGCGACCCGATGGCGATGCTGCCGTTCTGCGGCTACCACATGGGCGACTACTGGCAGCACTGGCTCGACATGGGCAAGAAGATCCCCAAGCCGCCGAAGATCTTCAATGTCAACTGGTTCCGCACCGACGAGGACGGCAACTTCGCCTGGCCCGGCTTTGGCGACAATATGCGTGTTTTACAATGGATCATCTCGCGCGCCGACGATGAGATCGGCGCGGCGGAGACCGCGCTCGGCTACGAGCCAAACACCCACGATATCGACATGGAGGGGCTTGAAATGTCGATGTACGACATGCGCCGCCTGCTCTCGGTCGACCGCGAGCTCTGGCTCCAGGAGTGCGAGGACGCGCGTGAGTATTACGAGAAGATCGGCAAGGTGCCGCCTGAGCTCTACGAAGAGCTCGACGCGCTCGAAATGAGATTGAACCGCGGCTATAAGGTCAAGCACGAATAAAACGAAGCAATGCAAAAAAGGAACCGCTCGAAGAGCGGTTCCTTTTTACGTAAAGAGCCTCGCAGAGTTTTACCCGCAAGGGGTACGCGGCATCCGTAAGGCGGCAGAGCCGCCAACGGCTGCCCAGGCGTTCGCGCACGGTGCAGAGCGCAGCGAAACTTTCTCAAGAAAGCGGCTTCACCGCTTTCTTGAAGCTATCTTACGACGCCAAACTGGAAGAGATAGTCTCTCCACATCGGATAGTACGCGGCCTTGACGTGGACGCCGTCGCCAGAGTATTCCGGCGTCAGCGCGCCGGTAGAGTCGTCGAAGACGGGATTGCAGTCGATATAGAAGACCGTTTCGTTGTCGGCGAGCTTTTGGAGCTCGGCGTTGCGTGCGTCGATGGTCGAATTCTTAAAGAACGTCGCGTCGGACTTTTCCTGCGTCGTGTGGAAAATGGCCTGCAAAAAGATGATGGCGTCAGGCTGGAGCTCGCGCACTTCGTCGAGCAGGACCTTGTACTGTGCGGCCCAGCTTTCCGCCGTGCCGGTGCCGAGCTCGTTGATGCCGAGCATCAGGTAAATTTTGCCGTAGTGCTTGCCGGAGAGCGCCTGCGCAAGCGTCTGCTTGCCGGGGAACTCCGCCTTTTCGACCGCCGACCAGACGGTCAGCCCGTTGTGGCAGAGGTAGTCGGCGTTATTGAGGCCCGCATAGTCCTTGAAGCCGTCGGTGTGCGAGTCGCCGATGAACAGCGCGTCGTCAAAGTAGCTCGCGTCCACCGTGGTGAAGGGGGAGTCGGGCTCTTCCGGTTCGGGCTCCGGTTCGGGCTCCGGTTCCGGGTCCGGAAGCGGAGCGGGGTCTGGGACGGGAGGAGGTTCGGGCGCTTTGGGCTCGCTCCACGGGTAGACCCCGTCTGCGGCCGCTGTGGCCATTGCCGCGACGGGCGGCGTCGCGGCATCCAGTTTTTCAAGATAATCCTGATACACGCCGGTGGGATCGAGCGCGGCGTAAGCGTTGAGCGCCAGCGCGCTGACAAAGCACAGCGGCAGCAGGAAAAAGGGACGAGAGGACATGAAAGGTCTCCTTAGAAACGGGAATAGAGGAAGGCGTTGCCCGACGAGGTGGCGATGAAGTACACGCACACCCAGAAGAGCAGAAACAGCGGGAGCTGGACGAGTAAACTGCCGCGGTGCTTTTCATAAAAGCGGCGCGGCTGCGGCAGACAGAAGAAGACGGCGAGAAGCAGCAGCCACCAGTAGGACGAGAGCAGCTTGAGCACATCCTGCGCGGAGATGGCGCTGTGTGCGCCGAACAGCGGGAACAGGCGGGAAAAATACGCGCCGACGTCCTTTAAGCGCGTGATGCGGAAAATGACCCACGTCTGCGGGATGACGAAGAGGAGATAGACGTGCGAGAGCACTTTATGCTCCTTGAGAAAATCGCCGATACAGAACTTTTCGAGCAGGATGAATCCAAGCAGCATCACGCCCCAGAGGACAAAATTCCAGCTCGCCCCGTGCCAGAGGCCGGTGAAAAACCACACGACCGTGAGCGAGAGCACCGTGCGGGCATTGCCGTTGCGGCTGCCGCCGAGCGGGAAATACAGATAATTGCGGAACCATGTGCCCAGCGTGATGTGCCACCGGCGCCAGAACTCCGTCATGCTCAGCGCGAGGTACGGGCAGCGGAAGTTTTCCGGCAGGTGGAAGCCGAGCATCCGGCCGATGCCGATGGCCATGAGCGAGTAGCCCCAGAAGTCAAAATAGAGCTGGAACGAGTACGCGAACGCGGCCATCCACGCCAGCGGCGTCGAGAGGCTCTCAAAGCCGATCGTGGTCACATCGCTCCAGAGGCCGCCGAGCTGGTTGGCGAGCAGGATCTTGAGCGCCATGCCGAACACGAACAGCTTCAGCCCGTCGACCGTCTGCCGCAGCGACACATCGCGCGTGCCAAACTCCGGCTGCAGCTGCGCATAGCTGGCGATCGGGCCGGAGACGAGCTTCGGGAACATGGTCAGGTACGTGCCGAATGTGAGCAGCGAGCGCTCCGGCGCGACCGTGCCGCGGTAGACGTCGATGAGATAGCCGCCGGCCGAAAACGTGTAAAAGCTGATGCCGACCGGCAACGCCCAGCCCAGCAGCGGCACGGCCGCCTTGCCGCCGGACACCCAGCCGAGCACACCGTTGACGCCGGTGAGCAGGAAGTTGAGATATTTAAATAGGAACAGCCACAGGAAATTGTAGCACAGGCCGACGATGAGCCACAGCTTTGCGCGCGGCTTGTCGCGCGTGATGGCAAGGCCCAGCCCGTAGTTGACCAGCACAGATGCGGCCAGCAGCGCAAGATACGCCCACTGACCGTCCAGTCCGATGATATAAAACACACAGCTCCCCACCAGCAGCACGGCATTGCGCGCGCCGGCCGGGCGCGACGGTGTCAGATAATACACCAGCAGAAACGCCGGAAAGAAGCAAAACAAAAACGACAGGCTGCTGAAAACCACGGACCCTATCCTCCTGAACCCTCGACAAACCCGCAAAAGCAAAAAATTTCGTATGAAAAGGTTAACATAAATTTCGGTGTTTGTGTGCGGTTTCCGACAAAAAAACTGCACAAACTTTCCGGCCGCAATTTGGTGGTTTTCGTGGTTGTTGCCGCGCGGGCGGAAGTGCGTGGCAGAAAAAGAAAAATCTCCAGCGCTGTGCGTTTCAGCGCCGGAGATTTTTTTCTCAATATCCGATCGGTCGGGATGTCCGCGTGTCAGCTCAGGAGCACTTCGTCGGACTCGACCTGCGTGCCCGCCACCTCGGCGAACTTTTCGAGCAGGTCCTGCTTCGTGAGCTTCTTTTTCTCCTCACCCTCGATATCGAGGATGATGTGGCCCTCGTTCATCATGATGAGGCGGTTGCCGTGAACGATGGCGTCCTTCATGTTGTGGGTGATCATCATGGCGGTGAGCTGGTTTTCGCGCACGATGCGGTCCGACAGCTCGAGCACCTTGGCCGCCGTCGCGGGGTCGAGCGCCGCGGTGTGCTCGTCGAGCAGCAGCAGCTTCGGCTTTTGCAGGGAGGCCATGAGCAGCGTCAGCGCCTGGCGCTGGCCGCCGGAGAGCAGGCCGACCTTCGCCGTCATGCGGTCCTCAAGGCCGAGGCCAAAGCTCTTGAGCTTCTCATGATATTCCTCGCGCTCCGCCTTCGTGACGCCCCAGCGCAGCGTGCGCTTCTTGCCACGGCGCGCGGCGAGGGCGAGGTTCTCCTCAATCTGCATGTTCGCGGCCGTGCCCATCATGGGGTCCTGGAACACGCGGCCGATGTACTGCGCGCGGCGGTACTCCGGCATGGCAGTCACGTCCACACCGTCGAGGATGATGCGGCCGGAGTCCACCGGCCAGACGCCCGCGACGGCGTTGAGCATGGTGGATTTTCCGGCGCCGTTACCGCCGATGACGGTCACGAAATCGCCCGGCTTCAGGTGCAGGGACAAGCCGTCGAGCGCCCGCTTTTCATTGATCGTGCCGGGGTTGAAGGTCTTGGAGATATGGTCTAATGTCAGCATATCACTTGCCTCCCTTCTTCAGGCGGTGGAACGAGCTTTTGGCCTGCCCCTTGAGATACGGCACGGCCAGGAACGCAGCCACGATCACGGCGGTGAAGAGCTTGAGATCGTTCGGGTCGAGCTTGAGCCAGAGGATGAGCACCATGACGAGGTAATACACGATGCCGCCGAGGATGACAAAGCTCAGGCGCACGGAGAAGTTGCAGCCCTTGCGGAAGAACGCATCGCACAGCACCTCGCCGATGATGACGGC
>ENA-OPBE01002533-OPBE01002533.1-human-gut-metagenome-genome-assembly--contig:-NODE-2533-length-13522-cov-1.302666_pt1 | contig 13522 bp, 8 predicted proteins | sample MGYA00241066_ERZ501448 | MGnify/ENA primary metagenome ERZ501448 (study PRJEB25962, sample SAMEA2042585) | human gut metagenome | biome: human gut; feature: human-associated habitat; material: faeces...
GTCCGCGGAGTGCCACCGCCGGCATCGTAATTTTCTTATCTTCCATTATTATCTTCCTTTCACAGATTAAAGCATTTCTGTCAAGACTTCTCCCAAACGTCTTACACCTTCTTCTATATTTTCAATAGTAGCTGATGAATAGTTAAGTCTGAACATATTTGACGGAGCATATATATCCGTTGCAAAATTTGAACCGGGTACGATAGCGACTTTCTTTTCAAGGCACTTATCGACAATCGGTGTAATATCTTCGATAGTAGGGCATTCGCACCATAGGAATATACCGCCCTCAGGCACTACCCACTTAACTTTACCCTGTGGGAAATATTTTTCCATTGCACTGACCATTGCGGCACATTTCTTTCCGTAAAGCTCTCTGTTCTTTGCAATGTACTTATCTATATCATACTTCTTCATAAATTCCACACACATAAGCTGTGTAATCATCGGTGTATGTACGTCATTGACCTGCTTTAGCATTTCAATCTTTTCCGCAAGCGGTGCAGGTGCTACAATGTAGCCAAGACGCATACCCGGTGAAAGAATTTTTGAGAATGAGCCTGCATAAACAACTCTGTCCTCTGTATCAAGCGACTTGATTGTCGGCACGTCCTCACCTGCAAAACGTAAGTCACCGTAAGGATTGTCCTCAAGGATTAGCACGTCATACTTTGATGCGATTTCAAGCATACGCTTTCTCTTTTCAAGCGACATTGTACAGCCTGTCGGATTTTGGAATGTAGGAATTGTGTAAATCATCTTTACACCGTCCGTATTCTTCAGAGTTTCTTCAAGCTCGTCCATATTCATACCGTCAGCCTCAACAGTAACGCCGACAAGTTCAGCCTCATATGTTCTGAACGCATTAAGACTTCCTATAAAGCTTGGACTTTCAACGATAACCTTGTCACCCTTATTTAATACAGCCTTTGCAGTAAGGTCGATACCTTGATTTGCACCTGTCATAATAAGAATTTCATCATTTTCACCGACTGAATTAACTTTTTCCGCACGCTTTCTTGCACAGTCTTTCATTTTCGGATAGCCGTCTGTTGTACCGTACTGCAAAGCAAGAGTAGGGTTTGTCATAAGAATTTTACCCGCAATTTTTGAAAGTTCGTCACCCGGGAACAATTCAGACGCAGGGTTTCCTCCTGCAAGTGAGATAATCTCAGGATCAGCCATACGCTTGAACATTTCACGAATGGCGCTGCCTTTCATCGTCTTAACTCTGTCAGCCATAAATTTTGTATATTCCATTTTTCAAAACTTCTTTCTATTTATTAATTTTCTTCCATGAATCTTTTAATGCAACAGTTCTGTTGAAAACAGGCTTTTCAGGTGTTGAATCTTTATCAACGCAGAAATATCCCAATCTAAGGAATTGGAACTTATCTCCTACACTTAAATTTGTCAAATTGCTTTCAAGTTTTGCATTTTTAAGAACTATCATAGAATCTTTGTTAAGATTGTCTGTAAAGTCATTTACGCCTGTTTCGTCAGACGGATTTTCAACCGTAAACAATCTGTCGTAAAGACGTACTTCCGCGTCTATTGCGTGTGCGGCACTTACAAAGTGAATTGTACCCTTTACCTTGCGTCCGTCAGGTGAGTCACCGCCGCGAGTTTCGGGATCGTATGTGCAGTGTACAGCAATAATATTGCCGTCCTCGTCCTTTTCACAGCTTGTGCAAGTAACGTAATACGCACTTTTTAGTCTTACTTCTCTGCCGGGTGAAAGTCTGAAATACTTCTTCGGAGCGTCCTCCATAAAGTCGTCTTCTTCTATATAAAGTTCACGCGAAAATTCTACTGTTCTCTTACCCATTTCAGGATTTTCAGGATTAACTTCAACTTCAATCTGTTCAACCTTATCTTCAGGATAATTGTCGATTATAAGTTTAATCGGTCTTAAAACCGCCATTGCTCTCGGTGCTTTCTTATTCAAATCTTCTCTTATACAAGCCTCAAGCAAAGCAAAGTCAACAACGCTGTTTGCTTTTGAAACACCGATTCTTTCGCAGAAATCACGAATAGCCTCAGGTGTGTAACCGCGTCTGCGCATACCGCATAGTGTTGACATTCTCGGATCGTCCCAACCCGACACAATATTTTCACGAACAAGTTTCAGACAACGTCTTTTACTTGTAAGCGTATAGTTAAGATTCATTCTTGCAAACTCAATCTGTCTTGAAGGGCTTTCATAGCCGACTTCTTTTAATACCCAATCATAAAGCGGTCTGTGATCCTCAAATTCAAGTGAGCAAAGCGAATGAGTAACACCCTCAACAGTATCTGAAATAGGATGTGCAAAGTCATACATAGGATAAACTACCCACTTATCACCTGTTCTGTGATGATGTGCACGAAGTATTCTGTAAATAATCGGGTCACGCATATTTAGGTTAGGTGACGCCATATCGATTTTTGCTCTTAGTACCTTTGCACCGTCCGCAAATTCACCATTTGTCATTCTCTCGAACAAATCAAAGTTTTCTTCAATCGTTCTTTCTCTGTACGGACTGTTCTTACCCGGAGTTTTAAGAGTACCTCTGTACTCTCTTATTTCTTCCGGTGACAAATCGTCAACATATGCCTTACCCTTTTTGATAAGTTTTACAGCCGCCGCATAAATATCGTCAAAATAATCAGACGCATAAAGCACCTTGTCCCACTTAAAACCAAGCCACTTTATATCCTCCATTATTGCGTCAACGTATTCTGTATCTTCCTTTGTAGGGTTAGTATCGTCAAGACGCAAGTTACATTTTCCGTTATACTTTTCAGCCATACCGAAATCTATGCTTATAGCCTTTGCGTGTCCGATATGAAGATAACCGTTAGGTTCGGGAGGAAAACGCGTTTGTACATGGTCGTACACTTTTTCCTCAAGGTCTTTGTCTATTGCTTCTTCAATAAAATTTCTGCTGAATATTTCTTCCATATATCTTTATCCCCTTAAACTTTCTATTGCTTCGTCAAATCTCTTCATCACTTCGTCCTTACCAAGCACTTGAAGTATTTCGTAAAGGTCCGGAGTATTTCTTCTGCCTGTTGCCGCAACACGAATAACGCCTGCGACATCACCGACATGTCCCTTATATGAATCAGGGTCTTTTTTATAAACCTTAGGTGCTTTAGCATAACCTATTGTTTCCGCCATATCTCTTACCTGCGGGAACCAATCGTCGCTGCTGACGTTTTCGTCGTAAATCTGCTTGTAAAGTTCAAGTATTTCTATCATATCATCATTTGAAAGATTATCCGGAAAATCAAATTTTCTGTCCCAAAGCTCCGAATAGAAATACGAAACGTAATTTTCAACGTCTGTCCAAGCCGAAATATCTTTACGCGGTTTTGCGTTTCCACGCTCTATCGCAAATATTGCCTTTGCATATTCTTCGTCATCAACAAGAAGTTTATATAGTTTCTTATTGTTTTCCTTTGCCCAATCAGTAACCATTTCATAAACTTCTTCCGCACTCAAACGGCAAATATAGTTTTTGCTTACGTCCGCAAGCTTAACCATATCGAAAAGTGCGCCTGCTTTACTCATTTTCGAGAACGAAAACTTAAAGTTGTCTATATCCTCATTAGGATTTGCAAGACGCCAATCTTCATAATTTGAATTGGCAAGCGTCATTAAGTATTCCCAAATTGCACCTTTCGGATAACCGACCTCACTGTAATAGCTTACTGCCGCCTCAGGGTCTTTTCTCTTTGAAAGTTTACGCTTACCGCCGTTTTCCTCTTTCATAATAGGCGAAATGTGCGCATACTTAGGCGGTTTTAAACCGCATAGCCAGAACAACTGCAAATGTATCGGCACTGATGAAATCCATTCGTCACCACGAATAACGTGAGTTGTACGCATTAAATGGTCGTCAACAACGTGAGCAAAGTGGTATGTAGGAGTTCCGTCCTTTTTCAAAAGTACAACGTCAAGAATATTTTCAGGCATTTCAATTTCGCCCTTGATAACATCCTTAAACTTAATTCTCTTGTCTTCCTTACCCGGTGACTTCAATCTTACAACGTATTCATCGCCGTTTTCAATTCTCTTTTGTGCCTCTTCAACAGTGATGTCGCGATACTTTGCAAATTCACCGTACACACCAGGAAGTAATTTTTCACTTTCCTGCTTTTCTCTGATTGTTGCAAGTTCTTCTTCCGTCATAAAGCACGGATATGCAAGTCCCTGCTCAACAAGTGACTTAACATATGCCTGATATATATCTTTTCTCTTACTTTGAGTATATGGACCGTATGCACCCTTTTCGTCAGTTTCTGACAGCATACCCTCATCGATTTCTATACCGAAATCGTTAAGTCCCTTTACTATAAGGCTTACACCGTTTTCAACCTCACGTTTTTTATCGGTATCTTCTATTCTAAGATAGAATACACCGTTTGTTGACTTTGTCGCTGTCTTTCCGATAAATGCGGCAAACAATCCGCCGAAATGCAAAAATCCTGTCGGACTTGGTGCAAAACGAGTTACAACCGCACCCTCTTCAAGATTTCTTTTGGGATACATTTGTTCGTAATCGTCGGGAGTTTTTGTTATATTCTTGAACAAAAGATCTGCCATTTGTTTATTACTGTCCATTTTTTTATTAATTCCTTTCATTATAGCTAATATACCTATTCTATATTATTATACCTAAAATGAACTCTAATATCAATGGTTTTTGGGAATTTTTTTCGCATAAAGCAAAAAAATCAGAGTATAACAGAATGTTATACTCTGATTTAATAATTTCATTAATTTATTTTGTCTAAAACTTCGTCATTTACGGTAACTTTTATACCGTATTCGTCAGACCATTTTTTAACTTGTTCGTAAAATGCGTTGTTCTGCATTGTAGTATTGATAGTTTCCGCCTCATTTTCATATTCTTCTTCAAAACATTCCTGTGATTCGTCAAGCGGCAATCGTTTTATTACATAATATCCCGAATCTGACTGAACAAGTGTAAATTCGTCGGCTTTTATCGAATCAACGCCTTCTTCAAATTCTATACCTGTTTCGTTATCGGTGAAAATATATCCGTTTTCATCGGAATCATTTGCGGTATTCGGTGAATAATCGCTTATAAGCGTGTCAAAATCTTCACCGTTTTGTGCTTTTTCCAAAACTTCTTCCGCTGTTTTCTTTGCCTCTTCCTTTTTGTCGTCCGATACTTCGTCACCGGTTTGTGAGTCGATAGTCGAAATCAACACATACTTGACACGTCTGTAATGTTCTTTAAAATATTCACGCAATTCATCTTCCGTAAATGTTGGTGTTTCCGTTTGTTTCTTCAATGCGTCCGTATAGCAGCTTACCGACGCAAGCATATCAATATAATCATCAGTCAGGTTATTGTCCTTTAAAAACTTCTTATATCCGCCCTCACGGTCATAAGAATCTTTTATCGACTTTTGATAATCCTTTAATTTAGACTGTGTGTCACTGTCAAGTTTTATATCCATCGCCTTTGCCACTTCAACGATAAGCTGGTTTCTTTGGCAGTATTCAAGCGATGATTTTTTCGCCTGACCCATATTGTAATTTTCCTTATATGTGTTCATATAATAGTTAAATTCACTCTCGGTAATCTGTGTATCTCCGACAGTCATAACAATCGGATTGTCGCTATTTGCACTTTGACCGCAGGCACTCAACATCATCACGCTTGCCAATGCCACTGCCGCAAGTTTTGTATATTTCATATGTCTTTCTCCTTAAAATCTTATGATTTTATTATACTATCTTTTTCGGCACTTTGCAATTCCTTTATTGTACTTAACAAATTATTTACAATATTCAAGATTTTCTTATATTCACCCTTAATCGCATAGCTTATGACAGGTTTGTCGCCCGACAACAGCTTTATGCGTTTAGGGAACATTTTATCAAGTCCCATAATAAGATTTGCGTCAACGTAATTCTCGCCGAATTTCATCAAAAGATTGTCACCGCTCTGTGCTATTTCATATATACCACATTCTTTGGCATACGTTTTAAGTGACGCAACTTCGATAATATTTTGTACGGCTCTCGGTATATCACCGAATCTGTCGATAAGTTCGTCCTCGATTTCAAACTTATCGTCCTCCGTTTCGATTGCCGCGATTTTCTTGTATATATCAATACGTTGATTGTGGTTTCTGATATAGCTTTCAGGTAAATATGCGTCAATATTTATATCAATCGCAGCGTCCTGCACATCGTCAATCTTAATACCCTGTGCCTCATCAACGCTTTCTTTCAGCAATTTACAGTACATATCGTAGCCGACTGCGTCCATATGTCCGTGCTGTTCAGGTCCTAAAATATTGCCTGCGCCTCTGATCTCAAGGTCACGCATTGCGATTTTAAATCCCGAACCGAACTCGGTAAATTCCTTTACCGCACGAAGTCTTTTTGACGCAATATCCGATAATATCTTATCTCTGTGATACGTCAAATACGCATATGCCGCACGATTTGAACGTCCGACACGTCCTCTTAACTGATAAAGCTGTGAAAGTCCCATTTTATCGGCATTTTCAATTATAATCGTATTCGCATTCGGAATGTCAAGACCTGTTTCGATAATAGTCGTACAGACAAGTACGTCGGTTTTGCCGTTTACCATATCGTACATAATATCTTCAAGTTCGTCCTCTTTCATCTTACCGTGACCGACTGCAACGGTTATATCCGGGAACATTGAACGTATCCATTCCGCTTTTCTGTATATTCCCTGTACACGGTTATACAGATAAAACACCTGTCCTCCGCGTGACAGTTCATTTCTGACAGCGTCCGCTATAACTGCCGGATTGTCCTCCAAAACATACGTCTGTACAGGGTATCTGTTTTCGGGCGGTTCCGAAAGCACACTCATATCTCTTACACCCGTCATTGCCATATGCAAGGTACGCGGTATAGGCGTTGCAGTCATTGTCAGAACGTCTATATTTTGCTTTAATTCCTTTAACCGTTCCTTGTGTGCAACACCAAATCTCTGTTCCTCGTCTATGATAAGCAATCCCAAATCTTTAAATTCCAAGTCCTTTGAAAGTATTCTGTGCGTTCCGATAATTATATCAATTTCGCCCGTTTTAAGTTTTTTCAAAATACGTTTTTGCTCGGATGCGGTACGGAAACGCGACAGCATTTCAACCTTTATCGGAAAACTTTCCATACGTTTTAAAAACGTTTCATAATGCTGCATTGCAAGAATTGTCGTAGGGCAAAGATATGCGACTTGTTTTGAGTCGCCGACCGCCTTAAATGCCGCACGAAGTGCAATTTCCGTTTTACCGAAACCAACGTCACCGCAAAGAAGTCTGTCCATCGGCTTTTGGCTTTCCATATCGCCTTTAACTTCTTCAATCGACCTTAATTGGTCGTCCGTTTCCTGATACGGGAACGTATCTTCAAAATCACGTTGCCAAGGTGTGTCTTCACTGTACGCAAAACCTTTTGCCTTCTCACGTTCCGCATAAAGTGCAACAAGTTTTTTCGCCAATTCTTCCGTTGACTGTTTTACTCTCTGCTTTGTCTTGTTCCATTCGTTACTGCCGAGCTTATTAAGTTTCAGCTTTTTATCGGTATTGCCGACATATTTATAAAGCAGATTAAGCTGGTCAATCGGAATATACAAAGAATCTGTGCCTTGATACTGAATTTTAAGGTAATCCTTTGTTATACCGCCGACAACCATTTTCTTTGTACCCATATATTGACCGATACCGTGCGTTTGATGTACAACGTAGTCGCCTACACTTATATCTGTGTAATTCTTAATTCTGTTTGCATTTTCAACTTTACGTCTTGAACGGCTTTTCTTTGTTTCAAAAATTTCTCTGTCGGAAACAAGCACAAAATTAATTTCGGGATACTCGAAACCCTTATTAAGTTCACCCTTTATTATAACGGTTTCGCCTTTATTGAAATTTGCTTTATTTGCGTCATCACCGATAAATCTCGCTCTTATCCCCTTGTCAACAAGCACACCTGCAAGGTTTTCGCCGCGACCTCTTGACGTACAAAGAATTGCGACAGTATAATTTTTACTTTGCCAATTCCTCAAATCTTCATACAAATACTCGATTTTACCGTGGAACGAAACAGTTGTTTTAGTTGTGAATGTTTCAAGGTGCTTGTATTTAAAGTCGGTTGACGAATGAGAAAGAACATCAAGCGATATAAGTTTTTTCGCCGACATTTCATGCACTTTATCGTGATATGAGCAATAAAAACTATCCTTTGCAGCACCGATTATTCCCTTTTCTTTAAGTTCGGCTACTACTTCGTTTTTCTCCCATTCAAACGTCTTGCCACGCTCGCTTATACGTTTCGGGTCAATTATAAACACAAGGTCATTATCCGAAAAATAATCGGTAATTGACGGTATTTTGTCATATACAAGCGATACATATTTGTCTATTGACGGGAAATATCTTACTTCCTTAAAGCTTTCTATATCCGATTCGGTTGTTTCGATAAAATAGCTTTCGTCACTCTTTTTACGTTTTGCACTTCTTATGCGTTTTTCAAGCTCTGCTATAATTCTGTCACGTTTTTCGTCAGTGATAACCGCCTCATTCGCCGTTGTCACACGTGCGAAGTCAATCTTATCAAGCGAACGCTGAGTATATGTGTCAAACTCTCTTATAGAGTCGGTTTCATCATCAAAAAATTCGATTCTGTACGGATTTTCGTTGCCGACAGGAAATATATCAAGTATTCCGCCGCGGATTGCGAACTGTCCCGCACCCTCAACGCTGTCCTCTCTTGAGTAACCCATTACAACAAGGTTCTCCGTCAGCTTTTCAAGATTAAACGTTTTTCCAAGCTCAAAATCTATACAAAGGCTCTCAAATTCTTCTTTATCGCAAGTATACTGCAGAATTGCGTCAAGGCTTGTCACAACTATATAATCGCCGCCGCTTACAAGTTTCTGTATAACGGAAATTCTTGCGTGCTCGTTCTGATGACCGGAGGTTTCGATATTATAGAAAATATATTCCTTTGTCGGAAAATACAAGACATTATCCGAATACAATTCCATATCCGAATAAAGTTTTCTCGCCTCCATATCACTGTAACACACAACAAGCGCAGAGGATTTATTTTCATTTTTCAGCGAATAAATAAGCTGTCCCTGAGCCGATTCAACTATTCCCGCAACAGAAACAGGCGTATTATTAAGATTTTCTACTATGCCTTTATACGGTGCATAATCGTTTAAAATATCAGAAAAATTCATATTTACAGCCTTTCTGCCCACAACCGTTCTTTACACACCTTGTCGTGGACGGACAAAATGCACTTTTTTATTTGCCGTTATACTTATTCATCGCAGACTGTACACCGTTTTTGATAATCTCCGCAACGGCTTTTTCCGCTTTAACTATTGCGTCCTCCATTACAGGAATTTCTTCCTTTGTAAATCTGCCGAGTACAAAGTCTGCCAAATCATAATCTTCGTGTTTCGGTGCACCGACACCCATTTTTACTCTTGGGAATGTATCGCTGTTTAGACGGTATATTATAGATTTAAGTCCGTTGTGACCGCCGGCACTTCCTTTCGGTCTTACTCTTATTCTGCCTACATCAAGAGATATATCGTCATTGATTACAATAATATTTTCAGGCGGTATTTTATAAAACTGTGCCATTTCACCGACTGAATCACCGCTTAAATTCATATATGTCTGCGGTTTTACAAGGTACACCTTTTCACCGCTTATTGTCGCCTCACCGTACACCGCTTTAAACTTTAATTTGGTAAGTTTTGCACCGTACTTATCCGCAATATAGTCTATTGTGTGAAATCCGATATTATGACGTGTCATATCGTACTGCTTACCCGGATTTCCAAGTCCCACTATTAAATACATTGGTATAATCTCCTCTTTACGTCCAAAAAGGGCAGATAATTTATCTGCCCAAATATCTTTAAAACTCATATTACTTACGTTTATCCTTCCAACCCTCTTTATTAACCTGTCTTGCACGCGCGATAGACAAGCTATTTTCAGGAATATCTTCTGTTATTGTCGAACCTGCGGCAATATAAACGCCGTCACCGACATTAATCGGCGAAACGAAGTTTGTATTACAGCCTACAAAGCAATCGTCACCGATTGTTGTTCTGTATTTCTTCTTACCGTCATAGTTACACGTTACAGTACCACAGCCGAAGTTTACCCTTTTACCGACATCGCTGTCGCCGATGTATGTAAGGTGAGAAATCTTTGTACCGTCGTCAATATTTGAATTTTTAAGTTCGACAAAATCGCCGACTTTAACTTCCTTACCCACATGACAATTAGGTCTGATATACGCAAAAGGTCCTACGTGTGTACCCTCGTCAACTTCCGATTCAAGTATAACTGAGCTTAACACGTCAACACCGTCATGTATAACCGCTCTGTCAAGCATACTTCCCGAACCGATAACGCAGTCAGAGCCGATTTTTGTACCGCTCTTTATTGTGACGTTCTGACAAATTTCAGTATCATTGCCGATTTCAACGCCGTCTTCGATATAAACGCTTTCAGGATTACGCATTGTAACACCGTTTCTCATATGGTATTCATTAATACGCTTTTGCATAATCTTCTCGGCTTCATTAAGCTGTACTCTGTCGTTTATACCTCTGAGCAAGCTGGAGTTTAGAATTAACACCTAAGAATTCGTCTGAATCCTCAGCAGTCATAACGCCTACCTTACCACTATTGTTCTTGATAATTTCAAGAGTATCTGTAAGGTAATATTCGCCTTGTGCGTTGTTCGGAGTAATCTTATCAAGTGCATATACAAGCGACTGTGCGTCAAAAACGTACATTCCCGAATTTACTTCGTTTATTTTCTTTTCTTCTTTACTTGCGTCCTTTTGCTCAACGATTTTCAAAACAGAACCGTCATTATCTCTTACAATTCTTCCGTAACCTGTCGCATCGTCAAGAATTGCGGTTATAACAGTTGCTTGATTGCCGTTATTTTTGTGATATTCAATAGCCTTGTTTATTGTTTCGGCAGTTATAAGAGGAGTGTCACCGTTTAGAATAACAACCTCGCCCTTTGAATTTTTTATAACGTCGATAGCTTGCATAACTGCGTGACCTGTACCTTTTTGTTCAGCCTGCAACGCAAATTCGCACACATCGCCGAGTACCTCTTTAACCGTTTCAGCCTTATGACCGACAACCGCGCAAACCTTGTCCGCACCTGCTGCCTCAGACGCGTCAATAACCCACTTTGAAAGCGGTTTACCGCATACTTTATGAAGTACCTTCGGCATTTTCGACTTCATTCTTGTTCCCATTCCTGCCGCTAAAATTACACTTGTAAACATAAATAACTCCTCTCAAAAACACTTATAAATCCATTTTTGATGTAACTTCCATATCGTGATGTATCTGTTCAATAAGTTTATCTACACCGTCAAATTTTATAACACCCCTAAGTTTTTTCGCAAAACTCACGCGTATATATTCTCCGTAAATATCCTCGTCAAAATCAAGGATATGACTTTCCACTGTCAATTTTCTTGCACCGAATGTCAGATTTTTTCCGACATTAACAACGCATTTCAAACGCTTTCCACGCACATACGTTATACCTGCGTAAACACCCTCTTCGGGAAGTGCCATATTCACGTCATAATCAACATTCGCAGTCGGAATACCCATTTTTCTGCCGTTCTGCAAACCTTTCACAACATTGCCTTCAATGCAATAACGTCTGCCCAAAAAACGTTCCGCTTTTTCCATATCACCGGCTTTTATAATGCTCCTTATGTATGTACTCGAAACGATTTTTCCGTCAAGCTTTATAACGTCCGTAACAAACACTTTAAATCCGTATTTCTCGCCAAACCATTTTAAAAGTTTGACGTCACCTTGTGCTTTGTAGCCGAAACTGTAATCATATCCGACACAAACAGCCTTTATATGAAGATTTTCAACAAGATACTGTACAAATTCTTCGGGAGTTTTTTTCATAAACTCCTTATCAAATTTCTCCATATACACAAAATCGGGCTTTTCACGTTCCAAAAGCTCCAACTTTGCCTCATTCGGCGTTATAAGCTCAATCTTATGCCCAACAACGTCATTTGTGTTTTCTTCAAACAACAGCACACCGCTTTTTAAGCCGTTTTCTTTTGCATATTTAATACCGTTTCTGATAATCGTCATATGAGCGATATGAAGTCCGTCAAAATTTCCGAGTGCAACAACCGTACCATCGTAATCTGTTTTATCACGGAATATCTTCATTTATATCGCCCCCTTAATTCCAGAAAGATTTTTCAAGTTTTAATTTGCCGTCTGTAATCTTTGATATACACAAAAATTTATTTTTTTCGTCATACACACGGTAAGATTGTCCCTCTTTACCGCTGTACGTCATCTGTACACCGTTCGTAACGCTTTTAACTTGCTTTGGGTTAAGTTTAATTTTAGGATATTCCTCAAACATTCTGTCAACGGGAATTATGATTTTTTCAAGCTCGCCGTTGTTTTTCAATGTTTCGATTTCCTTTAGAGTGTGGCTTTCTTCTATCGTAAACGGTCCTGTTTTTGTACGTCTTAATGTGTTCATATACGCACCGACGTGCAGTTTCATACCTATATCCTCGCAAAGTGTTCTGATATATGTACCTTTTGAACACGAAACGTCAATAGTCACACGTTCGCCGTTAATTTCAAGTATATCAATAGAATTTATCGTCACCTTACGGCTTTTCCTCTCAACTTCGATACCTTTTCTTGCAAGTTCGTAAAGTTTCTTGCCGTTTTGCTTTATCGCAGAATACATAGGCGGTATCTGCTCGATTTCACCGACAAAGCTCATTATAGCTTGTCTGATTTCATCTTCACTGCAAGTTACTTCACACTCCGTAAGCACTTCACCGTCAGCATCCTGCGTATCGGTCGTCATACCAAGCACAAACTCAGCTCTGTAACACTTGTCCGACAAAGTAAGCATATCCGCAACCTTTGTTGCAGAGCCGATACAAACAGGCAGCACGCCAGTTGCCTCAGGGTCAAGCGTTCCCGTATGTCCAACCTTTTTTATACCCGTCATCTTACGCATAACATAAACCATATCATGCGAAGTACGTCCCAAAGGCTTATCTATTATAATTATACCGTTCATTATAATCTCCGTTAAATTATTTTATCCAAAGCTCTTTTGCAAGCGTCGATAACAGCCCTTTCGGCTTTTTCGGTTGAATCGAAATCCAAAGTCGCACCTGCCGCTTTAATATGACCGCCGCCGCCGAACTTCATTGCAACTTCCGCAACGTCGGCTTTACCGTTTGAACGCAAATTAAGTCTGAAACCGTTGTTTGTACGTTTTATGCAAACCGCAATTTCAGTACCCTCAATTCTTCTCGGAATATCAACCAAATTCGGAATATCTTCCTTCCCCATTCCGTACTTTGCACCGATTTTTTCATCGGTAATTACCGCTTTAATTTTACCGTCTGCATATTCCTTGATATTTTCGGTAATTTCTGCTTTTAATTTC
>ENA-OPBE01002540-OPBE01002540.1-human-gut-metagenome-genome-assembly--contig:-NODE-2540-length-13513-cov-5.612127_pt1 | contig 13513 bp, 12 predicted proteins | sample MGYA00241066_ERZ501448 | MGnify/ENA primary metagenome ERZ501448 (study PRJEB25962, sample SAMEA2042585) | human gut metagenome | biome: human gut; feature: human-associated habitat; material: faeces...
GGCTGGCATCGCCTATACACAAGAGGTCTCCGGCGACGTGCGCCTGCGCCTGACCGTCACGGATAAACACGGGATCAGCATGGAGCGCATCCTGACTACCACCTACAAGAACCCGCCAATAACCGCGACCTATACCCAAGAAGGGTATGAGTTGGCCGCAATGGACAGGGCCTATGTTACGTTTACCGTGTCCCAACCCGGTTATACGGGCAGGTATAAAGCCCGCTTGAACGGTGAGGGTGCGACATTCTTTCAGGGACATTACAGTGCAGATATTCCGAAAACAGAACTGACCTTATACGAGGGAAACGGAACTTATGAACTGCGCATAAAACCAGAAGCCGTAGGCGAAATCCCCTTTACCGTAACCATCACCGACGAGCAGGGAAACAGTACTTTTTTCGAATCTTCCGTGAAAGGCGTGAAAACGACAGCGAATTTTTCGCTCGATTTCAGGCTGATGACCGGAGCGCTCGATATTGTCATGGAATCGTCTTATCCCGTCAGCGAAGATTTGAAGATCACGGTTACGGCCTCCGTAAAGATCGTCTATTCGGGCGGATATACAAGAATGCAGGATTATACGTTCGACGTGTTTTTCGAAGCCGAGCGCTCACGGGGAACAGGCTATGTATATCTCGACCTGCAAGGCCGATATGACATTTCCATTGTTTCGTACACTATGGAATCCGACACTCCGGTTTCATTGAACGGTATGGTCGAATACAAACTACAATAGAATGAACAAAAACAGAATAGCAACCGGGGTCTGCTGCATGGTTCTTTTTTGCGGCTGTTCCATAACGGGGCATCTGGAGCGGCGGCAATACCGCGCCGACGTGCTGCATGTCAGCCGCGAACAGCGCGAACGCGAGCAGCAGGCCTACCAGCCGCCCGTATTGAAGATCGAGCGCGACAGCAACCGCTTCTACCTCGTACCGACCGAAGTGCAGGAGAACGGCAAACGTATCATGGCGATGCAGATTCAAGAGGTAACGATCCGCGCCCGCGCCCGGACACTCCCCGAACGGCTTGGAAAAGTCACTATCGACTTTGTGATCGACATGCCCCGGCAGTTGCAGGGCACGTGCCGAAGCGTCGTAGTAACCCCGTATTTGCACAAATACGGCGAAGCACATCCTTTACAGGACATCACCATTCGGGGCGGGCTGTTCTCGCGGGTACAGCAGCGCGACTACTGGCAGTTCGACAAATATGTCCGGGTATTCGCACCCGACAGCAACGCCGAAGCCCACGCATTTGCCCGGTTCGTGAAATATCCCTACCCCCAGGGTGTGCGGCTCGACAGCGTGGCCGCACATCCCGGCCATATCTCGTACTACTATTCGCAGGAAGTGCCGACGGATGAAACGTCGAAAACAATGCTCGTCACGTTGCAGGGCCGCGTTGTGGCGCTCGATGACAGCAGCTACACGCTGCCGCCGTCCGACACGCTGACCTATCATGTTTCGTCGATGCTCTCATTCGTCGATACCACGACCCGCTACAAAATAAAGGTCATCAGTAAGTACGCAACCGTGCAGGACCGCAACTACATTCAGTTTTTGGTGAACGACACCCGCGTACTCGGCAAAAACGCCGCACAGCTCGGTAAGATTCAGGCGCGCATGGCCGAACTGATCGCCCAGCAGGAATTTTACGTCGATAGCGTCGTACTTACGGCTTCGGCATCCCCGGAGGGCCGTTTTAATCGTAACCGCACATTGGCACAAGGTCGCGCCCACGCACTCAAAGGTTACCTGCAGGAGCGCATCGGTCCCCAAGTAGATACCCTCGTCCGCGTGCGGTGGGTGGCGGAGGACTGGCCCGAACTGGCCGCCCGCATCCGTGGTGACGAAAGCCTGCCGCAACGCGCCGAAATATTGGAGTTAATCGCCGCCGAAAAAGACCCTGACCGACGGGAGCAGGTGATCCGCGAACGATACCCGGCGGAGTATCAGAACATCAAAGAAAACGTATATCCGTGGCTTCGGGCCGTGACAATGCGATACGACCTGCGACGCAGGGGGATGATCCGCGACACTATTCACACCCGCGAGGTCGATACAGCTTACATGCGGGGTGTAGACCTGCTGCAAAAGCGCAGGTACGCGAAAGCCCTTTACAACCTGCTTGAATACCGGGATCGGAACACCGTCGTAACCCTCCTTTCGCTCGGCCATGATGCACAGGCGTTGGAAATCCTCGCTGGGCTGGAGAAGTCCGCGACGACCGAATACCTGAAAGCCGTCGCTTGTTCTCGGCTGGGTCGCAAGGCAGAGGGCCGCGAACATTTCCTGACCGCCTGCGGTATGGACGAGCGGATGCAGTACCGCGGGAATCTCGATCCCGAAATAACCGAACTTTTAAAACAATAAACCATGAAAATAGGACTGATAGACGTAGACGGCCACCACTTCCCGAACCTCGCGCTGATGAAGTTGTCCGCATGACACAAAGTCCACGGCGACAGCGTGGAGTTCGCCGACCCCATGTTCGGGCAGTATGACCGGGTGTATATGGCAAAGGTGTTTACGTTCACTCCCGACTATCCCCACGTTTTCCCCTGCGAAGTCGTGAAAGGCGGAACCGGGTATCGGGATTATGCGCGGGTCCTGCCCGAAGAAGTGGAACACTCCTGCCCCGATTACGGGTTGTATGATTATCCTGCGGCAGTAGGTTTCCTGACCCGCGGATGCGTGAACCGCTGCCCGTGGTGCGTAGTCCCCCGTAAAGAGGGGGCAATCCGGGCAAATGCCGACATTGAGGAATTTTTAGGCGGACGCCGCAACGCCGTACTGCTCGACAACAACGTACTTGCGTCCGGGTGGGGACTGGAGCAGATCGAGAAGATCATCCGGTTAGGGGTGCGGGTGGACTTCAACCAGGGTCTTGATGCCCGGCAAATCGCCCGGAATACCGAAATCGCAGAACTGCTCTCCCGCGTGAAGTGGTCGAAGTATATTCGCATGGCATATGACAGCTCCGCCGTCCGGGACAACGTTCACAGGGCAATAGAAAGGCTGAAAAAATGCGGCGTGAAGCCCGCAAAGATGTTTTTCTATGTCCTCGTTCGGGACGTGGATGACGCGCTGGGCCGCATCGAAGAACTGCGTGCGCTGGGATGCCAGCCCTTTGCACAGCCTTACCGCGACTTTGAGAGCAAGATACACCCCACACCCGAACAGCGGCGACTGGCCCGCTGGTGCAACCACAAAGCGATATTTCACACCGTGGATTTCAAAAACTACAAAAAATAAGATTATGAAAAGAAAAACATTCGTAAGCATCTTGATCGTACTGCTGACCCTGCTCGGCCTGACCCGCTGCAAGCTGGCAGAGGTCGAAAATATCGACGTAATACCGTGTCCCGACGTTGTAATCGACACGGTAATCATTCCCGGCTGGGACGACCAGCCCGACAACTAAATCGAACGCCTTATGTCTATTGATGAATTATTGCGGAATACCAACGGCATAAGCGTAACAGTGAGCCTGGATGACCTGCGGCAGCTATTCTCCGAAATAGCCCGCAATACAGCGCCGATAACTGCACTGGAAGAAAGCCCTCGAACATTGACACGTAAAGAAACGCTGCAAAGGCTCGGTATAGATTCCTCGACCTTATGAAACTGGGAACGGGCAGGATATATCAAATCTATGCCTTTCGGCGGCAGGAAACGCTATCTGGAGGAAGATGTCGAAAATATCAGAACAGGGAAAAATGAGAGGTAGGCTTTCACCTACCTCTTTTTTACTCCAACATATTTACCAATTCTTTTTTCATATCCTCGTCAATATCCCGATAGCGGGCAAACGCCTTGCTACCCTCTTTATGACCGCTCAATGCTCCTACCAAATTAGGATCCTTAACATTTTTATAGATATTACCGATAAATGTCCTACGAGCCATGTGCGACGATGCAATTTCATAAATCGGTCGCTGTTCCTCTTGACGGGTCTGTTGATTAATCACAGTAACAGTCCGAGTAATGCCGGCGCGCAAAAAAACTTTTTTAATATATACATTATAAGTTTGTTGCGCGACAAACGGCATAATTGTTTTACGCTCCAAATTCCGATAACGGTTTATTATTTCCAATGCCGTTTCCGTCAAAGGAACCCTTATCGTATTTACGCGATCATTCCGGGTTTTGGACGGGATATATTCGATAGCATTTCCTATAAGATTATCATACGTCATATTATAATAATCTCCTACCCTACAACCGATCAGACATTGAAGAACAAAAACATTTTTTTGCTGTTCCAATACCGGATCATCAGACATATCAGTTTCATGTATCTTTTTTCGTTCAGCAACCGAAATATAGATCGGTTTCCCATAAACACTTTCGTTGATCCGATACTCCTTAAAAGGATTCTTTTGCGCATATCCCTCTTCAATAGCCCAAATCATAAATGATCGAAACCTTGTCATAATATCTGTAACCGTATTCTGACCGCGTACAACAGGCATCCCTTTCGGTCGCGGGTTTCCGGTCGCATCCAAATAAGGCTTGACCTTTCTTACCGATTTTTTCGGAACTTTCAACGAATAAGGTACAGCTTCATATATTTGCGGATATTGCAGAAAAAATTCCCTCTCATGGAATAAAAAATGTTCTATTTCGGATAAATCCTCATGGGTAAGTTTCGCAATATCCAGTTTGTAGCGCCGATTCCCAAGCTGTTTATACATTTCAAACCGCTGCAAACAGCGACGCAAAACGCTTAAATGCTTTATACGCGCCTCTGAAAATTTACGCTTCTTTATATATCCGTCAAATAAAGAAAAGAAATTATCCGCAGGTGTTTTCTCGGATTTATTCTTCGGCTCTTTGGACTTTTTATAGAATCGAGCAACAATTTTTTCCGCCCAAATCTTATCAATAATGTTTTTATCATCCGCATTTAATATAGCTTCTTCGACATATAAGGTTAATTGACGCAACAATTCTTTTTTATTCAGTAACGCAGTTTGTTCTTCACCCGGAATAGTCGGAATCGTAATATTATTTTTCTTACCCCAGCGTTTTTCATCGACCCATATATTTGACTTAATACGCACAAAGTAACCCATCCGAACATACATCCGAATTATAATTTGCGCCTCACCCAAATTGTTTTTAGACTTTGCTAAACTATATGTCGTCTTTGCCATAAAAAAGGTATTTTCTTATCTCAAAGATATATAAAATACTGATATTCACCAATAAAATTTGACACTATTTTGACACTAACCCACAAAAACAATCAAAAACACAATCAATAAAAAACAATCTAAATGCAACCCATATCATTGTATTTCAATACATTATAAATCATTTGTATTTTTGCCCATTTGAAAGAAATTGCATTTTGTGATTCCTGTCCTGGGCACAAAAAATCCCGTTAGAGGAAACTCTGAGGGGATTTTTCTTTTTCCGTGTCCGCATCGTGTCCGCAATTTCATGGAGAAGGGCTCTGATTTTTCCCTGCCAGAAAGACAAAACCAGATTATTTCGGTAATTCTGGAAGATTTTTATAACCACTTTATTAGCAAGCAGTTCTGAGGATAAGGTAAAAATGAGGTAATGATTTGGCAACCCTGTCTATTTCTACGTTCTGCTGTGAGTTGCTGTCAATGTCTCTCGTCTTGGTACAAAAGTAGCAATAAAAATCGGATACACATCAAAATGTCCCATGATTTTTATCACAGGACGTTTTTTATCTTCGCTGAATAATCCGGTTTAACCGTTACTTCTATTTTCGGCAAGTTGCGGGCTATGATTGCTGAAATTTATACTTTAATCCATACTCTTCCAACTTGCTATACAGCGTTGTACGTCCGATTCCGAGCAATTCGGCGGCAACCTTGCGGTTTCCGTTTGCCTGCTTCAACGCGCGTAAGATGCGTTCCTTGTCCTCCGCATCGTTTCGCAAGGCGAAGCTGACAGGTGAGGTCGGTTTCGTTACGGCAAGTTCCAGATGCTCTTTCATGACAACTCCCGTCTGTGCCTGCAACACCGCGCCCATTATCTTCTGCCGAAGCTCACGGACATTACCCGGCCACGGATGGGTCAGCAATGTCTTACGGGCTTCCGCATCGAACCCAGTCACGCTACATTCCAATTCATTGTTGGCAATCTCACGGAAGAACTCCGCCAACGGCATGATGTCCTCCTGACAGTCACGCAAGGGCGGAACAGTTATCTCGAAGTCGTGCAAACGGTACAGCAAATCCTGTCGGAAACGTTTTTCAATGACCGCTTTCTCCAGATCCTCGTTGGTGGCGGCGATGATGCGGACATTGAAGCTCTTGTCCGTCTTGTCACCTATAGGGCGGTATCTCCGTTCCTGTATGGCACGGAGTAACATCTGCTGGGTTTCCAATGCGAGATTGCCTACCTCATCCAAGAACAATGTGCCACCCTCTGCCTCATTGAAGTATCCTTTCTTTGTGCTGTCCGCACCCGTAAACGCGCCTTTGACATGTCCGAAGAATGCCGAGGGCGCAAGGTCTTTGGAGAGTGAACCGCAGTCCACAGGCACAAACGGTTTCCCTGCCCTTTTGCTCTTATCATGCAGATGGTGGGCGATATGCTCCTTGCCCGTGCCGTTCTCTCCGAATATCAGCACGCTCATATCAGTAGGGGCAACTAATCTTATCTGTTGCATGATTTTCTGAAAGGCGGAACTGTCACGGGCAAAAACGGGCATACGATTTCGTCCGATACTCCGTTCTTTCAGGATGGTATGAAGCAGAGGCATAAGTTTATCCTCCACAAGCTGCTTGGGGATATAGTCCAGCGAGCCGAGTTTCATACTTTCGACTGCCGTATGCACTTCGGCATAGTTGGTCATGATGATTAACGGTTGTGTCATGCCTTCCTTGCGCATTCATCGTAATAGGTCGATGCCGTCACCGTCGGGTAGTCGTAGGTCAGAAACCACGATGTCCCCGTCTGAGGCTTGTTGCAGAAGTTTCTTCGCGGTCGAGAGGTGGTAAGCCTGCACGGTACGGAATCCTTCCCGTGCCAGCAGGTTGCAGACAAACTCGCAATACACGATATTGTCCTCCACCACGATAATTCTTGTTTTATCCATTTTCGTATTTTTCCTTTCTTCTTTTGCCTGCCGGATAATTTCAGCACCTTTATCCAGCACAGCCGGTCACCGCTTTGCATATCGCTTCGTCATCTGGAGTGGCACTTCCATGAAGTTGGGCGTAAAGTTCCCTCAATGGCTGGTCGGCACGGAGAATCTGCCATGAACTTCGCAGATGGTGTGTAAGTGTGTCCAGTTCTTGGAGGTCTTTACGCTGTTCTGCATCCTTGACCGCCTGCATTTCCTTTTCGGTTTCCGCTATCAGTTTATCCAACATGACGGATTCATTGCCGTAAGACAGTAGGGAGGAGAAATCAGGCTTTTCATTTTGTTTACCTTTCATGGCGCACTTGTCGGAAACTTCCATCAGCTCCGATATGGAAAACGGCTTGAGAAGGCAATCGGAAAATCCACGTTCTAAAAGTTCCTCTCTGTTGCAACTGCCCGAAGCGGTTGTTACAATAATCGGAATGATCCTTGAATTGCCCACATTGGAGGTGCGTAGCAGTTCCAACAGCTCGAAGCCGTTTATATCCGGCATATTCAAATCGGTCAGAAGCAGACTGTATTCTTTCCGGCGTATCATTTCCATCAGTTCCGCAACATCGGTGCAAGTGTCGCAATGTATCCCTTCTTGTGCATACATTTCTTTCAGCATTAGGAGAAGTACCTTGTCATTGTCGATGGCAACAATATCATGGAGTGTTCGGTTATGATGAATCTGTGTTTTATTTATCCGTTCCGGCAATTCCTCGGCTGACTGCATGGGTATCTCCACCGTGAAACGGCTGCCCTTGCCTTTCTCGCTCTTCAGCTGGATTGTGCCGCCGAGCATTGTCACAATACGCTGAACAATGGAAAGACCTAATCCGAAGCCATCCTTTGCGGCAGCGTTTGACAGACGTTCAAACGCCCCGAATACCCGTTGCTGTTCCTCTTCGGTCATACCTGTACCCGTATCTTCGACGATAAGTTTCAGCAGACCGTTATCATAATCTGCCCGCAAAGAAACACTGCCGTTCTCCGTGAACTTGATAGCGTTGGACAGCAGGTTGTTCCCGATTTGCAAGATGCGTTCCTTATCTGTACATACAAAGGCATCCTTGTGGCAATGTATTGTCAGAGTCAGTCCTTTGTTTATGGCGATTGGCATAAACTCCGTTTCGAGCGTATGTGTGATTGCGGAAATCCTACATGCGGAGAAATTAGGCTGTTCCTTGCCGTTGTCCAGCCGGAAAAAATTCAGCAGGGTGTTCAGCATTTCACGCATGCGGTCAGAAGATTCCTGAATGTTTCGGATATACGTCCCGGTTTTATCCGTATTGCAGTCTTTCCGCATCAGTCCGGCATAACCCGTTATTGCCGTCAGTGGAGAGCGTAATTCATGGGTGATGGTATGAACGGCTTTTTTACGAGAGGCAATCAGTGCCTCGTTTTGTTTGATAGACTGTATCTGCTGTTCTATTAAATCCGCAGTTTCTCGTTTGTACCGTTTGATACGGGTGATATTTCGGTGGATGATTATGTAAGAGATTACCAATAACAACACAACGAATCCTGTCAAGCCACCTATCTGAATAAACGATTGTTCCCGCATGGCTGTTATCTCAGCTTCCCGTTTCTGTATGTCTGCTTGCACCTTCTCATCCATTTGAACTACCAGTCCTTGCAGTTGTCTGTTGAGTTCCGCATTTCGTGTAGCAAGACTATCGGCGTGTTCCGACAAACGGCGGCTTTGTGCCTGTTGTTCAGCTATCATATTCCGATTAAGGGAACGGAGCATCGTAGTAGTCGCAGTTGGTTTCGCTTCTTCCTTTTTGCCAAAGATGCCTAAGAAACCCTTGCGCTTGGATTTCTTGGGCTGTTCCTGCACACTCTTCTGCACAATTATAGGTACTTGACTGGTTATCTTATCGTTGATGGCTTGTTGCTGTTCAAGTATCTGAACGATTTGGCACATCTGCCGTTCCTTGTCTTCGAGAAAATGGCGTACACTGTCTATGCGTTCTACCGGATAGATAGCTTTGAACCGACAAAGCATACTGTCCATTGTCATACGCCGAGCATGGTAAAGTCCTAAATCTTCATCATCCCATTCCAATATCGTTTCACCTAATAAAGAAAACTCTATCAAATGAATATGAATATTGTTTACCTCTTTTCGAAATTCATCGATCTCTCGGTTTTTGGCTTCCAGTCCCTCCATGTCTCGCCATTCGCCAAGCCATGTGTACATGATGCCGCCTACCAGCAAAGCTATCAGTAGATAGCCTATGGAAGTCAGCATACGGAAGTGTCTTGTTTCAGCGTTATGTCGATTCATGCGTTATTGCCATTGATTATTGATAATACAGCCCGTAGGTCTTTATAGGCTTACGGGCTGTATGGTCTTCGAAGCTTTTTTGCTATACTATTTCAAATTATTTTTTTGATGTTATTCCCTTTGACAGTTCAAATTCTTTTTCTCAGATTATAACTCTTTTCTATTTGCAGGAAAGTATATTCTATGAGACATTCTTCACTCGTCAGATTGTCATCAATTTATGTAAGGAATATACAGTAACCTACTTCCGTATATTGCTTCATACAGAAGCAAGCGTTCTGGGACAGCGGTATATGTGAACTCCCGTTCGTTCAGATTTTGAAATATACCTAATTCCCTATTATATAGAATAAGATTTATCCCTGTATAAATTGATAAGTTTGCTACAAATGAATATTTGTCATTGCGTAGGCAGATAACAATATCACTTGATAGTGAGTTTTTATAATCTATTTTGATGTCAGAAGTCCAATGAGAAACGTCCTGATACGTGTAGCATAGAAAGAAAATAGACCAAACCTTCATAATATCGGAACTTGCCTGTCGGCGGTTTTACATCCCATAGGCGTTGAACATACTCACGAGCAAGTTCGCGATATTCGGGAATATTTGACTGGGCAAGGGTTATGGCTCCTACGGCATTGGCACCAGCCATGCCACAAGTGTATTGTCCGAAAGCCTTGGATCCATCAAGCGTGAAATGACCATGCTTGAAGCCATCGTTCTTAAAGAATGTAAGAAGACGGTACATCACTGCTTTCTGTCTGTGGCAATCCTTTCCGCACAGATAATAATCCATACCTACGTTTATGGGACAACGGATGGCATCGAACATATAAATGGAGGTATCATAAGCGGCATGACGCCAAGCATAAGCTCTGCCGTCAAACCGACTGTAGTCGGGATAGAGACCGGTAACCGGGTGGGCTGATGCGATTAGATGCTGGCGGCTTGCCGTAGCAGCCTTTTCCCAAAATGAGCGATTGGCAGATGCTGTACGTGCCCATTTGTCTAAAAAAGCTGGAAGCATATAAGAAGGGTCAGTAAAACTATGCCCCGCATGATCGGGAACGAAAGTTATAAGCCCATTGTCAAGGTCAAAAAGATTATAAACTCCACTCTCTCTACCGGCTTTGATCATGACTTTGGTCAATATTTTATTTGCTTCATCACGGTATCGAGGCTCGTTCCAGCGTTCTGAAGCAAGAAACAAAGCAGTAACATAATACAATTCTCCATCCGAAGCGTTGCTTCCACCAATCTTAGTACCGTCGGGCTTGCACTGCCAGCAGAAGTAGCCGTCCCATTTGGAATCGGGAGCAAATGCCATATTTCGTTTCGACCATTCCCAAAGTTTATCGAACTGTTCACGGTGATCCAGTTGTACACTAATCATCATGCCGTACGACATCCCTTCGGAGCGCACATCGTTGTTGCCAGTATCCAAAATAAAGGCTGTACTATTCGAGACCTCGTAATAAACAGATTTTTCATCATCGGCTTCATAACGGTTCAAATCTGACGGTGTAAAGAAATGCTTCCATACTTGCTGGAGCCGTTCATTAACCTCCTCCTCGTTCTTCCCCAGTAAAGAGACAAAGAGGTTTTCAGCATGCGTACCCCACGACACCATACTGAAAACCAAAGTTATAAGAATACCTTTCCAATTCATTATGAAATAAATTTGCGTATTGAATTATATACCGATTATCCCGGTCGCAATCGAATTTGCTCCGATTGTTCTCAAGAAAACTCAATTGGGGAATCATAATCTTTCCCCAGATTATATATCTTTTGTAGATGTTCGGTATTCAAAATTGCACCTTTCTCATTGACACTATTTACAAGATAATGGCCTCTGTTTTTCCATCCCCTATCTTGTGCAATGAGTTCAAAGGAACGCACTATGCCATCGAAAACATGAGGGTCTTCCAATTCTCCACACGAAAGAAGCATACATTCCTTAATAGGCACATCTTTTTTACCTATGATGAAAGAATAAAACTTGTCTATGGCTGCTTTTATCTGGGCAGGAAACGAGTACCAATAAAGAGGTGTGCAGAATACGATGACATCACTTTCTGCCATCAAAGATGCCAATTCATTGAAATCATCATTAAAAATACAGGCTTTATTCTCCTTGCTGAAACAATTATCGCAAGCTCTGCATCCTTGAATATGTTTATGCGCAGTATCGAACCGCATAACAATGTTGCCCGCTTCGGATGCTCCTTTCGCAAAAGCGTCCGCCATAAGGTCGCTGTTACCTCCCCGTCGTGGGCTGCCGGTTAAAATCAATATTCGCTTGTTCATATTATTTACTTTTATTTATTCACCCATACGGAAATCACCCACGTTGTCATGGCTGATAGTTATATCTTCGATGAGGCTTGTGCATCCTCCATGTTGCGGACACTGGCTACTGATGCCGAGATATATTTGATCGGGATATTCATTACGGTACAGACGCACCATATGCCACTCTTTTTTATCTAATGAATAGTAGCTGGCGATAGTCCGAGTATCGGAAGATATTTTCATATAGACCGATTTTGTGTCTATCTTATCATGGTTGTTGTCATCGGATGTACCTTGTGTTCGTACCGTCACGATGCGGTGGTTGCCATATTCATCCTGCTCAAAGGCAAGTTTCTGCCAAAGTGTATCGTTGACATACACAAAGAGGTCGGCGGCATTGTAAAGTCCCTCAATGGTGAATTCAGGAGTTACTTTGGCTGTCAACGTGAACGGTTTGGTATTGTCCGTTGGAATCAGCAATACGGGCAGTGTATTGTTGGACAGCTTACCTTCATTAGGATCACAGAAGAAATCAAGTCCTTCGGGGCAGCTGAATTTCAATCCTCCGTCTGTAAGTATAGTTACACATGTATCTGCGCCATTGATGGATTTGGTAAAAGTGACATCTCCCACTTTTATCTTACAGTCTGTGATTTGACTTGTTTCAACCTCTTTACCAGTCAAATCCGGTTCACTTACTTTGGTCTCATTGTGTTGCTGACATGCAGCTAAAGAGAGGCTTCCAACAAGAAATGCTCCATATAAAACGGTTCTTTTCATCTTTGAATCATTTATTATTCGTAATTTTGTGGCAAAATTAGGACTATTGGCGCAATCCCGCAATGGTGAAAATTAACCAATTCACTATGGAACAGGAACATCAACTAAAATCACTTCTGACTGAGCAGCAGTTTGAAGATACTGAAAATAAAGAATTTATGCTTGCTCAAGCAAGAGCGTGCGCAAATGGTTATGCTCTTGCAACAGAAGGTATAGCAGTTGTGTCAGATTTTCAAAACAACGAATGTCATATATATTCTGGCAGATTCGGTCAAACTATAATGGACTTCCCGGAATATATGGTTGACCATACATCCGCCTTTGAAAATACTGTTTTCAGCCACGCGAATGAAGAAGAGCTTATTCAACGTCATATACTCGAACTTCGTTTCTTTAACTTTATAAAAGAACTTCCCATAAATGAAAAGACAAATTTCTCGGCTTCGTGTATCATTAGTTTCTATCGGATGGGGAGTAATGAGACAATAAGAATATTACATACAACGAGATATTTCAGTTGTGGCAACGGTGGAAGTGTCATTCTCGGGCTGTGCACTTATTCTCCATACTTTGGTTCTCATAACAAACAAGACGGTATTATTGTAAATCTCGTGACAGGAGAAACCGTTAGACGAAACGTGTACGAAGCTTGCGATAGAAAAATTCTTAGCCGCCGCCAACTTGAAATTCTGTCGTTAATAGCCAAAGGAGTGCCAAGCAAACAGATTGCAGACAATCTAAATATCTCCGTTTATACCGTTAATCGCCATCGTCAGGATATTTTGGCAACATTAAAAGTTGCCAATACTGCGGCTGCAGTAGAAATTGCATTAAGAATGAATCTTATTTAATAAATAGTCTTGCTTTATGATTGGTTAAAAATCAGTGTTGCACCAGCTATTATTGGTTCGTAATTTTGTGGGCATATAAAAGTTAAAAGATGAATAAATCAGCTGGTAGATTAGAAATTCCTCAAATCCGCAACTACGCGCCTAATATGATACAGAAGCGAAAATAATCTGC
>ENA-OPBE01002542-OPBE01002542.1-human-gut-metagenome-genome-assembly--contig:-NODE-2542-length-13509-cov-1.856400_pt1 | contig 13509 bp, 10 predicted proteins | sample MGYA00241066_ERZ501448 | MGnify/ENA primary metagenome ERZ501448 (study PRJEB25962, sample SAMEA2042585) | human gut metagenome | biome: human gut; feature: human-associated habitat; material: faeces...
GTTGTCGCCCGCCACGGAGATACTTTCCAGGATTTGGGCAAGGAATTAGGCATCAGTTGGAAGAAACTTGTGAAGTATAACGACTTGCATCGTGAATATACCTTAATGGAAGGAGACATCATCTATCTGAAATCCAAAAAGAAGAAAGCCTCCAAACCTCATACTGTATATGTGGTGAGGGACGGTGATTCCATGCATGGCATTTCCCAGAAATACGGTATCCGGCTCAAAAACCTGTATAAGATGAATCGTAAGGACGGTGATTATGTCCCCGAAGTGGGCGACCGCCTGCGTCTTCGTTAGGCAGCTTTGAACACGCTTTTTTTCCTTTTTGTAAAAGTTGGACAAAAGGAAAACTAAATGACTCATCCGGATGTTATTATTAGGATAAAACATGATTGGAGTATGAGTCTAAATATTGCAAAAGTTGACAAGAAACGTGTCGTCATAGTAGGCGGTGGTTTCGGTGGCCTGAAGTTAGCTAATAAGCTGAAGAAATCAGGCTTTCAGGTGGTATTGATTGATAAGAATAATTATCATCAGTTTCCCCCGTTGATTTATCAGGTGGCTTCGGCGGGTATGGAACCTACTTCCATTTCGTTCCCTTTCCGTAAAATTTTCCAGCACCGGAAAGACTTTTATTTCCGAATGGCGGAAGTACGCGCCATTTTCCCGGAAAAGAACATGATACAGACTTCCATTGGGAAAGCCGAATACGATTACCTCGTCTTGGCGGCAGGCACTACCACCAACTTTTTCGGTAATAAGCATATCGAAGAAGAGGCCATGCCGATGAAGAACGTCTCCGAAGCCATGGGACTGCGGAATGCTCTTTTGGCTAATCTCGAACGGGCGCTGACCTGCTCAACCAAACAGGAACAACAGGAACTGCTGAATATCGTCATTGTAGGCGGAGGAGCCACAGGCGTAGAAGTGGCCGGTGTACTTTCGGAAATGAAGAAGTTTGTACTGCCGAACGATTATCCCGATATGCCGGCTAGCCTGATGCATGTCTATCTGGTGGAAGCCGGACCACGACTGCTTGCCGGAATGTCGGAGGATTCATCCGCTCATGCGGAAAAATTCCTTCGTGAAATGGGAGTGAACATATTGCTGAACAAGCGTGTGGTCGACTATCGCGATCATAAGGTAATGCTAGAAGACGGTAGCGAGATTGCCACCCGTACCTTTATTTGGGTGAGTGGTGTGACTGGTGTTACTTTCGGAAACATGGATGCTTCGTTGATAGGGCGTGGCGGACGTATTAAAGTCGATGAATTTAACCGGGTGGAGGGAATGAAGAACGTCTTTGCCATTGGTGACCAATGTGTGCAGTTTTCTGATAAAGACTACCCCAACGGACATCCTCAACTGGCACAAGTCGCTATCCAGCAGGGTGAACTCCTGGCAAAGAATCTGATGCGCCTTGAAAAAGGAGAGGAGATGAAACCTTTCCATTACCGGAATCTCGGCTCAATGGCAACTGTCGGTCGTAACCGTGCCGTGGCGGAATTTAGTAAGATAAAGACGCAAGGTTGGTTTGCCTGGGTGTTGTGGCTGGTAGTTCATTTGCGTTCTATTCTTGGCGTGCGCAACAAGGTGGTGGTACTACTTAACTGGATATGGAACTATTTCACTTACGACCAGTCCATGCGTATGATTGTCTATGCCCGGAAAGCAAAGGAGATTCGTGACAGGGAGGTCGTTGAAGCGACTACCCACTTAGGAAAAGACCTGCTGCACGAACCGCAACAAAGCGGACAGGAAAAAGCATAATGTCGTCTTATGCGGCACACCGTTCTGTTTCTGAACGGTAAATTCGTACAGGGTGTTCGATTTCGGACACCCTTTCTTTTGGGCTACATTCTCTATTTCAGTAGTTTATGATTCTGGCACGGATTTGGTATATATAAGTTCCGAATGAATATAATACATGATAAAATCATAAACAATCAGATATGGACAGAGAAATTCCTAAGGAAGTTCGTCAGAAAGAACGTAATAAGAAAATCATTCGTTATTCGGCCATAGGAGGCAGGAGTTATTGTTGTCAGTGTACTCATCTCTTTGATGAGAGTGGGAGTAGAAGAAAAAGATCTTGTTTTCTCTACAGTCGACAAAGGGGTGATTGAAGTCAGTGTCAGTGCGTCGGGAAAGGTGGTTCCTGCTTTTGAAGAGATAATCAATTCGCCTATTAACTCCCGTATCCTTGAAATCTATAAAAAAGGAGGCGATAGCGTGGAGATAGGCACTCCGATTTTGAAACTCGATCTTCAAAGTACGGAAACACAATACCAGAAACTGTTGGATGAAGAACAAATGCGTCGTTATAAACTTGACCAGCTTCGTGTCAACAGCCAGACCAAACTTTCCGATATGGCGATGCAGATCAAGGTTTCAGCCATGAAACTTAGCCGGATGAAGGTGGAACTGCGGAACGAACATTATTTGGACAGTCTCGGGGCAGGAACAACGGATAAAGTCCGTCAGGCGGAACTAAGCTATAATGTTGCCCAGCTCGAATACGAACAACTTCAACAGCAGTTTAAAAATGAACAGGAAGTGGCCGCCGCAGAGTTGAAGGTGCAGGAACTTGATTTCAATATCTTCCGTAAGAGTCTGGCGGAGATGAAGCGTACGTTTGAGGATGCGCAAATACGTTCTCCCCGAAAAGCTATCCTTACCTTTATTAATAATCAGATTGGTGCACAGATTTCGCAGGGCGAACAAGTGGCAGTCATCTCCGATTTGAGTCATTTCAAAGTGGAAGGCGAGATTGCCGATACGTACGGTGACCGTGTGTCGGCAGGGGGAAAAGCGATTGTGAAAATCGGCAGTGATAAATTGGAAGGAACTGTCAGCAGTGTGACACCGCTTTCCAAGAATGGGGTGATCTCTTTCAGCGTACAGTTGAAGGAGGATAACCACCGCCGTCTGCGTTCCGGATTGAAGACGGATGTCTATGTGATGAATGCCGTGAAAGAAGATGTGATGCGTATTGCCAATGGCTCTTTCTATGTGGGACGCGGTGAATATGAACTTTTTGTCTGCAACTCTGATAATGAACTGGTAAAACGTAAAATACAGTTAGGTGAATCTAATTTTGAATATGTAGAAGTGTTGAGCGGATTGCAGCCGGGTGATAAAGTAGTAGTAAGCGATATGAGTGCTTATAAGAACAAGAATAAGTTGAAAATTAAATAAACTAAATACTAGAAGTTATGATAACATTGAACTCTCTTTCTAAGATTTATCGTACGGACGAGATTGAGACGGTAGCATTGGAGAATGTGAATCTGACGGTAGAACGTGGAGAATTTCTAAGTATAATGGGGCCTTCCGGATGCGGAAAATCCACCCTGCTGAACATAATGGGATTGCTTGATGCACCTACAATGGGAATGGTGGAAATCAACGGAATACGTACCGAAGGAATGAAAGACAAGGAACTGGCGGTTTTTCGTAATAAAACGCTCGGTTTTGTATTTCAGTCTTTTCATTTGATTAATTCGTTGAATGTGATGGATAATGTAGAACTCCCCTTGCTTTATCGACGTATGGCTGGTAGTGAACGAAAACGGTTGGCACAAGAAGTATTGGAAAAAGTAGGATTAAGCCATCGTATGAGACATTTTCCTACACAACTTTCCGGTGGGCAGTGCCAACGTGTAGCTATTGCCCGTGCTATTATCGGTAATCCCGAAATAATCCTTGCCGATGAGCCGACAGGTAACTTGGATTCAAAGATGGGAGCTGAAGTAATGGAACTGCTTCATCGGTTGAATAAGGAAGACGGACGTACTATCGTGATGGTTACCCATAATGAAGAACAGGCGAAGCAGACTTCGCGCACTATTCGTTTCTTCGATGGACGCCAGGTACAATAGAAACGGCCTCTTACGATTAGAACTAAATAGAAAAATTGATTAATGTATCTCTAAATTAAAAATCATCATGACAAAGAATATTTTCATCGTTGCGATAGCTGTCCTGTTAAGTGTTGCTTTCTGTTCGCTATCGGCACAAAATGTGAGTAAAGATTATAATGTAGACGAGTTTTCTGCCATAAACCTGCAATCTGTCGGGAATATTATTTTTACTCAATCGGCAGGATGCTCCTGCCGTTTGGAAGGTCCTTCTGAATTTGTAGAAAAAACAAGGGTGACAGTGAAAAACGGAACTTTGGTTATCTCGTATAAAGATAGGAATGCGAGGAATATCAAGAACCTTATTTGCTATATTACTGCTCCCGATTTGAGTAAAGTGAAAATTGATGGAGTAGGGAACTTTGATGCAAAAGAAGAACTAAAACTTAAAAATATAGCTTTCGAACTTGATGGAGTAGGCAACTGTAACGTGAAAAGTCTATATTGCGATGAGTTGAAACTAGATGTTGACGGAGTAGGCAATATGAAGTTGAATGTTGATTGCAGCACTATCAAAGCTAAAGTGGATGGAGTAGGAAATATCACTGTATCCGGTAAAGCGGATGCAGCTTTCTTTAAGCGGGATGGCGTTGGTAAAATCAACTCCAAAAACCTGAAGTGTAAAGACGTAACAAAGAAAGGTTGGAATTTCTAATGTAGAACATTCTTCTGTGAACTCCTGTAGAATCAAATCAAAAAAAGAATAAGAAGATGTGGAAGCAATACATAAAGCAAGCTCTTTACCAGTTGAAAGAGAACCGGCTTATTAGTATTGTCTGTATGGTAGGTACAGCTTTGGCTATTTGCATGATAATGGTGATCGTGCTGACATTGCAGATACGGATAAAAGACTGCGTGCCGGAAGTTAACCGTTCACGATCATTGTATGTCAAGGCAATGACGTCCCGGCATAAAGAGCAACACAATAATGCTGCCAGCAGCCAGATGTCCGTCACGACTGCCCGTGAATGCTTTAAGACGTTGACAATACCTGAAGCGGTTACCATTACTTCCGTTAATAATAAGATGCGTGCTTCTCTTCCCGGGGGAGGCAGGATGAGTGTAGATGAAATGGAAACGGATGAAGCGTTCTGGCAAGTCTTTTGCTTTGAATTCTTGTGTGGCAAACCATATACGAAAGCCGATTTTGAGAGTGGGCTGTCCAAGGCAGTGGTTTCTGCCAGTGTGGCACGCCACCTGTTCGATACAACTGACGTGGTAGGGCGTACCATCCAATTAAATAAAGCGGATTATACCATTACAGGAGTAGTGAAAGACGTATCAAAGTTGGCGACAGCTTCTTATGCACAGGTCTGGATTCCCTATACATCAACAGATTTGGCTTCTTTCTCGTGGAGAGAAAATCTGATGGGACCTATGCGGGCGGTCATCCTTGCACGTTCGTCCGACGATTTTCCGGCTATTCGTGCTGAAGTTGAAAAATATCGTCAGGTCTACAATAGTAAGCTGAAGGATATGGAATTGATTTATCGTGGTCAGCCGGATACTCAATTTGCCTACCTTTACCGCCATTGGGGGACAGACTTGGATATGAAACACATTGTCAGGCGATTCATTCTTATCATTGTGATTCTCCTCTTGGTTCCAGCTATCAACCTAAGTAGTATGACTTTATCCCGCATGCGGAAGCGTATGACGGAAATCGGTGTCCGGAAAGCATTCGGTGCTACTGCCAACGAATTGTTGCGACAGGTATTCTGGGAGAATCTGATATTGACACTGCTTGCGGGAGTACTGGGACTGATATTGAGCTATTCAGCTACTTTCCTGTTAAACTCATTCCTTTTTGATAACAGTGAGAATGCAGGTCTTGCCGGGGAAACTTCTCTTTCCACTGATATGCTGTTCAGTCCGTTGACGTTTCTCGTTGCATTCTGTTTCTGCCTGTTATTAAATCTATTGAGTGCCGGAATTCCGGCTTGGAGAGTGTCGAGAATGAACATTGTAGATGCAATAAACCAAAGATGAAATGATGAAACAGTTATTGAAACAAATATATAATGAGCGCCGGAGCAATGCTTTTCTATGGATTGAGCTATTGTTGGTGTTTGTCGTATTGTGGTATATCATTGATTTGGTTTATGTCACTTTGCATATCTATTATCAGCCAATGGGCTTTAATATAGAAAATACGTATGTATTACGTATGAACCGTCTTACCGATAAATCTACCGATTTCAATCCGGAGCTGACTGTTAAAGATGATATGACTGCTTTAAGGGAAATAGCCGGACGTTTGTCCCGTCATCCGGAAGTTGAATCTGTCTGTATCTCTCAAAACAGTATTCCATACAATGAAGGGTGCAGTGGAGCGAGTTTCCGTTTTCCGGATAACGACACGGTTTGGATAAGTACGATGGATCGTTGGACGACTCCTGAATATTATAAGGTGTTTCGTTTCCGGAATATCGATGGTTCCGGTCATGAAAGTCTGGTGAAAGCTTTGGAGAAAAATACAATAATCGTTCCTGTCGATGTTGCAGACTATTATCCGGATGCTACTTTCCACGGAAAAGACCTTTTGGGTAAAGAAGTTCGCATGAGTGATACCAACTTTCGTATTGCAGCTTTAACAGAGCCTGTTCGCTACGATCGTTATAACATTGCCGGAAAACCTTTTACCGGAACCTATATCGGCACTTACCTTTCTGACGAACAAATGGAAACAGTCGAAAACGTAGCCTATCTCGAATTAAGTCTGCGTGTCCGCGAAGGTGTAGACGATGGCTTTGTGGAACGTCTTATGAATGATGCCGACCGTATCTATCAGGTAGGGAATATTTATATACTTGATGTCACTCCATTAAGCAAAGTCCGGACAGCCAGTGAGATAGACAATGATAATGAATTACGTACCCAGTTCTGTATTCTCTTTTTCCTGTTGTTGAATATCTTTCTGGGAGTGATCGGCACTTTCTGGTTCCGTACCCAGCAACGCCGGGGAGAAGTTGCTTTACGCATGGCAATGGGAGCTAACCGGAAAAACATATTCTATCGTTTGATTACGGAAGGTTTGTTACTGTTAAGCATGTCGGCTCTTCCTGCCGTATTGATTGCATTCAATATTGGATATACTGAACTGGTGGATATATCACAAATGGCATTTACAGTACCCCGTTTCCTGATAGCCATTTTACTGACATATCTCTTGATGGCGATAATGATTATTCTTGGCGTGTTGTATCCGGCTCTGCAATCAATGAAAGTGCAACCGGCCGAAGCACTAAGAGACGAGTAAGAAATATACTGAACTTTATACTGGTAACGATCATGATAAAACTCTATTTTAAACAAGCATTCCATCTGTTGGGAGAAAATAAACTGCTTTCTTCTATTTCCATTATTGGTACAGCTTTGGCTATTGCTATGATAATGGTAATTGTGATTACTTTACGTGCGACTATTGCTCCCTTTGCACCGGAAACCCATCGTGACCGGATGCTTATTTTCCGGTTTGCCGGACTTCAAAGTAAGTCCAACGTGAATTGGCAAAGCAATGGCCCTATCGGATACAATACGGCAAAGGCTTGTTTCAAAGCAATGACAATTCCCGAAGTTGTTTCCATAACCAATATCTGGCAGGAAACAATGCTGGCTGCTAAACCGGCAGGTGAGATGGAAAGTTGTAGTGTGTTGCAAACAGACGATGCTTTCTGGAAAATATTTGAATTTGAGTTTCTATCTGGTAAACCGTATGATAATGCCGATTTTGATGCCGGAGCAGCAAAAGCTGTGATTTCCGAAGATATGGCTCGCCGTTTGTTCGGAACGTCAGAAGTGGTTGGAAAAACATTCCTTCTGAATCATTCGGCTTATATTGTTTGCGGAGTGGTACGTCCGGTCTCTAAACTGGCGAAGTACGCCTATGCACAAGTTTGGATTCCTTTGAGTTCAACAAGTGCCTTCACAGCCACTTGGGGCGATGACAATATCATGGGTATGACTGCCGTTTATATACTGGCTAAATCGAAAGACGATTTTCCGGCTATTCGTCAGGAGGCAGACCGCTTGCGGGCTATCTTTATGGCAGGGCATCCCAATTTCGATTTACTCTATCGCGGACAGCCTGATACTTATTTCGTAGCCGCGCAACGCTATTCCGCCAACAATCCTCCTGCTGTGAAAGAAGCAGTACGGCAATACATATTGACATTACTTGTCTTGTTGATTGTTCCTGCCGTCAACTTATCCGGACTTACTTTGTCACGCATGCGTAAGCGTATCTCCGAAATAGGAGTGCGAAAAGCCTTTGGTGCCCCCAGACGGGAGCTTATGATGCAGGTACTATCCGAAAACATGCTTTATTCCCTGTTCGGAGGAATTCTCGGACTGGTATTAAGTTATGTCGCCGCTTTCCTTTTGGGAGGAATGCTTTTCTCCGTAGACTTTGTATCTAATGGCGTGGAAGATTTGCGGACCATGTGTGTCGACTTACTGTTCGATCCTACCGTATTCCTGCTGGCATTTCTGGCTTGCTTCTTACTCAATTTATTAAGTGCCGTCATTCCGGCATGGAGAGTAACTCGCACCAATATTGTGGATGCCATCAACGAAAGATAATTCTTCAACTCATCTAAATTCTAAAGAAAATGCAACTATTAAAACAAATATGGAACGAGCGCCGGTCAAACGGGTGGTTGTGGTCAGAACTATTAATTGTTTTTGTGGTCCTGTGGTATGTGGTCGACTGGACGTATGTGACAGCGCGTACTTATTACGAACCGGTAGGATTTGATATTACCGATACGTATTATTTGGAGCTAAGCCTGAAAAACGACAAGAGTAATTCTTATCTTTCGAAAGAGCAAAAGAGTACATCTTTAGGACAAGATATTATCGAGTTGACCAATCGTCTCCGGAGATTGCCGGAAGTGGAGGCCGTTTCAATATCCAATAATGCGCGTCCCTATATCGGGAGTAACTCCGGTAGTATGTTACGTATCGATACATTAGTTAGTAATCCGCTACGGCGTTCGGTAACCCCTGACTTTTTTCAGGTCTTTCGTTATCAAAGTGCTGATGGGCGTGGTTATCAGCCGTTGGTGCAAGCTTTAAGGAATGGCAATGTCGTTGTTGGTGAAAATTTCTTGCCCAAAGATTATAAAGGCGATCGTACGCTGTTGGGTAAAGAAATGGTCGATGTGGATGATTCTACGAAAGTGTACAAGATAGGGGGAGTTTCGAAGAAGGTGCGTTACAATGACTTTTGGCCTAACTACAGTGATCGGTATGTAGCCATTGTTCTTCCTGAAAAGATAATGGTCGAACTTGATGATGAACTTTATCCTTCAAGTGTAGAAGTTTGTCTGCGTGTGAAGCCGGGGACTTCTAAAGACTTTGCGGAACATTTGATGAAATTGTCCGCCAACCAGTTGAGTGTCGGCAACTTATTCATCTTGAAAGTGCATGATTATGAAGATATACGGAATGATTTCCAGCAAGAGAGCTATAATCAGGTACAGGTACGTTTCTGGATGATGGGATTCTTATTGCTTAATATCCTATTGGGCATTGTCGGCACCTTCTGGTTCCGTACGCAGCACCGTCGTGCCGAGTCTGCGCTTCGTATAGCAGTCGGGGCCAGCCGGATGCAGCTTTGGCAACGTTTAAATAAAGAAGGATTGCTATTGTTGACTCTGGCTGCTTTGCCTGCCGCCGTCATCTGTTATAATATCGGCCATCTGGAGTTGACTGAAGGGTATATGGAGTGGGGAGTAGTGCGTTTTCTTATTACATTTGTCATAACCTATTTCCTGATGTCTTTAATGATTCTCGTTGGCATTTGGTTTCCTGCTCGTCAGGTAATTCGCATACACCCTGCCGAGGCGTTGCGCGAAGAATAAAAAACTTGGGCTATCTGTTTGTTTTCAATATAATTAACGTATCTTTGTCGGCATAATATTGAAAACACCGCAGGCTTTAATTATATGAATCGACGCTACTATTGTTTGCTTATCGTTCTGTTTTTTGCTGTTCTTATTCAGGCGGCAGCAGCGGAACGTACATACAATATCCTGTTTGTACAGTCATACACCTCACAGACTCCTTGGCATAGCGACCTTAATCAGGGGTTGGTCAAAGGATTTAAAGAAAGTGGCCTGAAGGTGAATATAACAACGGAGTATCTTGATGCCGATTTTTGGGCATTCAACTCCGAGAAAGTAATTATGCGTCGTTTTTGTCAGCGTGCTCGTGACAGGCAGACCGATTTGATTATAACAGCAAGTGATGAAGCTTTCTATACTCTTTTTGCCTGTGGAGATTCGTTGCCTTTGCAGATACCGGTCGTGTTTTTCGGCATTAAGTATCCTGATATGGAGCTGATTGCTACTCATCCCAATGTTTGCGGGTTCACTGCCAATCCGGATTTTGATGTCATATTGCGTCAGGCGCAAAAGATATTTCCCCAGCGGAAAGAAGTGGTATGTGTGATAGATAACAGCTTTTTGAGTAACAAAGGCCTTGAAGATTTTGAAGAAGAGTGGAAAATCTTTCAAAAAGACAATCCGGATTATAGAATGAAAGTCTATAATACCCAAAATCATACAACGAGTCACATCATTGCTGCTATTTGTTACCCTCGTAACAGCTACGAACGTCTGGTGGTTGCTCCTAAATGGTCGCCTTTCCTTTCATTCGTTGGCAAAAACTCAAAAGCTCCCGTATTTTCGAGTCAGAATGTGGGGTTAACTAATGGCGTATTCTGTGCATACGATTCCGATAGTTATGCTTCAGCATTATCGGCAGCTCAAAGGGCTGCTTTAGTCTTAAAAGGTACATCTCCCCAAGAAATAGGAGTGACAGAAATCACGCAGGGATTCATCTATGACTATAAACAGTTGGATTATTTTCATATTGACCCTGATAAAGTATCCTCTAGCGGGACCATCGTCAACGAACCGTATTGGGAAAAATATAAATACCTTTTTATACTGCTCTATCCGTCTATCCTGGCGTTGCTGATAGCTTCTATCGTGTGGTTGATGCGTGCCAACCGGCGTGAGTCCAAACGACGGATTCAGGCACAGACCCGTCTGCTCGTGCAGAATAAACTTGTGGAACAGCGTAATGAGTTTGATAATGTATTTCATTCCATCCGTGATGGTGTGATAACGTATGATACCGATTTGCACATTCATTTCACAAACCGCTCCTTATTACAAATGCTGCATTTGCCGTATGAGTCAGGGGGCCGTTTTTATGAAGGAATGATGGCAGGCAGCATCTTCAAGATATATTATAACGGTCAGGATATTCTTCATTCTATGCTGAAGCAGGTAGCTGCTAAAGGAGAAAGTGTGAAGATACCCCAGGGAGCTTTCATGAAAGAAGTGCATAGTGATAAATACTTCCCGGTGTCGGGGGAAATAGTCCCGATCCGTTCAAAGGATGCGATTACCGGTATGGCACTTTCCGCACGGAATATTTCGAATGAAGAAATGCAGAAGCGTTTCTTTGATATGGCAGTAGACGAAAGCTCCATCTATCCGTGGCAGTTTGATATGGAAACCAACTGTTTCATTTTCCCGCAAGGTTTCTTGAAACGTCTTGGATACGATGAATCGGTTACTACCATCTCCCGTGATGAAATGGATCGCACTATCCATCCTGATGATTTGAAGGAAATAAGTCCGTTATTTAATAGAGCATTGACAGGAGAAGATTCCAATACCCGTCTGAATTTCCGTCAGCGGAATGTCAACGGAGAGTATGAATGGTGGGAATATCGTTCTTCCGTAATCACGGGATTGACACAAGATTCATTGTACAATATATTAGGTGTTTGCCAGAGTATCCAGCGATATAAGACTGCCGAGCAGGAGATGAGAGAGGCTCGTGATAAAGCCCTCCAGGCTGACAAACTGAAATCGGCATTCCTTGCCAACATGAGTCACGAGATTCGGACTCCGCTGAATGCGATTGTAGGTTTCTCCGATTTGCTAAGCGATACGAGTGGTTTTACAAGCGAAGAGATTGCCCAGTTTATCGGAACCATTAATAAAAATTGCGGCCTGTTGCTAGCTTTGATTAATGATATTCTTGATTTGTCACGTATCGAATCGGGAACCATGGAATTTATGTTCGCCGAGCATAACCTGCCGCTGTTATTAAAGACCGTCCATGATTCTCAACGCTTGAATATGCCACCGGGAGTAGAACTGGTGTTGCGTATGCCCGAAAGTGATAAGAAATATCTCACGACAGATAATGTACGCTTGCAGCAAGTCGTGAATAATCTGATAAATAACGCTGCTAAATTTACGAGCAGCGGTTTCATTACTTTCGGCTATGAAGATGATGAGGTTCCCGGCTACACCCGCATCTTTGTGGAGGATACCGGAGTCGGTATTTCTGAAGAAGGTATCCGTCATATATTCGAACGATTCTATAAAGTCGATAATTTCACCCAAGGAGCAGGTTTGGGATTAAGTATTTGTCAGACCATCATCGAACGTCTGAATGGTACCATCTCCGTCACCTCCGAAGTAGGTAAAGGCACTCGTTTCACTGTGCGCCTTCCTAACTACTGCGAATAATCGAACGTTCACTTTTGGGCATAGTGTCCGAAAATGGACACTTTTCTTATTTTCTAATCTGTTGATAATAAAAACTTTACTTTTTTGGCACATCGTTTGATTCTCTCATAGTGGAAAATACTGTGTATAATGAAAAAGAAAAGTATATTGTTTGCTCTTGCTGCCGTTTGCCTGCCGTTGGCATTGTCGGCACAGAAGGAAAGGGAAATAACCTTGAATGAAGCTATTGCTATGGCGCGTATTCAATCTGTTGACGCTGCTGTTGCCTTGAATGAATTGAAAACGGCCTATTGGGAATTTCGTACCTTTCGTGCTGATCTTCTGCCGGAAGTCAACTTGACCGGAACCCTGCCCAATTATAACAAATCGTATAGTTCCTATCAAAATTCGGACGGTTCTTACGGTTTCGTCCGTAATAACACATTGGGGCTTACCGGTGATCTTTCTATCGATCAAAACATCTGGCTTACCGGTGGTAAACTTTCGCTGACTTCCTCTCTCGACTATATCAAGCAATTGGGAGCCGGAGGAGACCGGCATTTTATGTCGGTTCCTGTCACATTACAACTTACACAACCCATCTTTGGAGTCAATAATATAAAGTGGAACAGACGCATCGAACCGGTTCGTTATGCCGAAGCGAAAGCAGCTTTTATCACTGCTACCGAAGAAGTGACGATGCGTGCCATCACTTATTACTTTAATCTTTTGTTGGCAAAAGAAAATCTTGGCACGGCGAAACAGAACCAGACAAACGCCGACCACCTTTATGAAGTAGCCCTTGCCAAACGCAAAATGGGGCAGATTTCCGAGAATGAACTCTTGCAGTTGAAACTCTCCGCTTTGAATGCGAAAGCAGCATTGACGGAAGCAGAGAGTGATCTCAATGCCAAGATGTTCCAGCTCCGTGCTTTTTTGGGAGTGGGAGAGGATGAAGTACTAAACCCGGTTCTTCCCGAAGCTGTGGATGGCCCGAGGATGGAGTACAATCAGGTGTTAAATAAAGCATTGGAACGTAATTCTTT
>ENA-OPBE01002548-OPBE01002548.1-human-gut-metagenome-genome-assembly--contig:-NODE-2548-length-13487-cov-2.940962_pt1 | contig 13487 bp, 10 predicted proteins | sample MGYA00241066_ERZ501448 | MGnify/ENA primary metagenome ERZ501448 (study PRJEB25962, sample SAMEA2042585) | human gut metagenome | biome: human gut; feature: human-associated habitat; material: faeces...
GTAGTCGCCTCCCGGGGACCGAAAAATAGCCGACCTTTGTAGGGTCGGCTATTTTGTTGTTTTAGAGAGCGGATGGCTTCTGCCTTCGTGCGTGAAAAATTAAAAGGGCAGGTCGTCTACTTCTGCTGCGGGAGTACTGTACGATGGCTCTTCGAGCGGGGCCGCGTCGGGCATCGGCGGGATCCCGGCGTTTTGAGCGGTTTCTTTGGGTTGCAGGCGCCATGCCCGCACATCGGTATACCAGCGGCCGTTATATTCGCGGGATTCGACGTTTACCGAAACCGTATAGGTAGCCCCTTCGCGGAGTTTGGCCACGTCGCTCGGCTTGTTGAAGAACGTGACGCAGATTTTGCGTGAAAATTCCGAGGGCAGCTCGAAAACCACGTCCTGACGCTGCCATTCTCCCCGGGCGGACGTACCTTGTGTCAGGGGCAGGATTTTATATACGACACCTTCGAATTCCATAAAAACAGTAATTTTAGTAGATTACAAAAGTAATGTTTGTGCCGCAAACCCCCAAATTTTTTCCGTAAAAGTTCTTTTGTCCTGTTTCGGGCCGGACCGGATGATTGGTCGTGTACCATCTTGCGTATGCTGCCGATTCCGGTCGGCAGCTTCGGGACGGATAAAGCGGATGTCCCCTGCGCTTTTTGACGACGGTCGGAGTGTGCGGCATCCGGCGAATGCGGACCGGTGAGAATCGGGCGCCGAAGGAGAATAAAAAAGGATTCGCCCCAGGCGAATCCTTTTTTATTTTGAAGCGTCAAACGGTCCTTCGAACTATTTGGCGGCTTTCTTATCGTAGCGTTTTGCGTAACGGCTCATAAACTTATCGACGCGACCAGCGGTATCCACCAACTTCATCTTACCGGTGTAGAACGGGTGAGAGGTGTTGGAAATTTCCATCTTATACACGGGATAGGTTTCGCCGTTCACTTCGATGGTTTCTTTTGTCGAAACGGCGGACCTGCACAAAAACACGTGGTCATTCGACATGTCTTTGAATGCCACTAAACGATAATTTTCGGGATGAATACCTTTTTTCATTTCGTTTGTTTTGTTTGTAATTAGATGCTTAAGCGGAGCAAAGGTAGTAAATTTTTTCCAGTTAGCTAATTTTCCGAAGAAAAATCTTGCGATCGGGTCGGTTAGTTGTTGCGGAAAATTCCGGTGCGGCTGTTTTTCTTGCGATGCAGGGGCGTAAAACAGGGAATCGATTTGAGCGAAACGGGTTTGTGCTGGCGTCTCGAAATGAAAAAATGGGTTTTTATTTTGTGAATCCGGTCGAAATTCCTATTTTTGTGTCCGTATTCGGATTTTCCCGGATGCAAAAGGACCCATAGCTCAGTCGGTTAGAGCAGCGGACTCATAATCCGAAGGTCGTGGGATCATGCCCCTCTGGGTCCACTTGAAAGTCAGGGAGTTGCACAGTTTGTGCGACTCCTTTTTGTTTTTTCTTTGCGGTTTTATGCAAGTGTAGGCTGGCCGTGCGAGCCATGAGTGCAACAGTTGAAGTCGTTGTTTTACAGGCTTGAAGTATTCAAACGGTAAATTCGCATTGATGTTACGCGCTGCGTAGGGCTAAAAGCAGGTGTTCGAACGTTGGGATTCCGGGAAGCCCTGTCTGTTAGTATTTTGAGAAGAATCTACCGCCTGTATGGATTACCCCGATAGAGTCGCTATTTCAAATTGATTGGGTAACTTTTTGCACAAAATCATAATTTTACGTATTTTTCGAAAAATAAACCATAAAAATCCATAGAAACGATGCGAGCAAAATACCTGGGGCTGGATCTTCCGAGTCCGATCATTGTCAGCAGTTCTCCCTATACCTCCAATGTCGAGCAGTGCGCTGCGAGCGGTGCCGGTGCCGTAGTGCTCAAATCCATATTCGAGGAGCAGATCCTGCACCATGCGGCTGCGCTGGACACCGTATCCGATTCGGCTTACGGCGATGCGGAGGTTTATTTGCAGCGTTATCTGGGCGAGGATTACAAGGCCGGATTTCTCCGGTTGGTGCAGGAGGCGCGGTCGAAGACGGAGCTTCCGGTAATCGCCAGCATCAATTGCGTGGTCGATAAAGGCGATTGGATCGAATACGCTACGGCGATGGCCGATGCCGGTGCTTCCGCGTTGGAGCTTAATATTTTCATCCAATCTACGGACATTCATGCCCAGGCTCGCGAACTGGAGTTGAACTATGCGGAGATCGTCGGTCGGGTGGCCGGTGCGGTGAAGATTCCCGTTTCGGTGAAACTGCCCATGCGCCTGACCAATGTCTTCGCCTTGTCGAGCGCTTTGCTCGGTCACGGGGCCCGGGGCGTAGTCTTTTTCAACCGTTTCTTCGAGCCGGACGTGGATGTCGAGCGGATGACTTTCGTAGAGAGTTCGCCTTACAGCGAGCCGACGGAATTGCGCAACGTCCTGCGTATGGTGGCGATCTGTTCGGCCGTGTTGCCGCAGTTGGACCTTTCTGTTTCGACGGGCGTGCACGATGGCGAGGCTGCGGTCAAAGCGCTTTTGTGCGGAGCCGAGGCAGTGCAGGTCTGCACGGCGATCCACCAGAAGGGATTCGAAGTCATTGCCGAAATGAACGAGTACATCGACCGTTGGTCCGAGCGGCAGGGTTTCGGTTCGCTCGATGAGTTCCGGGGGCGTCTGAATTTCAAGAACGACACTTCGGCCATGTTCCAGCGCGTACAGTATATGAAGTATTTCCCGTCGGAGGCGAAATAGTATTTGCCGGAATAGTTTCGGTTTTTGATAAAGAGTGGGCCGTCCAGTTGTCGGACGGCCCACTCTTTTGGATATGTGTTTTTGGGGTTAATATTCGATCTTGTCGAGAATCCCTTGCAGGTAAGCGATCGCCACGCCGTAGTTGGTCATCGGGACGTGCTGGGCGCGGGCCTGGGCGACGCGGCTCAATACGTGGCGCCGGTTGAACATACAGGCGCCGCAGTGGATTACCAGGTCGTAGGGCGTGAGGTCGGCGGGAAAGTCCGTGCCGGCAACCACATCGACCCGCAGTGCGGGTCCGATCCGTTTGCGGAGCATCGCCGGAATTTTGACCCGGCCGATGTCTTCGCCCACCGGAGCGTGCGTGCAGGCTTCGGCGATCAGCACGCGGGAGTCTTCGCGGAGCTGCCCGATGGCTGCCGCGCTCTCCACGAAGTAGTCGATGTCGCCCTTGTAACGGGCGAAGAGCACCGAGAACGAAGTTAGCAGGCTTGCGGCGGGCTTCTGCGCATAGACAGTCGAGAAAACCTGCGAGTCGGTGATAATCAGTTTCGGCGGTGCGGCCAGCGACGAGAGCGTGCCTTCGATCTGGTCGGTGGTACAGCAGACCACGCGGCACTTCTTATCGAGCAGCTCGCGGATCGTCTGGACTTGCGGCAGGATGAGGCGTCCCTTGGGGGCCTGGATATCCTGCGGCATAACGAGCATCACCACGTCGCCTGTCGAGGCGAGGCTGCCTGTGATTTCGGGCTGGTTGTAGTCTTCGGGCAGGTTGCGGATCAGGGCTTCGCGCAGGGCGTCGAGTCCCGTTCTGTCCGAGGCGCTGACCCGGAGCGGCCGTTGTCCGAAAAGCGCTTCGGCTTCCGCATCGGACATACCTGTAAACAAGTCGGCCTTGCTGCGGACGACTACGATCGGAATATGACGGGCTTCGAGGAGCCGGAACCATTCGATTTCGTCGTTCTGCGGCACGGCTCCGGAGAGGAGCAAGACGGCCAGGTCGGTCTTGTCCAGCATCTTGCGGCTTTGCTGCACACGCAGCGCTCCGAGGTCGCCTTCGTCGTCGAACCCCGGCGTGTCGATCAGTACGCAAGGTCCCAGCCCGTGTATCTCCATCGTCTTGAGTACGGGGTCGGTCGTCGTGCCCGGCGTCGCGGAAACGACGGCGCTCTGTTGGCCCGTGAGGGCGTTGATCAGCGACGACTTGCCGCTGTTGCGCCGCCCGTAGAAAGCGATATGCAGCCGTTCGGCGCGGGGAGTTTGCTCGTTCATCGTGCGAAAATTTTTAGAAACGGAAGTCCCGTTTACCCTCGGCGATCGCTGCGAGATTCTTCTCCGTGATGCGGCGCACACGTTCGTTGAGGAGCATCGGAACCTCTTTCGAAATCATCTTTTCACCCAAGGCCCGGGTTTCGGGCGATGCGTAGTCTTCGAGGTACTCCTTGAGGGTCATCAGGGCGTTGGGCGTGCAGCAGTCGGCGATCTTTCCGGTTTTCACCAGCGACATGAAGCGGTCGCCCGTGCGGCCTTCGCGGTAGCAGGCCGTGCAGAAGCTCGGCACGTAGCCCAGTTCCAGCAGCCAGCGCACCACTTCGTCCAGCGTACGGTGGTCGCTCACGTCGAATTGTGCGGAATCTTGCTCGGCATGCGTCGTTTCGGCGTAGCCGCCGACGCTGGTGGGAGCCGCCGCTGATCTGTGAAATGCCGATTTCCAGCACCTGTTCGCGCGAGCGCTGCGATTCGCGGGTCGAGATAATCATGCCAGTATAGGGGACGGCGATGCGGATCACGGCTACGATCTTGCGGAAGATCTCGTCCGAAATGGCATCCGGGAAGTCCTTGGTGTCGATGTCGTCCGCCGGGCAGATGCGGGGTACGCTGATGGTGTGGGGGCCGACGCCGAAGCGGGCTTCGAGGTGCTCGGCGTGCATGAGCAGTCCCGTGAAATCGTACCGGTAGGTGTTCAGACCGAACAGTACACCGATGCCTACGTCGTCGATGCCGCCTTCCATCGCGCGGTCCATCGCTTCGGTGTGGTAGGCGTAGTCGCTCTTCGGACCGGTGGGGTGGAGCGCTTCGTAAGCGGTTTTGTTGTAGGTCTCCTGAAAGAGAATGTAGGTGCCGATGCCTGCATCGCGCAGCTTGCGGTAGTTCTCGACCGTCGTAGCCGCGATATTCACGTTCACGCGGCGAATCGCTCCGTTCTTGTGATGTACGGAGTAGATGGTCTTGATTGATTCGAGAATGTACTCGATCGGATTGTTGCGCGGATCTTCGCCCGCCTCCAGCGCTAAACGCTTGTGACCCATATCCTGCAGGGCGATTACCTCGCGGCGGATTTCCTCCTGGGTGAGCTTGCGGCGCGGAATGGTTTTGTTTTTCTGGTGGTACGGGCAATATACGCAGCCGTTGATGCAGTAGTTCGACAGATAGAGCGGCGCGAACATTACGATACGGTTGCCGTAGATTTTCTCCTTGATCTGTTTGGCCAGCGTGAACATGCGTTGGTTCAGGTCTTCGAGTTCGCACTCGAGCAGCACGGCCGCTTCGCGGTGCGTGACCCCTTTGCCTTCGGCCGCTTTTTGCAGGATCGCCTCGATCAGGGGGCGGTTCGCACGATTTTCGCGGGCGTAAGCCAGCGTTTCGACGATTTCTCCGTCATGGATGAACTCCTCCGCCTTGGAGGATGCGACTTGGTACATATCTTTGTGTTTTTATAAGCTATTCTTGATAATCTCCCCGGCTCCACGAGATGTGGCGGCCGATTTCGTTGAGCTCCCGCTCCAGAGCGGCCAATCCTTCGGCAGCTTCGGCACCGAAGGCGGCCTTGCCGTCGTAGAGGTTGTATTTCGACCGTTCGTCCGGCGGCGAAAGGTTGGGCATCACCACGTTGGCACCGGCCAAAATACCCCGCATCCGGCCGTCGCCCGAGAGGGTGGCGAGCGCGGTGGTCGAAGGGATCAGTGCTGCGGGACGCATCAGCCGCAGAATCGACAGCAGGGTGAGCGTTCGTTCGACGCTTCCGGCCGGTTCGTGGCCGAAGGGGGTGTCGCGGTGCGGGATGAAAGGTCCGATACCGATCATCTGGGGTTCGAACTCCCGGATGAAAAGCAGATCCCGGACCAGATCGTCCACCGTTTGTCCCGGGCTGCCGACCATGATGCCCGTACCGGTCTGGTAGCCGATCTTTTTGAGGGTGTGCAGGCATTCGATGCGGTGATCGAGGGACATCCGGACGGGATGGAGCCAACGATAGTGATCGGGAGTGATCGTTTCATGCCGCAGCAGGTAACGGTTCGCGCCCGCTTCGAACAACGCCCGGTAGGAGGCTTCTGTCCGTTCCCCCAGCGAGAGGGTGATGGCGCAGTCGGGCCAGCGGCGACGCATCTCCCGGATCAATCCGGTCAGCAGTTCGTCGTTCAGAGCCGGGTCTTCTCCGCTCTGAAGTACGAATGTCCGGAATCCCAGCCGGTAGCCCTCTTCGCAGCAGGCCAGTACGGTTTCCGGGGTCAGACGGTAGCGTTCTGCCAGACGATTGCTGCGTCGAATGCCGCAGTAGCGGCAGTCGTTGCGGCAGTAATTGCTGATTTCGATCAGCCCCCGAACGAAAACTCCGTTTCCGAAATGCACACGGGCGACCTCGCGGGCCGCCCTGTGCAGGTATTCTCTCTCTTCGGGGGACGCATCGGTCAGCAGAAGGCGCAACTCTTCCGGGGAAAGGGTGCGGTTGCGTTTCAACTGATCGACGAGCTCTTTCATAGCCCCGTCGGATTTAGCGTTTAGCCAGTTCCTTCGCGAATTGCCGTTTACCGGCATCGTGCAGGTTGTGGGTGCTGGGACCCGTGATACATCCGCCTTCGCAGGCCATGACCTCGATGAACTTGGCCGGGGCTTTGCCCGATTTGGCATAGGCGCGGAGCAGGGATACGTTTTTCTTGTTCAGGTTGGAGACCTGGATGCCTTCGACCTGCGGCCGGTTGTTGTCCGTCAGGAAGAGCTGTACGGCGCCCATCACGCCTCCGGCCTGTGCGAAGCCGTGGGCGGCCCGGGTCGAAACGAACGGAATGGGGAACGGATCGGTGGTTGCGACTTCGATACCCAGGCCGTCGAAAATGGAGTTGATCTCCTCGAAGGTCATCACGAAATCGACGCATTCGTCGCGGCGTGCCTCCTTGCGTTTGGCTACGCACGGGCCGATGAAGACCACTTGCGCGTCGGGGTGTTTCTCCTTGGCGATCCGCGCGGCGTAATACATCGGCGATCCGGTGCTCGAAATGAAGGGCTTCATCTCGGGGATATGCTTGTTGGCCAGTTCGACCCACGAAGGACAGCAGGAGGTGGTCATGAACGCCTGTCCCTCCTCAATTTTCTCTTCGAGTTCCGCACCTTCATTGCGGATGGTTTCCATGGCGCCCTGCGCTACTTCGATCACGTCCTCGAAACCGATGGCCTTAATCGCGCCATATACTTTTTCCGTGGGGGCGTTGTATTGTCCGAGAATGGCCGGAGCGACGACGGCGACCATCTTTTCTCCTTCGCGCAGACGCTGCAGCACGTCGAACACCTGCGAAATTTCGAAGATCGCTCCGAACGGACAACTGTTGATGCACTTGCCGCAGTAGATGCATTTGCTCTCATCGATATGCTCCACGCCGCGTTCGTCCTTGGTAATCGCCTTTACGGGGCAGGCCTCTTCGCACGGTACGGGCATATAGACGATGGCATGGTAGGGGCAGTTGCTGTGGCAGATGCCGCAACTGATGCAGAGATCGTGGTTGATGACCGCTTTGCCGGCACGATTGAATTCGATGGCGTTTTTCGGGCAGTTGGTGGCACAGGCCCGGGCCACGCAACCTTTGCAGAGGTTGGTGATCTCGTAGTTGGTCTGCACGCACGACGAGCAGGCTTCGTCGATTACGCAGAGAATATTGTCTTTCTGCTGCTGCCCTTTGCGCTCCAGGGCTTTGCGGGCATATTCGGACAGCGGGGTGAGTTCGTCGGTTTCGTCGGACATGTCGAAACCCATCAGCGGGAAAGATTTGTATTTCCACACGGCGCGCTCCTTGTGTACGCAGCAGCGACCCAAAACCCGTGAGGTACGGGGACTCAATTCGATCGGCAAGCGGTCGATTCGCTCGACGAGCTGGTTGTCTTTCCACAATTTGATGAGATTGGTCAGCAACTTGTGTCTGACAATCATTACGTTATTGGTAAGAGGCATGTCGGAATAATAGAATGTTAAACGAAATTTCCGTCGCAAAGATAGGTTATTACCCGTATGTTCACAAACAAATAAGTATAAAAAAGAGAGTAAATATTATTTTCGGATAATTTTGATTTTCAAATTTTATATAATATATTGCAATACACATGAACGGCATTTATGTTTTGACCATCTAATCCTAAATATTATGCTTATGAAAAAATTATTACTATATATTTTAATTGGTGGTATCTTGTTAATCGGCACTTATGGTTGTGCTAATTATGAAGAAGATTTGTTGGACGAAATTTCGCCGAAACAAATGTTAGCTACTGTTACGACCGAAATTGAGTTGGCGGATGCGGTGTATCATAGAGACACAGTCTTGGATCCGGCCGCAGAATGATCCGTACAGGCTTGAGAACTTTCAGCAGGCGTACGACAATATAGTATCGGGTGAATCGAAAATTGTCAGGGCATCTGATGAGTTTGCAGCAAGCGCGCGGAGTGTGCGAAAAGAATTCTCAGCAACTGCCAAAACGCAGTTGAAACTGAAAGCTACCCACTATGCCTTGAAAATTTTTCCAAAAACGGAAGAGGAACAACGAAGCCTTGAACTGGACGAGCAGATCAAGATCGCGTATACGCCTTTCAATTATACGTCATTACCTGATGAGGCGACCCAGAGTCTTGTGTTTTCGAAATCCCGGACACAGTTTTGCGAGGAAGATGAGGAGAGGCGTTATTCTGTGACTTACGAGGGCGGTATGATTAAGGATGGACCAGTGGAGCCTGTGACAATTATATTGCCTGTATTATATGCCGTTTGGCCTGTCGAAAAAACGTTCCCTGTTGAAATGGATTTTGAAATCCTTTATGAAGTTTTCCTCCCTAAATATATTACTCTTGGTGAGAATGGATTGAGTGCGGAGGCAATACAAATTTTGGAGCAAGAAGCCATTGCTTTGGCTTTAGATGAAGAGAGACATTTACCAGGTGGATTCCCGCGCGGAAAAGTACTATGTTACGATACTCATTTAAAGCGTTATGTACCGCTAGAGAATCTAAAAATCCGTTTTACACTGGGTTCGAATATTGAGGAGGTTTATACAGACAAAACTGGATATTATGCTATCAACAATAAATTGATCGACAACCAGGCAACGGTAAGTTTTGTTTTTCAGCACGAAAAATGGACGATTGTCAAGGGTTCTGAGGAAGGAGGACGGATAGAGGAAATAAAGGGAATTTATGGAGAATTAAGAAGTGGTAAAGATTTGAACTTTAATATTAACTCTTCTTCGGCTCCGGATCCCCGCTACGAAATTCATCGTGCAGTCAATTTTTATCATTATGGCGAACACGATTTTATAATTTCTACTTTTGTTAATAACAGAATATCAATAGTTGCATTAGCCGTTGATCCTGGTGGGTGGCAAGGCCGATTTAATTATTGGCCGACTTCTGTGGGGAGAATGCCTTTTATACAAGTTGGCAATTGTAACAGGAATAATCATCCGAGACTAATAGGAACCACTTTGCATGAATTGGGACATTATTGTCAATTTCATTTGCGTGGCGGCACATTCAGTGCGTACGATGGTACTTGGAATATATTGCTCGAAAGTTATGCTTCTTATGCCGGATGGCATATGGGAGAAGCATATTATTTAAATCAGGGTTGGAAAAAAACATCTCTAAACTCGGATATAACAGGTCAAGCAAGGCAAGAATGGGATTATCAAAATACAACCAATAATTATTATACTCCTTTGTTTGTCGATTTGGTGGATGATTACAACCAGGGTGTTGGCTATCCTTCTCGCTGCTACGATCAAATTAAGATGCCTCAATTCGTGGTGAATTTGTTTGGAGCCTATAGAACCTGGAATGATTTTGAAAGTGCACTTCGTAAGTATACAGGGTCATATTTTACAGAAAATCAAATAAATGAATTTCTTTTTTACGAGCGTAGCTGGCTTCAACGTAACGGTTATATATAAAAATGGGTTTATGAGGAAATTCTTATTTTTTGCGTTGTCGGCGATATTTACCGCAGGGACTCCGGCAGGTTGCAATACCGATTACAATGCAATCAGTTATTTTGTGTGGGTCAACGACAGCGATCATAAGATCACTCTTTTCGTAGAATCCGATTTAGGGTGTGAGTTCAAAAATGAAGTGATACTGCCTGGAGAAAGTTTTACTGCGATGGATAATGGTATGGGTGTTTGCCCCGTTCCTTCAAGTTACATTTGGAAAATGACGATTATTTTCGACGATGGGAGGCTTGGATTCACTTATGGTGTCCGTTATTACCAGGACGACGGTCGGTCGTACCCTCCGAATTACGACGCACATTACGACCCTTCGATCGATGATAATTATGTATTCGAGGATTTGAGGGGTAACGGTCGTCAACCTAAAGAGCGTTGGACTTATGTCTTCACCAATGCCGATTACGATGCGGCGGAGGCGATGGTCCCGTTCGAGTAAATAGTTTGTGGCTCTGAAAAACGAACGCCTCCCGAATCTGAAATTCGGGAGGCGTTCGTTCGATGGCGGCCTGTCTTTTGGCTCTAACGATCCAGCTCTTGGAAGAAGCTCTGGAAATCGGCCATGAAAACGTCCTTGCCCCGCAGTACTTCCCGCTTGGCGAGCAGCTCCGAAAGGCGGATGTAGCCGATCACGTAATTGCCGTCCTCGCCCCGATATTGCTCGGTGATGCGGTCGAAGTGGAGGATTTTCAGTACGTCGGTTTCCGTGTATCGCACATAAACTTTCAGCTCCACGTCGGTCGTGTACTCCGGACGGTCGAGGTAGTGCTGTTTCTTGTATTCGTACCGGTAGTCGTGCTGACGGGCCATGATGTCGCTCAGGATCGACGAGGCGGTAGGCAGGCTGCCGGCGCCCTTGCCGAACATGAACTGGCGGTCGTAGCATTCGCCCCGGATCACCACGCCGTTGTATTCGTCATCGACGCTGTAGATGTATTTGCCGGGGGTGACGAATTCGGGCATGACGAACATCGTGAACTTCCGGTCGCTGACCTTGACCACTTGGGCGACCAGTTTGATCTTGACCCCTTTTTCGCGGGCGTACCGGATGTCCGAGTCGTGGATAGTCGAGATGCCGTAGGTGAAGATCCGGTCGGGATGGACATACACTCCGAGCGCGTGAACGGTAATGATGACTAATTTGAAGAGCGAGTCGTAGCCTTCGATGTCGAACGAAGGATCGCTCTCGGCGAATCCCAATGCCTGGGCCTGGGCCAGCGCCGCGTCGTAGGACTCCTGGTGGTCGAACACCCGCGAAAGGATGTAGTTGGACGAACCGTTCAGGATGCCTTTGACTTCGAGCAGCAGGTCGTTGTCGTAGTACTCCTCGAGGTTGCGGATCACGGGGATCGAGCCGCACGACGAGGCGTCGTACAGCAGTGCCACATTGTGTTTCTTTTGCAGGTCGATCAGCTCCGGCAGGTGGCGGGCGAGCATGGCCTTGTTGCCCGAAACGACGGGGATGCCTTTCTGGAGGGCCGCCTTGACGATTTTGTAGGAGGCCGCCGCATCGTCGATCACCTCCACGATCAGGTCGATCTCCGGATTGGAGAGGATCACTTCCGGATCGGTCGTGAAATAGGACGCGTCGATGCTGCGGGGTTTGTTCGACCGCACGCAGATCTTGACGATTTCCGCATGGGCGTTGCGGGATTTGCTGAGTACCTGGAAGATGCCTTGTCCGACTACGCCGAAGCCGAAAAGGCCGATTTTGATCTTATTCATGGGTTGGATGGATGAAAGGGTTGAGGATTCGGTTCAGTTGTTCGTGCTCGACCAGAAACCCGTCGTGTCCGAACGGGGAGTCGATCTGATGGTAGGTGCTGCGCGGCAGCATCCGGTGCAGCGCCTGCATTTCGGGCACGGTGAAGATGATATCGGTCGAAATGCCGACGACCAGACATTCGGCCGTGATTCGTTGCAGCGCCGCTGCCACGCCTCCGCGCTGGTAGCCGACGTCGTGCGTGTCGAAAGCGTTGAGGATCTTGTAATAGGAGTAGGCATTATAACGCCGGCAGAGCTTTTCTCCTTGGTACTGCTGGTAGGTGCAGGCCCGGTGAGAGGAGAAGTCGTCGCTCTCGTCCTGCTGCGAGAGGTCGTAGCCTTCCGGCCCCCGGTAAGAGAGCAGCCCGATAGCCCTCGCCGCCGCGAGTCCCTTCATGCCGGCGGTGGCGTAAGGTTCCCCGAAGGTCGAGTCGGCTTCGATGGCCATGCGCTGCGTTTCGTCGATGGCGATGCTCCAGGGCGACGCTTTGGCAGCCGTGGCGATCAGGACCAGCTTGCCGATCCGCTCGGGCTCCTGGACGGCCCATTCGACCGCCTGAAAGCCGCCGACGGAGCTGCCGACCAAGGTGTGGATGCGGTGAATGCCCAGAATGTCGGCCAACAGCCGGTGGGCCCGTACCATGTCGCGGATCGTCAGTTCGGGGAAATCCTTGTAATAGGGGCGTCCGGTCGCCGGATTGACGTGCAGCGGCCCGGTCGTGCCGTAGTGCGAGCCGAGGATGTTGGCGCAGATGATGAAATGCTCGGCGGGGTCGAGGAATTTGCCCGCCTCGACCGTGTGCGGCCACCACGAGGCCACGTCCGAATCGGCGGTCAGGGCGTGGCAGACCCAGATGACATTGTCGTGGGCCGCATTCAGTTTCCCGTAGGTGCTGAATGCGATCGTCAGTTCGGGCAGAATGCCTCCCCGCTCCAATTCGAAAGGTTGGTTATGACGGTATATATTCATTGTGTTTACAGTCGTTTTAATGCGTTGCCGATCTCTTCTTTCAGGTCGTCGATGTGTTCGATGCCCAGCGAGAAGCGCAGCATGTTGGGATAAACGCCCGAAGCGACCAGTTCGCGTTCGTTGAGCTGGGAGTGCGTCGTCGAAGCGGGGTGTACCAAGAGACTCCGGGTGTCGCCCACGTTGGCCAGGTGGCTGATGATCTCCAGGTGGTTGAGCAGCGAGGAAGCTTGCTCGGCCGACCCTTTGACGCGGAAGGTCAGTACGCCGCCGAAACCGTTGGTCAGGTACTTCTTGGCCAAATCGTGGAAAGGACTGCTCTTCAAACCGGGATAGTTTACGCTCTCGATCTTGGGGTGCTTCTCGAGCCATTGGGCCATTTCGAGCGCATTGTCCACCGATCGCTGTACGCGCAGCGAGAGGGTTTCGAGTCCTTGCAGCAGCAGGAAGGAGTTGAACGGACTCTGGCAGGCGCCCGTGTCGCGCAGCACTTCGCACCGTGCCCGTACGGCGAAAGCCTGGTCGCCGCAGTTTTCCCAGAAGTTGAATCCGTGATACCCTTCCGAGGGTTCGCTGATCAAGGGGTAGCGGCCGTTGCCCCAATCGAAGTTGCCGCCGTCGATAGCCACGCCGCCCATGCTGTTGCCGTGACCTCCGATCCATTTGGTCGCTGCGTGCAGCACGACATTGGCGCCCCATTTGATCGGCTGGCAAAGGTAGCCGCCGGCTCCGAACGTATTGTCGACGATCAGCGGAAGGT